>Ga0208795_1000176_pt1 | contig 32416 bp, 49 predicted proteins | sample CB_VirMetaG_6_FD_184541 | JGI IMG/M metagenome (GOLD analysis project Ga0208795, IMG submission 184541) | Freshwater to marine saline gradient viral communities from Chesapeake Bay - CB_1508_2 Viral MetaG (SPAdes) (version 4) | ecosystem: Environmental > Aquatic > Marine > Coastal | place: USA... | reverse complement strand
CGCGACGCGACCGTCGATCTGTCGCCAACCATGCGGTCGATGATGTTCGACAAGAGCCACGCCAACGCTGGCGGCCAACTGGCCATCGCCTTCAATGCGCGCCAAGACCCAGACATCAACGAACACGTCACTCATCCACTCGACACGGACGGCACCTCCATCGGCATCGCTTTCGACACGACCCAGATCACGTCAGGAGAAAACCGGTGTGCTCCACGCCCGGGCGATCCCTGCCACCCGCTTTCCGCAACAGCGCACCCGCCAGCCTATGCCACACGGTATGAGGTCAGACGTCTTACTCCGACTGAGTGCTGTCGCTTACAGGGCGTCCCTGACGGCCACCTGGATATCATCTATCGAGGGCGTCCCGCAGCAGATGGTCCGAAGTACAAGGTGCTTGGAAACGGCTTTAGCGTTCCAGTCATTGCTTGGATCGGAGAGCGCATTGAGAGCGCCATGAGGGACACCGATGACTGAAACCTGGTATCCCATCACTGCCCAACACCCGCTCCGGCGCGTCTATGTCATCGGCGATCAAGGTCGATCACCAGAATGAAGAGCTTGTCGAGAAACTCCAGCGCCTATCCGGTAACAGCCCAGGCCGCAGACGATCATGCCGTGTGTCTGATTGGATGGGAAGGGCCTCGGCCTGCAGCATGGGGCGACAATCACGGTGTCTGGCCTGTCCGCATTGTCGTGACAAAAAAGGAAATGACAGCAGCCGACCGCGCCGATCTCGAAACGCCGCATGTGCGGGTGGTCGTCCTTGAGTATGTGATGGTCGAGACCAAGGCGCACGCAGACCGGCTGCGTAGCGCGCTCGATGAAGTGTTGCTTGGCCACTCCGAAGAGAAGATGAATATGCCGCTGAAACATCGCTGGCGCAATGTCAGGGGTTGTTTCGATGAGGGCGATGAGACCAGCCGGCAGATCTGGTGGGGACTGGTTCTTGAGGAAGCGCAGCGGCTTCTCAGAACGCAGCGTCGCGTCGGTGAGCGTATCGATACCTATGATGCAGACGAGGCCTATCGACGGCTGTCGGCCAGGGCCGCAAAAGGACGGGTATAGCGATGGCTATTCGCATATGGGCGTTTAGTGATTTGCACTGTGATTTGGGGCCCGTGCACAAACTCCCGGATCCCCAGCCGGAGCATGACCTGGTGATCATCGCCGGCGACACCTGCGAGCGGCTGCATCGTGGCGTGCGATGGGCGGCCAACGCAGGGTTCACAAAGCCGGTGATCATGGTCGCCGGAAACCATTGTTTCTACAATGCGGTGATCGACGCCGAGATCGACAAGGCCCGTGCCGAGGCGGCGAAAGCGTCTGGCATCCACGTGCTGGAGAACGACCGCATCGACCTAGAGATCGGCGGCAAGGCGGTTCGCGCCCTGGGCGCCACGCTGTGGACGGACTACGCCATCGATGGCGAGGCCCGGCGGCCGATCGTGATGTCGAACGCGTACGACTTCATGAACGACCATCGTCGGATTCGAGTCGCCAAGGACGGCTCCCGCAAATTCCGACCCGACGATGCGCTCGCCCGTCACCGGGAGACCGTGGCATGGCTGGGGATGCAGCTCGACGAGCCGTTCGACGGTATCCGGATTGTCGTCACGCACCACGCTCCGAGCTTCAAGTCATGTCATCCGGACCGGATGCGCGACGGCCTCAACGGCGCCTACATGAGCCACCTCGACGAGATGGTTTCCCGCGCCGACCTGTGGGTGCACGGCCACGTTCATCAGGCACACGACTACCGGATCGGCGATGCCCGCGTGATCTGCAATCCGCGCGGCTATGTTGGCTATGAGGCAACGGGCTGGAATCCGGAACTTGTGATTGGTGTGCTGCGTCAACCGCGTTCACACGTCACGTCGGAGAAGGTCGAATGATTAAATTCCAGCGCCTGCCTTCTGGCAGCGGACTTCCTTTGCCATCTCGAGCAACGCTAGGGAGCGCTGGTCTTGATTTGCGTGCATCTCATGCGGTTTTCATCCCGATGAGGGATCGCGCGCTGGTTGGAACGGGGTTTTCCGTCGAGATCCCGGAAGGACACGTCGGACACATCCGACCACGATCAGGTCTTGCACTCAAAGAGGGGCTTGTCGCGTTTGGTGGCACCATCGACAGCGATTACCGCGGCGAACTAAAAGTTTTACTCTTCAACTGGAGCCAAAACTGCCTGCAAATCGAACACGGTGACCGCATCGCACAGATCGTCATTGCTCCTGTCTCCATGTTTGACGCAATCGAGATTGAGCCGGAATTTTCCACCGAAACAAGCCGCGGCAACGGCGGGTTTGGATCGACCGGGACAGCGTAGAGTGTGTGGCCATCTAGTCACGCGATGTGGATTTACTGCTGTCAGCAGCTTGCGACACGGCCGTACAGATTGTATTGCCATTCCTAATGTACTGAGTCGTCCATAGACACTCGGGCGCCCGTTTCGCGTTTGCCCATCACCACCGGAACGGGGTTTCCATGACTAAAACTCGACTGGCTGCCGTCGCGGCAGCATTGCTGGTCGCATGTGCGCCGTTTGGTGCGCGTGCGGCGGACCTGGGCGGCAATTGCTGCGCCGATCTTGAAGAAAGGCTTTCTGAACTTGAGGCTACAACGGCCCGCAAAGGCAACCGCAAGGTGACGTTGCAGGTGTACGGTCAAGTCAACGAAACGATCTCCTGGCATAACATCGACGGCCTCGCCAACGGCGACCGGGCCTATATCGCGACGCACGGCGGTTCGCCAAATCAACTCGGGGTCCGCGGGTCTGCCAAGATCGGCGACGTCACGATGGGCTACAATATCGAATTCGGCTACACACACTCGCTGAACGGCGATGACGCCGGGTCGATCGATCTACGCCAGGCCAATTGGTACATCGATCGCAAGAACCTCGGCCGAGTGACAGTCGGCAAAGCGACCCAGGCCAGCAAGGACGCTTTCGCCACCTCACTGGCGAATACATGGCTCGCCAGCAAACCGTTCACGGTCGGCCAATTAAAGACCTTGACGGCCGGGGCTGTTGATCTGCCGTTCGACGGCGACCGCAAGAACATCGTGCGTCTCGACACGGCAAATTTCGGCGGGTTCACTGCCGCGGCCTCGATCGCGAACGATGAGGAGTGGGACGTCGCATTGCGGTATGCTGGAGAATTCGGCGGCCTACGCCTCGCAGCGGCAGGCGGGTACCGTGTGACGCCGGTTGCCGGCACCTCCGACAACAAGACGTGGGGCGGCTCGGCCTCGGCGATGCACATGGCAACAGGCCTGTTCCTCAATGCCGGCTACGCCAAGATCGACGGCACTGCGATGGCTCTCCTGGATCCGGACATGGTGCAACTGCAGGCTGGCATCGAGCGTAAGTGGCTCGATCTTGGCAAAACCACCCTGTTCGGCGAGTGGGGACGCGCACAGTCGACCGGTGCCGACGATACGACATTCTGGGGCGCCGGCTTCAATCAGGAAGTCACTGCTGCCGCGATGGACCTCTATCTGGGCTGCAGGCAGTACGACGCTGGGTCTGGTGTCGACGGCGCGGCATGTGCTGGCGGCGCGCGCATAAAGTTCTAAGTCTCCCGGTGCAGTTTCGCTTTCATCTGGCCCGGCGGAGACACATCTCCGGCCGGGCCTTTTCATCAGGATATGCACGATGGTTGGGTGGGCTCTACTGCTATTGCTCGCGAATGGCGAGGTCTGGTCCCTACCGGTCGCCGAGCACCATTGCAAAGCCGTTCCCATTGCCATGGCACAGGGTGCCAGGGTCGATATGCCATTTCTCAATGGCACGCAAATCCAGGTCCTAAAGGCAGCCTGTACCCGCAATGGGAAACTTGTGCCGGCCACAAAGCCAAGCACAACGCCACTGAGCTAGGAAGGGAGGGGGACATGAAGCCGTCCGGACTGTCGCGCTATGCACTGAAGCGGAAGCTGCGCAGACTTCAGGATGACGCTTGCGACGCACATAAGGTGCCCACCAGTGACCTTGATCGGCTGTTTAGAGAGACCATCGCGCGGCGAGCAGCGCAGAATGGCGGCGCCAGACCGCAAGGCCGCACCGAAGAACTCGCTGCCTACGTCACGTGGCTGCAAGACTGGCTCGACGGCCACCAAAAGCGTGCCAGCGAATGTCGAATTCAGGAGCACGCACCATGAAGGCCATTTCGATACGTCAACCCTGGGCCTGGGCCATTCTGCACGCAGGCAAGCGCATTGAGAATCGCGGGTGGTCCACACGGCACAGGGGGCCAATCCTGCTGCACGTATCGGCCGGGCTGACCAAACGGGAGTACCAGGAGTTCCAGTTGTTCCTCGCCACGCTTCCGCAGGAGATGCAGAAGTCTGTTCCTTCATTGCCACCCATGGCCGCCCTGCCTCGCGGCGGTATCGTCGGCCGTGCCAATCTGGTCGATGTCCTTGATTACACGAAGGACACCCCTCCCTCTGGTCAAGCCGAATGGTTCTTCGGTCCGTATGGCTTTCTGCTCGACGATGTGCGGGAGGTGCCGTTCGTGCCGTACCGCGGCGAGTTATCGCTGTTTAATGTGCCGGCGGAGTTGGCGGGCGGACCGGTCTACGGTTGACTGAGGCAAGTACATTTTGTACTACATTGCAAAATGTGCGCTGGAGGACACCCTTGGAACCTTTTCAACGAAGCATCTTTGGCTTTGCGGACGCGCGCCGCCGCCTACTGCGTGGCTGTGATATCGTCGATGGATGTTGGGTATGGCAAGGGGCACGGCGTAACGGCTACGGCACGATTTCTGTTTTTGGTCGGACACGTACAGTGCACCGTGTGTCTTACGTGCTCTTTGTTGGTTCTGTCGAACTAGGTCAGTCGGTGTTACACACCTGCGGCAACTCTCTGTGTTGCTGCCCGGACCACCTCTATATCGACATCCAAGAAAAACCACTCTCAATGACGGCGGCATCGTCATGGCAAAGCTAGACACTTGGGCATGGCGCTCTCGTTTCAGTGAAACATTCGGCCATAAGCCAAACAAGTGGGAACGCGAGCGGTTCCTCCGGGATGTTCAAATAGAAGGTAATTGCTGGGTGTGGCGCGGTCCAACAAAGCGCCACGTCATAGACGGCAAGCCTTACGACCCAATGGTGCTGGGATACGTTTTTCTGAATGGTGCGCTTGGCGCAAAGGATCGAGTCATATCCACGTGTGGCCGGTGTTGTGTTGTGCACTTGGCGCGGGTTAAGCCGCAGCATCGCGAGAGCGCGGGCACTTAGGCCGAACGGAACCGATGTGGAACTGACTCCGGAACGAGATGGAACCAGGTTCCGCGGGCCTGAAACGAAAAAACCCCGACCAAGCCTCACGGCGGTCGGGGTTTCTCGTCGGCATTACAGTGCCGTATTGGCAAGGCGTCTATGGAGCGGGGCTGATAGGCTCTTGGAATAGCCGTCCCTCACTACGGCTTTTATGGCAGATTCGCCCGAACAAAAAAAGGGCCGCTCTGGGGTTCCAGGCGGCCCAAGTCTAGGGAGGAACGCCCGAGGAAGGGCGACGTGCAATGTGTACGGTGAGTCGGATTGCGCTGAAAACAAAAAGGGGCCGGCGCAAGAAGCACCAGCCCCTCCTGTTGTCGTTACGCCACGCTACGCAGATGACGGCGCGCTTTTGTTGCCGTCATGCCCAGTGCCGCGCGGACCTCCGACGGTGTCGGCTGCCGCTGGTGCGTGGCTTGGAACTGCCGCGTGAACCGCAGCACCTTGTCATGATCCGCCGCGCGCCCAGTCAGGGACACGTCGAACTCCGGCTTGACCTTACGACCAGACAGGCCAAAAGCCACAAGCCACTGCCCAAGGATCAGCAGTGCCACCGGTAGGATACACGGCTGGTAGACAGACGCCTGCTCGATCGTCACATAGCCGCCAGTCATGGCAGAGATCCTCTTGCCGAGGGAGTCCAACTCGGACTTGCGCTTGGCAATCAGGTCCTTGGCGATCTTGGCCTCGGCAAAGGCCGCATCATACGCAGCACCCTTGCCGGCCGGGCTGATTACACGGCCGCGGCGGTCCCGCTTCCCCTCGGTCGCTTCCCGCGTGGCCATGTATTCCATGCGGTCACGAACCTTGACGAGGCGTTGGATTTCCGGATCGGCAGACCAGATGCGCTCCATCTTCACATCGCGCTGCGATGCAACCCGGTCCAGGGTCGCGGACAGCGAGAACGTGACAGCAGCGAAATAGCCGATCAGCAGCATGACACCAGTAACGGGTGCCACGTTCCGAAAAGCCATCATGGCCGCGGACAGGGCGATGGTGCCGCCGATGCCGACCGCGACGACAGCCGCAACCGACGAATCAAACAGCGTCTTGGTTTGCTCGAGGATGAACTCGGTATTGCTTGCAAGATCCACAGCTATGCAGAGAAAGCCGATGCAGCTTGCAAACACGTAAAAAGGCGGATAATCCCTTTTCATGTGGGTGGTTCCTTCTGGAGAGATTGGTTCTGCACACGCTGGCTGGCGGGTGTCCTAAACCCGCCAGCCGCTTAGGTCTTACGGGCCTCGGATCAGATAGATCGCAAGGCGCACGACGCTCACTGTCACGCCGACACACACAACAACTGCGAGGATTCCCTCGATCAGCATGGCGGTCGATCCTGTTTGTTAGATGTTGGGAGTGGCTTCCTCATCATGGACCATCTCAATGAGCGCCAGTATGACGACGCACATCGATAGAAGGCCTACAACAAAGCTGCCGATAATAATGCAAGCAAGCGCGATCACGGATGTGTTCCTTATGGTTGGGTTGCTGCCACCAGAGAACTCCTACGCCAAAGCCCCGGCCAGCCTTTCGGTCCCGGGGCGATGGCGTCAAAATGAAACGCTGTCGATCTTGCCACTTTGCATCAAGAGCAAGAAATCCTCGACGGGCTCTTTCACATGATAGTTTTCGTCGCCGATCATGCAGATCGACGTGAATGCGTTTCCATCTTCAACCATGCGATGAATTGCCGTGACGTTCGCAAGGTTCACGATGATTGCGTTGCCCGAGTAGATGTTGGTAAGAGCGATGAATTTCATGACGGTTCTCCTGGTTGCACGCCAAAGCCCCGGCCACCGCTTGCGCGGCCCGGGGCGATGGCGTCTGCATTACTCCGGGCGCTCCCGAATAATCCGGTTCACGCACGTCGCGTACAGCGAGGAAAAAGCAACGCCCGAACGCCCGTCGAGAGCAAGCGCTCGCTCATCGGCATAGCGCGGGTCGTCTGTCAAAAATGCCTTCAGCTCTTCCCGCATGACCTGCACAGCAGTTGGGATGTCCTGGTCGCCCCTGATGGAGTCGCTATCGACGACGGATTTCATCAGCATGTTGGCGATGTCGGTCACGGCCTGCATGATATTCTCCCTGGCTGGCTCATCAGCGACCGGGTACCGCCCGGCCGGACCACGGTGCCAACACGTGGCACCGGGTTTCGCCTTCAAAGACTGTGTGGAACGTCAACCCATGCGCCGTTCGTTCTGCGTTGGATGACGTAGTCGCGCGGGTTGTTGCGACCCAGGATGCATATGGTGCGGATGGCGTCATCGAAATCGTATGCCCAGTAGGCGATTGCACGCTCGGGGCGAACAACCCTCCATCCGGTCTTGTTCATATCCATGCCTCTTCCCTTTCGTGGCTGCCATCGTCAGCGACCAGGAACCACCCTGGCCAGACCAGCACGAGCAGGGCCCGTGCTGGTTTCGGCTCTCAGCGCAAATAAGCCGCGCCGTATCTGCTTAGGCCCTTGCCGATCGAATAGTTTGGATCATTGAGAATGTTGCCCCGGATCCCCTTAGCCGGCCGTTTCCAGCCGTCTGGCTTGAGCACGTTCCCGTCCGCATCCAGGAAGCAGAAAGCGGAGCCGCTCGATGGGTCGTATTGAACGATCCTAATGAACTTCTTTCCGATCTCTGCGCGATGCTTTGGAACCATGCCGTTGGCGTGGGAGCGCGGAAGCTCTTCCCGGAAGTAGGTGTCCACCATGGCGTCAAGCGCCTCGATGAACTCCGGAAGTACAGCCTCGATCTTCGCAAAATTCGACATTGTGATCTCCTAGCCTCATCAGCGGGACCATCAGCCCCGGACCATCGGGCGCCGGAGCGCCCTAGGTTTCGGCTTGTCACCTGCGCCACACGCCAGGGTTTCCGTAGTCGTGGAAGTCCCGAGTGCACCGCGCGATTTCCTTCTTGTCCTCCGCCGTCAATCGACCAGTGCGAAAGCGTTCCGCAGCGTCAGCCATCATTTTCAATTCGGCCTCAACTTGTTCCCGCGTCCAACCGGTGTCTTTCATGCGTTGCTCAATCGGGGTCATCGGTGTTCTCCAGTAGCCTCATCAGCAGGGGATTAACCCCTGGACACTGGTCAATCGCACTGGCCAGTGTTTCGGCTTATCGACACTCGAACCAACCGTTCACCCATAGCTTCGCACTTGCCGGGGTTCCGGTTTGGTCGGGCATCAGGATGTCCAGCGCCTTTGTTCCTCTAGCTTCCGGTGGGGGCCTCTAAACGACCCTCTCTTGTGTGACCGGACCCTAGCGCGCTACGGGCCTGCTTGCCGTCGTCGTACTCAACTACCGTATATATATTTATTGTAACACAAAATAGCAAGATCAAAGGCTTGCTTATCGATCACATTTTCGTGATAATAAGTGAGACTTGTGGTATTTGATGCAACACGTTATGTGGTAGGGATGAAAACCACATCAAGAGCAAGGGGCCGCCCCCTCAAAGACAGCAAGCAGCATGATGCTGTGCTGAACCTCCGTCTATCGTCTGATTTGAGAGAAAGGCTAGATCGGTACTGCGACTCTCAAGGGGACGGCCCGTCTCGCGCGGGTGTCGTTCGACGGGCGCTTGTTGAGTTTCTGGACCGAAAGGAAAAGGCCGATGGCACGTAAGCGGGGAGCCCACGAAGGAGAAGCATTCCTACGATGCCTAATATGCGATGTAAAAGAGAGGATAACAGAGACAACGATGTTCGATGGTGGATGCCCGTCTTGTGGGGCAGGGCCACGCACAACGGAGTCCGCAAAGGGCGTCCCGATGATTTCGTGGTCGTCAGTAAATGATCCAGAGTCCTGGACGCTGAGCCAGGACTGTGGGCACATGCTGCCTTGGGAACAAAAGATGAGAGCGCTGAAAGCGTTAGGCCGCGTGTCAATTGAGCTTAGTGATCCTCGAGGCTTTTGTTGTTCTGGCAATATGGAAGTCGGAGGGGACGGCTTTTTAGAGAGCGTGGCGGGGTTGGGGATGACACCAGAGGCAGCAGTCGAAGAGGTTTGGAGAAAGTGCGTTACGGAGCTTCCCACAAATATGCACCTGAGGACAGCCGATGGCCGACGTGTTCGGTGGAACGGGTTCATGTGGGTGGACGTTCCCTTTCGTGAAGGGCGATCATAATGGCAAGCCCGGCTGACAAAATCGCCAAGCACCTGCTTCGCATCACGCACCAGCATTTCTTCCGCAGCTTCGAGGGCTGGCTTGCGCTCGCCGTGAACGCGTTCCTACGCGACGAGGAGGCCTACATGAAGATCATGGCCCGCTACGGCCCGCGCGAGGCACCGATGGGCCAGAAGGACCACCCCGCCGACCACTTCGCCAGGGCGCTTGGCGAATGGATGGGCGCCATGCAGGCCGAGCCGGCCGACTACCTCGGCCGCGTCTATGAGGAGCAGGCAATCGCAAGCAATTATTCTGGCCAGTTTTTCACGCCGGAGCATTTGGCAGAGGCGACGGCGGCGCTATCAATGCCTGACGATCTTCCCGACGAGGCTTTCGTCTCTGATCCCGCCTGCGGCTCCGGCCGCATGCTGATCGCCGGCATCCGCCGCAACCGCTTCGCCACCTTCCTTGGCACTGATACCGATCTCACATGCGTGCATATGGCGACACTCAATTGCCTCGTGCGCAACGCCAACACCTGGATCATACACGGCAACAGCCTGTCGCTGGAGGCGTGGGGCGGCTACCACGTCCGCCGCACCCCATTCGGCGGCGAACTGTTTAGGTTGGCCAAGGATCAAGCTGACGAGATTTTGCGGCGGCCGTTCGCAGTGCAAAACGCACCACAGGTCGAGACGAACAGCGACTCAGAGCAGATTGCGTTTTCATTCTAACTAAGATGTAGCCTGCTTACCGCCTGCAGTCGTGCGAAACAATCATCCCCATCGCTACGATCAGCATGCCGACTCCGACAATGGGATTGAGGGCAAGCGCGATCAACCCGCCCCAAAAGAAAACATTCAGCGCAACCACGGCAAGCATTGCACGCCTCCCGAATCAAGAACGGCCCCTGCGACTCTTACAGTGCAGGGGCCGTTAGGTGTGTGCAATTCGCAACGCAGGGTACAAACGCATAACTAAGGTGAACTGATAACTTGCGAATGTGGCGAATTTAGGTAGCAGTGCACTTTGTACCACGCAACAGATCGCAGCGAGAATCAAAATCTCCACCGAAGTCAAAGAAATATCTTGACAAGGTGCGTTGACGAATCAGTCCGAATAATATAGTTAAAATCCAGTTGTTTGATGCGTTGTGTTCACACGACACCTTTGCTTGACTGTTGGGGCCGGGTCGAACAGTGCAATTTGCACCGATACCGCATTCCCCATCACAGGCACCGGGTGTTTCGAGGCGGGGCATGACAGAGACCAGCACCATGATCGCCACAGGCGACGACGCAGGGGCCGATGATGCCATCGGACTGGCGCCGACGGGTGCGCTCGAGCCCTGCATCAAAGCGGCCATCGAAAGCGCGATTGACGATCTTCTCGTTGATGATGAGACGACGCGTGACCGCATTCGGTCGGCAAATCAGCGCCTCCGCCGTGCCGGCGACCCTCTTGGCCTTATGGATGGAGATGGGATCTCGGCGGACAGCATTGCGGAGACCAACGCCCCAACACCAGAGCGTGTCGCGTCGCGGGGTGACTTCGAACGCGTCAGCGTAACGACCGGCGCAGGGCGCGATCAGCGCTCTGAGGTCTGGCGGCACGTGCCGATCGTCGAAGCCATGATCCGCCGAGGCCAGATCAGTAAGGAAGATGCTCCCTCCTTTGTGGAAGCCGCGAGGCAGTTTTATGCCGACTTCTCGATGGGTCATTCTGGTACGCGCGTCACGGCGCGCTATGGAGAGTTGACGTCGGCAGGCGGCACGCCTGCATCGCAGCAGGTCGTGCGGTGGGAGTATGACAAATTCGGCCGCGCCTATGAGGCCCGAGGCCCCGAGGATCGCCGCCATGACGCACACACGCGTTGGTGGAATGCCTGTAAAGCGGTCGGTGTTGTGTCGTGCCCGGTCACCGGGCGGCCACAGCCCTCACGCACACTGCAGTGGATGCTCGTTTTGATCTGCGAGGATTACAGCGTCGCGTCCGAACGCACACCAACACTTGAGGACGCCGGCCGCGCCTACATGGGGTACAAGAGCCCTGTCCAGGCAATGGCTGCCGGCGCAGCACTCATCAAGGCTGGCCTGGAGCGGCTGGTCGTCCATTACGAGATCAATCTTTAGAGGGGGGGGGCACGTCATGCCTCGGCGAGCACACGCGAGGCGTCCCAGCAAACCTCGCACACGGACAGCCTCCCGTGCAGAGACCAAACTGCCCAAGGCGTCCGAAACACAAATCCATATCTCCGTTGCCCAGCATCTGCGCTATCGCGCCCGCAAGGGTGTCGTCTGGTTCCACCCTGCCAACGGCGAAAAGCGTGACAAGGGCGCCGCCGCAAAACTCAAGGCGATGGGTGTGACGCCAGGCATCCCGGATCTTGTCCTGATTGCCGACGGCCGCACATACGGCCTCGAAATCAAAACAGATCGAGGCCGGGTCTCACGTGACCAGCAGGACATGCTGGCCGCATTCAATGCGGCCGGCGCCTTCACCGCAGTTGCCTATGGCATTGACAGCGCGCTGGCTATTCTTGATCGTTGGGGATTACTCGCAAGCGCTCAGAAGCGCGTTGCGGCATGAGACTTTTTGCAATACAGTACGAATCGTACGGCACGACATGCGCAGGGCACAGCGTTCTCACCATTGACAGGTGTCTTGTCTCCTTGTTTGTGGCTTGGTGATGCGATTCGAGACCCTTCACCGACGCTGTGCCCTGCGCATGTCGTGTTTTATGCAGGGTAGCATACAGGAATACCCAGAGAGGGCGGTCTGGTACAGCTCGCAAGGCTCCCAGCAGTAGGCGTACCCAGGGGTTCAGCCCGCCGCCCAACACGTTTCAGCCGCAGCGCGAGTGTGGAGCCCCGCTGCTGCTGTTTCATATTTATGGTTGATGGAATACGATTCGAGTGACATGGTGACGAGGTCAGGGCGCGGAGGGCCGTCGCCTAGTGCGCTGGGAGGGAGTGGTTCTGCTGGACCGCTCCCTCTTTCGTTTTGATCGGCAGGAAATGTGCTGTTAATCGTCCAGCTTATAGGTCGAGGCATTGACGCTTACGAGTGAATCAGTCACAAAAGAGCATCTTCGCAATAATAGGCCAGCAGGGAGCCGCCCGGGAAACCGAGGCGGCGTTTTGCATTGGGGGTCACTATGCAGGACGATGATGAGATCCGTGCGGTCGCTCAAGCAATCGCTGACTGTCACGCAAAGGTTCCAGGCCTTGATTGCGAAGGGCGCTTGGATGACGCCAAGACAATCATCGCCGCATTCGATGCATTGGTGGCCTTCCGCGGCGGCAAGCTGCTCGCCGAAGCAGCAAAGCCACGTCCATCCGCACCCGCACATGTCCCGGCGGCCGACCCGGCCCCACCTCCCCCGGCCGCCGAGGACACGGACGCGGATATGGCCGCCAACGTCACGCCACTGCCGAAAAAGCGCACACCCAAAAAGGGGTAACTCATCGTGGGGCTGTCTCATATCTATGATGATGACTCCATCGACGAAGGTAACTCCACCGTCATCCCTCTTGGGGCTGACGAGACGTTCACTGGTGCCGGCGTAAGAAATGCACACACCGATGTCCTGGTGACACTCAAGACGGACGCGAGTGGCACGCTATACATTGAGTTTAGCATAGACAACACAAACTGGGATACATCGATTCCATTCGCGGTGACGGGCGGTGTCGGTGAATTCCATAGCGTCGTAAAGGGGCCGCGGTACTGCCGCATCAGGTACGTCAACGGCTCATCCGCGCAGACATATTTTCGATTGTCGACGATGTATGGGTCTTTTCGACAACCGAATCTCAGTCTCAATCGCGCGCTGCCGGCCGACGCAGACGCGATTGCAGTCAGATCGACCAACGTCAACCATGAGACCGCGCTCGGCCGTCGCTCCGGAGCCACGACCTGGCACAAATTTGGCCGAAATACTGACGTCGACACCGGTTCACCTGAGGTGATGGCCTCGTTCGGGGGGACGTTCACGCCGAGAACATCAGCAACCACACTATCTATCGTCAGCTCGGATGCTAACGACGTAAACGGCGACACTGGTGCACACGGCATCGTAGTATATGGCGTGGACGGGAATTGGGCAGAAAAGATCGAGGTCGTGTTCTTGACCGGACTTACGCCGGTTGTGACGACAAGCACGTGGCTAGGCATCAACAGGATTGCCATCTTTCGCGCCGGCTCCAGTCTATTTAACGAGGGAACAATTACTGTCACCGCTGTGACGGGCGGTGAAACAATGGCCGAAATGCCGGTCGGTGAGGGGACGTCGCAGCAGGTCATTTTCCACGTCAAGGACAACGCTCAATGTCTGATCGACCACATCAACGCCGATGTGGTTCGGCTGGCATCAGGGACGCAGCCGGTCGTGACACTGAATCTCTGGGTTTTCAGTGCGGTCAGCAACGCTAAGTACAAAGTAGGCACCTACTACATCAAGGCCAGGATCATGAAAACACTCGCACAGCTAATAATGGACGAGATCGAGCGCTGCGCCCTCGCGCGCGAACCAATCACACTCAGCGCGATAGAGGACGCAGTGGGCCGGCACAAAGACGGGAGCCTTGAAAATCATCTTGTGCGGGATCCGCAGCAGCCACTTCAAGTTGGACCAAAGTCCACAATCTGGTTGGAGGCAGCGACGACGGTTAATAACACGTCGTGTGCAGGGCGAATTGTCCTGACCGTGCACGAAAACCCTGTCTGATAAACCGGCACGAGGATCGATATGACGTGCATATGGGTAACGGCGACGCATGTGGAGTACCCGCACAACTCACGTGAGATGGCGGGTCGCGTCATGCATATTAACGCCGCTCAGATCGTAGCTGTTTGGCAGGAAGCGACAGGGACGTTTATTGCCGTCCAGCATCGCAGCGACATGGGCCCATTTGTGGAACCGCCAGAGCATTTCACGGGGCAGCGTGTCGAGCAGTACTGCAAGGAGATCTTTACGGTGGCAAACTTCGAATTGCGCGACTCGGTTCACACATAGGAGATGGTGTGATCATGGATATCGACGCCGTCCATTCAGCGCTGCAATTCCCGATGGTGACGGTGCTTTTTGCGCTGGCCGTCCTGATGGGCATGCAGTCTCGTCGCGCAGCGCTCGACTTGATGACGTCGCCGTCGGTGGCCACAATGGCTGCGCTCGCTGTTTTCTTCGTTGCATGGGGCATTCGGCAGGGTTATTGGCATATGTACTGGGCGCTGCGCGCGAACGACAAGCCAGTATGGGCCGATCAGATGCTGTCGGCCCCGGTCGTGCCGATCGCGATGAACATCATCGCGCTATGCGCAGCAGGCGCCGCTATCGCTGTTGCTGCACGCCCGTACCTCAAGAAATGGTCAGCAGGTTGTGTGGCGGCTGGCCTGTTCGCTCTCATTGCTCTAGGTGCAGCTCTGGCAGGGGTTCGACCGTGAATGGCATGGGACCCAAGGAGCGAGAGAGGCAGATATCCGAGTGGACCAGAGCACAGCGATCACGACACGCTGGTGAAGGTCACGCTGACGCTGTGGGGGGTGAATGGAACCAACGGTATAGCAGGGACAGTCAAGGAGCACGCGGAGCGACTGAAAGTTTTGGAACAATTCAGCAGGGACTTGCATGTGATCAAGGACCTTGGCCGGTGGGTTCTGCTGGGGGTCTCGAGTTTGGTCGCCTGGTTAGTGTCGGACCCGGTGGCAAAGGCCATCGCCAAAGTCGTAAAGCTGTTGAGCGCTCCATGAGCACAGTAGCCTTCTATCTCACGTCGTGCCTCATCATAGCAATCCTCACTGCATACCTCACAATCCGCGTTCTGGAGCTTGCTGCCAAATGATGGATCAAATCGACGCCGCCAACTTGCTCAAGGCCAAACGCGAGGATCGCAATCCGAAGTGCGCGAATTGTAGACATTGGTCAAGCACAGGCGCACTGGGTGTCGCTGTTGGCATATGCCAGCGCAACTCCTACAGCACGTTGGCTCCCACCATCGATCCCACCAGCCCGGGAGCAGCATTGCGCACCTCAGTCCACACCACTGATCTATCCGTCTGCTCCGCATGGGAGAAGCAGGATGCAGCCATCTGAGCATGCAACAACAGACGCCATCCGTCTGTGGATGATGCAAAACCCAATCCCCAGCCTCGACAACCCTGACCCATCCACACCTGTCATCCAGGTCGACAACAGAGTGCCAGGCGGGCCAGCGGAGACATCATATGCCGCATGGGAAGATGTTAGGTACAGGTTGGAACGGATTACCGCAGTCGGTGCCGGTCTGCGCTGGCACACGGTGCCGACCCTAAAGCAGGCAGTGGAACAGGGTGAGCGAAAATGGATCGTGCATTGTTGCCTTGCATGAGGTAGGCAGTTGTTGCACGGTTGGAGGTTGAAATGATCCATTCGGAAGATGACGCAGTGTTAGATGAGCAGATTTTCAACGATTTATCTCGGCTATCGAGTAGACACAGGGAAAGGGCGGTCAATCTCAAAACCAACGGCGACCCGGACGGGGCGCTGCGAGAGTTGAAATTGTTCACAGACGCGGAGAAGTTGCTTTTTGACTTCGGCGCATTTCTGAAGAGCAAAAGCAAGTCGCAGTCAGAAGTGTAGAGTGGATGATGCCTCAGGAGGTGATCATGGATGACGCCATCTACCGCGCACTCCAAAAGAGCACGTCCAATCTCGACGCCGCCGGCCCCGGCACCGCCTATGTCATCCCATCCGATATGATCAAAGCCTCCGGAATGGAGATCGATGATTTCGCCGCAGCGATGCCTAAGCCCACCCGCGCTCATACCATCACCGTCGACACGGACGCCAACAACATCATGGTCTCCATCAACGCGGCATCCGAAAGGACCACCGGGATGACTCCAGATGAATTTCATTCCTGGTTTGCTGGGTTTGCTGCCGCCTGCACTAAGGTTCCAACTAAGGCGCAATGGGAGACCATCAAGTCCAACGCAGCGTCTGTCCTCACAAAAGACCAGCGGATGCGCATGGCGTTGGAAATGGAGATGGAACGCACCCGCGTCGTCGCACAGATGAACGCCCGAGAGCCAGTCCCCTACCAATACGCGTTCGATGAGGATGGTGTCACTGTCTGCACACCCTACGGGACTCACAAATATTCTGACGACGATCCGAAGAACTAAACCATGCCGACTGTGGACATGAGGGTCAACGAATGAAAGGTATGAAGAAAAAACGACCAACCAAAGAGGAAGTCAAGGCAGCAGCAGACAGGGCGGAAGCGCGCTCGCGCGGGGAGGACTTCGAGACGGAAAGCCAAGGTCCACTTGATCCACCAGAATCACGCGGACGTGGGCGCCCAACAAAGTACAAGCCTGAGTATGCAGAACAAGCACGGAAACTCTGCTCGCTAGGTGCTACAGATGCAGATTTAGCAAAATTTTTCCAAGTTGACACAACCACCATCTGGAGGTGGCAAACCTCGCACCCTGATTTTTGCAATTCGTTAGTGGTAGGTAAGGGTTTTCCAGACGATCGGGTCGAAAGATCGCTGTATCAGCGGGCAGTAGGATATTCCTACGATGCGGTTAAAATCATGAAGCACGGCGGTGAAATCGTCCATGAGCGATACACCGAGCATGTGCCGCCGGATCCTGGCGCCGCGATGATGTGGTTGAAGAACAGGCGCAGCGACTCCTGGCGCGATCTCAAACAGCACGAGGTCGGGACGCCCGGTGAATTCGCGGCAATGACAGACGATGAATTACGTGCCGAGCATGAGCGGCTATCAAAGGATGTGGCTGCAGTGCTGCACGATGGAACAGACACCGTAAACTGATCATGCAGGGCCTCACGAAGCGCCAGCTAGTAGAGCGGCAAGTCGCTATCAATCGGGAGATCCTGCGCCGCGAAGCTCGGCAGCGCCAGACGGAGCGCGGTGGACTATTCGAGTTCGTCAAATACTTCTGGCACATCCTCGAACCAAAGACGCCATTCGTCGATGGGTGGGCCATTCGGGCGATCTGTGAGCACCTCGAGGCGGTCACGTATGGTGAAATCAATCGCCTCTTGATCAATGTGCCACCTGGATTTTCTAAGAGCTTGTTGACGAACGTGTTCTGGCCGGCGTGGGAGTGGGGACCAGCGAACCTGCCGCACCTGCGGCACATTGCTTTCTCTTATGCGGCATATTTGACGCAACGCGATAACGGCAGGTTTCGCGACCTTGTGACGTCACGGGAATACATCGCGCTTTACGGTGATCGATTTGAGGCGGTTGGTGTTGGTGTCGAGAAGATATCAAACAACAAGACCGGCTGGCGGTTTGCGTCGTCAGCGCACGGCGTCGGAACGGGTGAGCGGGCAGACCGCATCATTCTTGATGATCCACACAACGTAAAAGACGGTGAGTCCGACATAATCCGGACAAAGACAGTAAGGTGGTTTGATGAGGCAATGTCAAATCGCCTCAACGATCTGCGGAAGTCCTCCATTGTTGTGATCATGCAGCGGGTTCATGAAAATGACGTGTCTGGGCACATTATCGAGCATGAGCCGGAATACGAGCACCTTCTTATCCCGATGGAGTGGGATGGTCGGCGGTTTACAACATCCATCGGCTGGACAGACCCGCGGGAATTCGACGGCGAGTTGGCGTGGCCAGAGCGGTATCCAGATGAAACACTAAGGCGATCCCGCCGAAATCCATTCATGTGGGCTGGGCAGTACCAGCAAGCGCCGGAGCCGCGCGGTGGCGGCATGTTCAAGCGTGACTGGTGGGGCCTCGAGCACATCCCGTTCGGGAAACGCCCTCCCGATTGCGAGTACATCGTCGCGTCACTGGACTCGGCCTACACGAAGCAAGAGCGCAACGACCCGTCGGGATTTACTGTGTGGGGCGTCTACAGGGACCTACACAGTAATCCCAAGGTCCTGATGCTCGGCGCTTGGCGCAAGCACCTGGAAATGCACGGTCCTCACCAGGAGCGACGCCCGGGCGAAAGCGACAGGGCCTACGTTGATCGCTGCAAGAAAGACTGGGGGCTGGTCGAGTGGGTGGCCTATGACTGCAAGCGCTTGCGGGTCGATAAGCTGCTGATCGAGGCCAAGGCGAGCGGCATTACGGTGGCGCAGGAGATGCGACGCCTCTACGCCAACGAGGCATATGGGATCGAACTCGTAAACCCCGAGGGTGACAAGTACGCGCGCGCCGTTGCAGTGATGCATCTATGGGCCGATGGCTTGGTCATGGTGCCGGCGAGCCTTGAGGATCCGAAGGATGCCGATAGTCACCTGGTGCCACGCGACTGGGCACAGACTGTCATCGATGAGATGGCAGTCTTTCCCAATGGCAGGTTTAGGGACTTGACGGACTCGACGACACAAGCGCTGAAGCATCTTCGATCTGTTGGTTTGGCTGTGCGGCGCGAAGAGCGGATGGACGAGCAAATTGCGCGGTCGATGCATCAGGAGCAGATGCCGCCGCTGTATCCGGTTTAAGTCCGACGGTAAGTGCGTACCCTAAGTGGGCGTTATCGCCAGCACATAAACCAAAGGAACGACGCAGCCCGTGCTTGACCTCATCTCCCCCGGCACAATCATGCTGATCGTTGGCTGCGCTCTGGCGCTGTGCGTCGTAGCAACAGTAGACCGGAACATAGAGCCATGAGCGGGCCCGACGTCGTCTCTCGAGCAATACGCTTGGCTCGTGAGCACGTACGTGAGGCTGAAGCCAAGGCAGAGAGAAAACCCAGCGACGCCGCAAAGCAGGCCGGCAACTACCGCAAGGGTCACCTGACCTGGAATGGTCTCAAGATCACGATCGAGAATCCAAAGGGCTCCATCCGATCAGGACGCGCAGCCAACGGCAAGACGTGGTCCGTCGTCATGCCTGCGACCTACGGCTACATCAAGCGCTCAGTCGGCGCCGATGATGATCACGTGGACCTCTACATCGGGGCTAACCCGCTTAGTCAGGTTCTTTGGGTCATTGACCAGGTCGACGCCAAGACTGGCGCATTTGACGAACACAAGGTGATGGCCGGCTTCGATACCAAGGACGAAGCGATTGCCACGTATCGTAAGGCGTTCTCCGACGGTAAAGCCGACGACCGCGTTGGCGGCGTGACCAGGATGAACATTGGCCAGTTCAAACGCTGGCTAGTGAAGTCCGACACAACTCAACCTCTAGCCATGTGAGCCATATGACCGACAACAACATGGACATCACAGCCGACGACATCGTCGGCATCCTGATTCACAATGCAAACCAAGCCGCATCGCATCTCGCCGTCAACGGCGTGCGGACCGACTGGGCTGCGTTCCATAGGCATCTCACCCGGATGCAGGACCTCACGGCGCGCGTTCATTCGCTCGTCCACAGCACACAGAACGGCGCAGCCCCTGGCGATGAGGACGCCATGACCGGCGCCCCGAATTAAGGAAACAGATTGATGGCTGGCGGGATCGCATCAAAAGCCTTGTCTACTCCGATTGTCGAACAGGATCCGATTGTTGATGCTGATTTCGACGTCGTTGTGGAAGGCGTGACCGACGATGATCCCGCCAACGCAATGCCCGGAATGACGGACGAAGGCACGATCGAGGTCCCACTGCCAGACGGTAGCGTGATCATCGATCTCAATCCACAGCCGACGCGCTCACAGAAAGTCACTGGGCACACAGAAAACCTCGTCGAGAAGATTGGAGCGGGCGAACTCTCCCGCATTTGTGGCGACCTGTGCCAGGCCATCGATTCTGATGATCGGTCACGATCCGAATGGCTTGAGACACGCGCACGCGGTATCGAATTGTTGGGATTGAAATTGAGTGACCCCAAGGCATCGGTCGCATCCGGCGCCCCGTTGGAGGGCATGTCGACGGTGCGGGATCCTATCCTGCTTGAAGCGTGCATCCGGTTTATGGCTCACGCGTCGGCGGAGCTTTTGCCTGCATCAGGTCCCGTCAAAGTCAAGAACATCGGCGCGCACACAAAGGACACCGACAAGCAGGCTGAGACCCTTGAGCGGGACATGAACGGTCACCTAACAACAACAGCGTCGGATTATTACCCCGACACAAAGCGCATGCTGTTCATGACCGGCTTCGGTGGAAGCGGGTTCAAGAAGCTCTACCATTCGCCCCTAAAAAACCGGCCGGTTTCAGAGTACGTTGACGCAAAAGATTTGATCGTGTCAAACGCGGCCGTTGACCTGTCCTCTGCCGCGCGCGTCACGCACGTTGTCAGAATGAAGCAGTCTGACATGATCCGCATGAAGCTGTTGGGTGTCTATGCTGACGTCGACACGTCGGCACAGCCCAACGCGCCAGACCGTGTCCAACAAGCCTTGAACGCGACATCAGGCATAACGCCGCCACAAGATCGACTCGAGGACCAGGATTACGAGCTATGGGAGTGCTACTGCGAGCTTAACATCGATGGGTTCGAGCACAAACGAAATGGCAAGGTTACGGGGTTGCCACTGCCATACCGCGTAACGATCGATAAGAACGCGCAACAAATCCTCGAAATCTCACGCAACTGGGACGAGGGCGACGACGAATACAAAACGCGCGAGACGTTTGTTGAGTATTACTACATCAAAGGTTTTGGCTTCTATGGCATTGGCCTGTTACACATCCTGGGCAACATTGCCACGGCGCTGACAGCCGGCACGCGGGAAGTTCTTGACGCTGGCATGTTGGCCAACTTCCCCGGGTTCCTCTATCTCAAAGACGGCACCCGGCAGATGACGAACAACTTCCGCGTGCCTCCCGGTGGCGGTTCGCCGATCCAAGGTGGCGACGGCCGGCGTATCCAGGACTTGGTTATGGCCCTACCATATAAAGAGCCAGGCCCTGCCTTTATGCAGTTCCTCGACGCATTGCGCCAGAATGGACGTGGCGTTGGCAATATGGCTGAAATTTCCGTTGGCGAAGGCAAGCAAGACGCGCCGGTTGGAACAACCTTGGCATTGATCGAACAGGCCACCAAAGTGGAGGCTGCTGTTCACAAAGGTCTGCACTCATCGCAGAGCGAGGAATTCCGGCTCCTAAAACGGTTGTTTGAGGAGGACCCAGAAGGGTTGTGGCGCCACGCGCGGCGCACAGAAGGAAAATGGAACGAAGATGCGTTGCGGCAGGCGCTGGCTAACATTGACCTCATTCCACAGGCCGACCCGAACACGCCAAGCCATATGCAGCGCATGATGCGGGCGATCGGCATCAAGCAGCTCCAGGCCGCCAACCCCAATCTGTACGATCCACGCAAGGTCGATGAGCGTGTCCTGCAAATGCTCGGCATCGACGACTACGATGACCTGTTCCTGCCGCCACAACCGGCGGCCCAAATGCCGCCCGACCCAAGGCTCCTCGTTGCACAAATGAACACACAGTTCAAGCAGGCGGAGTTGGGCGCAAAACTGCAGGACAACGAGCGGGATCGCCAATTGAAGCTGGCGATCGAGCAGCTAAAAATGCAGCCCAAGCCCGGCGATCCAAACGCGACGGCCGAGCAGGCTCCGCCAATCGACCCAAAACTCGCCGTTGCGCTGATCAACGCGGAGAACGCTCGCCTGGAGCGCGAAGCCGACGCGATCGAAAAGGAAAAGGATCGCGACACAAAGCTGATGATCGAGAAGTTGAAGCTGGCCGGCAATCTGGCGGTTCACCCTGAAAGCGAAGCGCTGGTTGAAGATTTCTTGGACACGGACAAAGTCCCCCTCTACCGCAACTAGGAGCCACAACATGAAAAACATGAAGGACAGCGCCTTCGCAAGAACTGAGCGGATGGTGGGGCGGTGTGCGGGCGACGGTTCGTCACCTTATTCCACACGCGGGACCACGCCGAAGATGCGCGCGGCAGGCGGTGCCGTTTCCGACGATGATGCGGGATTTGGTGACGTGGTCGGCGGCATGAGTTCGCGCAAGCGTCTCGATCGCGCTGGTCGCAAGAAGCCGTCAGCATCGACGACAGTGGTCAACATCGTTGTGTCGCCGAACAAGGGCGCTGGTGGCGATGAAAAGCCCGCAGGTGCGATGCCTGTCCCGGTCGGTCCGCCACCACCCATGCCGCCGATGCCACCTCCCATGCCGCCCATGATGCCGGCGGGCGCAGCACCAGGTGGGCTGCCTCCTGGTGCCGCTCCCCCCCCAGCGTTTGCCCGCGGCGGACGCGTGAAGCGCTGATGCATCCGGCCGACCTGAGATTGATGCGTCTTTTGTCGAAACGCATTCGCGAGGAGATGGAGGACCGCACCGCGAGCATTGTCAATGGCGCACTGCCCGACTTTGCAACGTACCGCTCGCGCTGCGGGTATTTGCAGGCACTGTCCGACGTCATGCAGTGGTGCGAAGAGATCGAGCGGGAGAGCGACCCAGCCGACCCGCGAACCTGATTGTAGCCTTCTGTTGCGTGCGTGAGCGCCATCCCGCGCCGGGGTGGAGATCAAACCTTTATGGAGAATCAGACCGCATGAGCAATGCTCTGATGTCGCAACGAATTCAGGAGCTTTCCAAGAGCCTGGATATCAAAGAGTCAATTCTGAAGGCACTTGGCTCTGCCGTGGATCAGTATCGCCTTTTCGATGATGACGTTCTGTTGGCGACCTACATTCGGCCAGAGAAGACGGCAGGCGGCATTATCATGCCGGAGCGCGTCAAGGACGAGGATCGGTTCCAGGGCAAGGCTGGCCTATTGCTCAAGTGTGGTGCAGCCGCCTTCAAATTCGACCGGAGCGGGATGTTCAAGTTCGAAGGCGAGGCCCCGAATATACATTCCTGGGTTGTGTACCGGCCGTCCGATGGCTGGGAAATCGCACTGCATGGCGTGTCGTGTCGCATTATCCGGTCCGTCATGCTGCGCGGCGTAATAGACGATCCATCCGTGATCTGGTGAGGTGATCGATGGCAAGCGATGATTTTGTGATCGACCTCTCCGAGGAGGAGATCCAGGCGCTAGAGGCGCCGTATGCAGGCCAGGACCCGGCATCAGCGGCTCCTGCCGCTGCGCCACCTGCAACAAAGGTGGAGCCGGCCCCAGCCAAGGCGAGCGAGGTCAAGGAGACCAAGCTTGCCACACCTAAGGTGAGCGATCAGGAGTTATGGGATCGGCGCCTCAGGGAAGCTAACGAGAAGACGGAGGCTGAGCGTGCGCGCCGCATCGCTGCGGAAAAGACGGCACACGAAAAGTCGACGTCTCTAGCTGTCACGGAAGCGCGCGCAACGGAGGCTGACTATTACGCCGTCTCTAATGCGCTCGGCCGGACGGACGCAGAAATCGCAGCACTGAAGCGCGCGCACAAGGAAGCGCTCGAGGCTGGCGATTACGATGCCGTTACGGAAGCCGCCGACAAACTTGCCGAAGCCCGTGCGCGGCACGCCGATCTGAAGTCAGGCGAAAGCGAGCTTAAGACCCGACTGGAGCAAGCAAAGGACCGCGCAAAGAAGGCGTCAGAAACGAAGCATGAGGCCGACGAACCGGCTGACGACTTCAATGCGTTTCTGCGGCAGTTCGGAACGCGTGAGCAGCAGTGGTTCCGTGACCACCCAGAGTGCGCACCGATGCACGACGCGAAGAAATTCGCGAAGGCACAGGCAGCTCACTATGCGGCGCTATCGGACGACGTAAAGCCTGGCACCGATCAGTATTTTGCCTACATCGACGAAAAGATGGGGTTCCGCGACGCGCCACCAGAGAAGGTGGAGGATGATGGCGTTGTTGTCAGCACTGAGTCCAAGCCAGCGTCGACACCGCAGACAAAGCGCGTTGCCGCTCCCGTCTCTCGGGACGGCGCCGTCGTTACGCAGCGGGAGGACGGCCGCTACCAAGTCCGACTGACGGCCGAGCAACGCGAAATGGCAGAGGCCATGGGCATGACGCCGACAGCCTACGCCAAGAATCTCATCAAGGCCCGCAACCAGGGCCTCATCGGCGCCTAAGCGCAAGGAGCACATATCATGGCAGCACAAGCCGCAACCAAGGAAAAGCCAGACCGCGAAAAGGCACGCGAGCCTGTCACAAGCGAGCGCACGCCAGAGCGGGAGAGGGCGCGTGAGCCAGCCCGTGCCGGCGGGCTATCGTTCACACATCCCATCACAGGCGAAGTCCTCACGCGCGACCCGATCCCGTCGGGGTCATCCCAGTATCACATCCCGAAGGAACTGATTCCTGACGGCATGGTCTATCAGTGGCGCCGCAAGAGCACGCTGGGCGAACCTGATCTTGCCAACATCTCAAACCTCAAGCGTAACGGTTGGCGCGAGGTGCCGGCGGATCGCCATCCGGAGTATCCGGTCGAACTGGAAGGGCTCGTCCTTATGGAGTGTCCGGAGATGTTTGTTGCTCAGTCTCGAGCCGAGGAGCGACAGGCTGCGATGGCGGAAAAAATGAAGCAGCGGCGCCCGCGCAACGAAGCAACTCTCGCCGGGTATTTCGACGATCAATCGCCGGCAGCGGCCCGGCTCAACTTTGCCAAGCGCGAAGTTGAGGCATCGGATCCGGCTTTGCGCCCATCGTACTCTCGGCAGGTCGACATCGATAGCTGAGCGCGATTGCAGATTTGTTTGAGTAGGGCGGCCTTGTGCCGCCCTTTCTCGTTCCGGCGTACCTGCAGCATGCCGCTGCAGGATAGCAGCGAGACCCGACGAGCGTTCGGCGTCAGCTAAACCTCTGCCAAAAAAGGGAAACCAAAATGGCAAACACTCAGACTGCTTTCGGCTTCAGGCCGATTGGAGTTGGCGGTGGAGCGGCGCCGAATTTCGAGCTGCGCACTGCCAAAATCGCATCCGCCAACACCACCAAGATCTACAAGGGCGATCCGGTGAAGATGTTGAACACGGGCTACATTGCTCAGTGGACCGCATCGACCGCCGCAAGCCAACTGTGGGGCGTTTTCGTCGGCTGCAAGTACCACGACTCCGCCGAGGGCCGCGTCGTCAACAGGCCGTATTGGCCTGGAGCTAACGCATCTGGCGATGTCGAGGCGTATGTGGTCCCGTGCATCCTTGGCGTCGCGCCACGGTTTCTCGTGGCTTCCAGTGGCACGGCCATCACCCGTGCGGACGTTGGCGCGAACGCTGACGTCTCGATCGGCACGGGATCAACGGTGACCGGCCTCTCCGGCGCAACCTTGGACCAGTCAACCCTGGCAACGACGGCAACACTGCCGTTTCGTGTCGTGGATCTCTGGTCGGAGGTTTCGCCGAATGCGCCGAACGGAGCCGATGATTCCTCCAGCTACAACTGGGTGATCGTCGCGGCCAACATTACCGGTTCGACCGGCATCTAAGGGGGCCTGACACAATGGCAATCGCACTCTCAGCAATCAAGGACCTGCTCATCCCGGGGCTCATGGAGGTCACGGGGCAGTACAAGGATCTGCCGAACTACTATGGCAAGGTCTTCTCAAAGCGCACCAGCAAACTGCAGGTGGAGCGCTCGGTCCAAACCCGATACGTTGGGCTGCCGGAACTCAAGACCGAAGGCGGGTCGACGCACTTCGACAACTCTGCCGGCCAGCGCTACGTCTACAATATGGAGCCGGTCGAAGTTGGTCTTGGCTACGCGATCACGCGCAAAGCCATCGACGACAACCTCTACAAGTCCGACTTTAAGCCAACGGCTTTGGGTCTCGTCAAGGCGTTCAATCAGTATTGGGAGCGTGAGGCGGCGTCGATCTTTAATACGGCAACCACCTACGACACTCAGATTGGCGGCGACGGCAAGGCCATGTGTGCCACCGACCACCCGTACGATGGTGGAACGTGGGCTAACCGTCCGTCGACCGACACCGATCTGAATGAGGGCTCACTACTGGACGGCATGACTGGCGTGCGGCGTGATTTCGTCGATGAGGCTGGGCTCAAGATCTATGCCCGCGCGGAGCGTTTGATCGTTCCGCTCGAGCTGGAAAAGGTGGCCATCCGCCTTCTGAAGTCGGAGCTTCGCCCGGGCACGGCGAACAACGACGTCAATGCGGTGCGGTCTCTGTCCGGTGGCCTGTCGGAGTACATCGCGTGGGATTATCTCACGAACACCCGCGCATGGTTCCTTGACACCTCCATCGACGGCCTGATCCACATCGAGCGCGTTGCATTTGAAACCGACATGCAGGTGGACTTCACGACCGACAATCTGTTGGTCAAGGGCTACCAGCGCGCCGGCTTCTTTTACAACGACCCGCGCGCTGTTTGGGGCTCGTTCCCCAGCTCGTAATCCCGCAACAGGAAAGGATCGACTCCTATGCCTTATTCTGACTTTCCGAATGGGGTGACGAGCTTTGGTATCCCGATGGTGGGGGGCGCGCTCCCCATCTCATCGGAATACTATTTCGTCAGCTCGACTTTGGGCTCCGATGGCAACGAAGGGAATATGTCATATCCCTACGCGACCATCGACTACGCCATCGGGCGCTGTACGGCGTCGCGTGGTAGCGTGATTGTCGTCTTGCCGGGGCACACCGAGACCGTGACGGCGGCTGGCGGCATCACGCTTGATGTTGCAGGCGTCCAGATCATCGGCATGGGGACGGGCTCGCTCCGCCCCACCGTCAACTTCACGACAGCAGCCACAGCCAGCGTTGTTGTCTCCGCCGCAAACTGCACGATCAAAAACGTGCTGTTTACTGGCGGAGTCGATGAGTTGGCCAATCCCATCCACGTGCAGGCGGCAGACTTTGCGCTCGTCGACTGCGAGTGGCGGGATGTGACTGGCCAGGCCACGGATGTGGTGCTCACCACGGCAGCGGCCAACCGGATGCTCATCAAGAACTTCCGGTTTGACGGCGCGGCGGCCGCTGGGGCTAATGCGGGCATTGCGATCGTTGGTGGTGATCGCATTGTTATCGATGGCCTCTACATGGACGGCAACTTCGCGGTGGGCGGTATCGATGTTCGAACCACTGCGACGACCGACCTCGAGGTGCGCAACGTCGTGTTCCGGACTCGGAACGCGGCCGACATCTTCCTTGTCGATACTATCACGGCTTCGACGGGAATGATTGGGCCGAACATCAGTCTGCGACTAAACGACAACGCAGACAACGTGACAGAGGCAATCACGGGGGCCACGTTCGTTCTGTTCGACCCGATCTACGTCGTGAACCTGGCTGGGGAAAAGGGTCTATTGATCAACTGGACTGCCTCGGCCGACGCCTAAGCCTAGCCTACTCTGGGTGGCCTTCATGGGCCACTCAGAGTCCATTCCTCTTTGAGGGTCTCGCCCATGAAAATGCGCCACAAAAAGCATATGCCATCCAAGGACTCACCCAAAGGCAAAATGGACAAACCCATGAAGCCGCCGGTCATGGCAGATGGTGATGCTGATGTGTTCCTGCCCAAAGAAATGCCGCCGATGATGGGGTCGCCGCCCAAACGTCGGCTCGATCGTAAGCGAGGCGGACGGGCCGGGTGCTGACGCTCCGCGCGTTCCCCGGTCCAGCATGCACGCGGCGGCGCCAAGCGCCCTAAGACAGGGGCGCACCTTTCGAGGTGTGCCCCATTTTTTGCCCCACCTCAGGAGACCTAAGGATGATCCCGATCAGCGTCACAGTCGGCCCTCTTGCTACGGCCGACGCGGACGGCGTGTGCGCGTCTCAAGTCGTTCCTGCTGCCGGCGCTCTTGCCATCAATGGCGCGCTCACCGCCGGATTTGATGCTGACGCCTTTGCAACAGCTCAGGCTGTTGCTGGTGCTGGCGACCTCACTCTGGATGGCACTCTGACGCAGAGTGGTGTCGGATATATGGCTACGCCCGGATACGTGACGATCACGTCCGCAGGCGATGACAGCGGGATAACATTTACGGTCGCGGGCATGCGCTATGATGCCGGTGGCCCTGCCTACTACACCGAGACGATTACAGGATCCAACACCAGCATTGTCGCGACGAGCGTGAAATTTCACACGGTGACTGCCGTAACGGCATCGGGTGCCGCGGCAGGGAACGTGTCGGTCGGCACAAACGGCGTCGCAACGACGGACATGGCCCGCCGCATCCGGATCACATCGGCGGGCAATGACGCCGGCATCACGTTCACTCTGACCGGAACCGACTGGAACAACAACATTGTCACCGAGACCATCACTGGCTCCAATGCGTCAACGGCTGACAGCACGCTCGACTTCAAGACGGTGGCGAAAATCACGGCGTCCGGTGCATCAGCAGACGCGGTCACGATCGGAACAAACGGCATCGCCAGCAGCCGCCCAATTCGGTTTGATGAGTTCGCGGGTCCCGAGGTGGCGTTGCAGGTGACGGCGACCGGAACGGTGAGCTTCACTGTTCAGCAGAGCCTCGATGACCCGGAAGATATCGGGTTGGGAAGCGTCACGTGGCTGGCTCACGCGGATTCTGATTTTGTCAACGGGACGGCGTCGGCGCAGTCAAATTACGCCTACGCGCCGCTTGTTTCAAGGATACTGCTGAATTCTGGAACGGGGACGGTTGTTTACACCGCGATCCAATCAACCGTGAACACACTCTAAGGCGGTGACCACCCATGGCACTTTCAAAAATCTCGACTGAGGGCGAAAGGGACATCGCTCTCGCAGCCAAGGGCGGCGACACGTTTGAGCGGCGCCTCGCTCAGATCATGCAAGCAAAGGCGGACGCCGATGAGTCCTTGAAATCGCTTCGCCTCGGAAAGTCTATCGCTCAAGCGCGCGCAGACGCCGACAGGCGGCTTCTGGATGCCGAGCAGAAGGCGAGTCAAATACTGGGCGACGCACAGCGTGCGGCGGACCAGGCACGGCAGGAAGCCGCCGACGCACTGGCGGCAGCTCGAGAGACAGCCGATGGATTAGCGGCGGCGGCGCAAGCATTGGCGGCCGACATCAAAAGCAAGGCAGCGGACGAGATGGCAGCAGACAGAGCACGGGCCGATGCCGCATTGGTAGACATGCGGCGCGCACAAGAGGCGGCGCTAGCGACGGCACAAGGAGAACACTCCAAAGCGGAGACCGAACGCGCTGCAGCACAGGCCGACCGAGCCGAGGCGCGCAAACTGATGGAGACGGCACAACAGGCACACGAAGATGCGGCAAAGCTAAAGGCACAAGCTGATGCATTGCTGACAAAGGCAAAGGTGGCAGCGGACCAGCTTCGAACGGCAATCGGCAGCGTGACGGCGCTGTAATAGGAGGCCCAACATGGCGACGTCAGGCACATACGGGTTCTCTCCTACCCTCGGGAGGCACGTCCTTGCTGCGTTTGCTCGCATTGGCATCAGGCGGACAGCCATCGGCGTAGAACACATGAAGGACGCCGAGTTCGAGTCCAACCTCCTGCTGTGCGACTGGGCCAACAAGCAACCGAACCTATGGCTATCATCGCTGAAGACCGAAGCCATCACAGCCGGCACCGCCACCTACACGCTCGATCCCGAAGTCGTGGCAATTCAAATTGCTTACATCTCGACGACTGTAGGCACAACGACGACAGATCGACCGCTAGGTGCCCTTTCAACCGTCGAATACCACGCCATCCCAAACAAGGCGACGACGGGATACCCAACGTCGTTCTGGTTCGATCGACAGGTAACGCCTCAAATAACGCTGTGGCCGACGCCTGACAGCGTCTACACCTACACTCTCAAATACCGCTGCGTACGACAAGCCGAGGATGCTGTTCTTGCTGGTGGGTATGACGTCGAGATCCCGTATCGGTTTAATACGGCCTTTGTTGACGGATTGGCCGATCGGTTGGGCGCGGTATATCCGGAGGCAGCAAAGGCGGCGCTGGGCGCTGGGTTCGCACAGACGCTTGCGGAACGCGCTGTGCGGTCGTGGCAAACGGCCGCTGGTCAAGATACGGAAGATGTTCCGATTTACATATCTCCATCTCTCGGCGGCTACTACCGATGAGCTATCGCTTCCATGGCCGCGCGCGCGTTGACACATCAAACCCGAGCGCCTTTGGCGCCTGCGACAGATGTGGGTTCCTTCACAATCTCTGCGACCTCGGCTACCAGCACCAATGGGCCGGCACAGAGTTGATCAACAAGCGTATTCGCGTGTGTGACCGCTGCATGGATGAGCCGTCCTTGTTTCTGAAGGCGATCACGCTTCCGCCGGACCCTCCACCCGTCATCGACGCACGACCAGAGCCATACGAGATGGATCAAGTCGATTATCGTGAGACGGAAGATGGTGCGGACAGGATAGACGAATCCGACGTGAATCGCGTGACAGAAAGCTCAGCAGATCAGGACTACGGGTCTTAACATGGCAACATCGAAGATTTCCGGCATGCAAGCGCTGTCCGTGGCGCTGACCGGAAGCGAAGAGACTGAAGTTGCAAAGTCTAACGTGTCATACCGACTTTCACTAACAAACCTTTTCAAGACAATTGGCGTTCTGCCTGACAATGGCGGAAACCCGGTTCCAACAAGTGGCTACCGGATCGCTCTCTATAAAATTTCAGACGGACAGCCCTACAGCACGACATTAAACGAGGCGTTGACTGGTGTCGGAACCGTCCCCGCGGGTGGCTCGGCGGGCCAGAAATTGGCCAAGGCGTCGGGTTCCGATTATGATACGGAGTGGGTAGACGACAACGCGGATGATCAATCCGCAAACACGGTCCTTGCGGGTCCGGCATCAGGTGCTGACGCGGCGCCTTCGTACAGGGCGCTCGTTGATGATGATCTGCCGATTGTCTCAGTTTCAAAGGGCGGCACCGGGTCATCAACGGCTTCAGCGGCGCGGACAGCTCTTGGGTTGGCTATCGGCACAGACGTCCAAGCATATTCCTCCGTTCTTGCCGCAACAACGGCTTCGTTCACAACGGCCCAAGAAACAAAGCTTGGCTATATTAGCATAACACAGAGCGTTGATCTTGATGCAATAGAATCTCGCGTCAACGCGCTGGATGCGGCCGTTGTTCTTGTTGGCACATGGGATGCATCGGCAGGGACATTCCCTGGTTCAGGAACGGCGCAGGCGGGTGAATCCTACCTTGTCACTGTTGGTGGGACTGTCGATAGTGTTGAATTCACTGACGGTGATCGCATTATTGCCATCACAGATAACGCGTCCACGACAACGTATGCCAGCAACTGGTATAAGGCGGACTATACAGATCGGGTTAGCTCCGTTGCCGGTCGAACAGGCGCCGTTACGATAGCATCTACCGACATCACAGATTCAACGTCGACTGGGCGGGCCGTACTTACTGCTACTGACGCCGCGGCTGCCAGGACGGCCATTGGAACGGTCATTGGCACAGACGTTCAAGCGTATTCGTCCGTCCTCGCCAACACGACTGCCAGCTTCCTAATCGCCGACGAAACGAAGCTCGATGGGATCGAGGCTGGGGCAGATGTTACGGACGAGGCCAACGTTACGGCGGCACTTAGCGGTGCAACAACAACAGGCGTAACGCCAGCCGCGGGTGACAAGGTTCTGTTGCTCGATGCCAGCGATAGCGACAATCTCAAGCACGCGCTGTTTTCCAGCTTCACGGGCGGCAGCGGCGGCGGTGGGAATGCGTCATATATCAATAATTTAACGCTCGCGGCATCGGTCGGCAGTAGCGCGCTGACAATAGCCGTTAAAGTGGCGGATGGTAGCACTGATCCGAGTAGCGGCGATCCTATCAGCGTGACGTTCCGATCCTCGACGGCTGCTGATGGTGATTACGATACGGTGTCGATTGAGGCCGCGCTATCTCTGACAATAAGCAGCGGCTCTACATTGGGGGTGACTGGTACATCCATACCTTTTCGAGGGTGGGTTTTGCTGTTCAACGACGCGGGAACGCCGCGGTTGGGCGTTGTTAACTGCAATGGCGGCACATCAATAAAATCGCTGGATGAGTCGCAGTTGTTATCCTCTACCGCCGAGGGCGGAGCGGGCGCAGCCGACAGTACGAAAGTTATTTATACGGGTTCGGCTGTAACAAACAAGGCGTTCCGTGTGCTGGGGTATTTCGACTACGCGTCTGGCCTCGCTACAGCGGCAGGTAATTGGGACGCGGCGCCTACGAAGTTGCAGCTTTTTGGTCCTGGCACACCACTGCCCGGACAAACAACAGGCAATATGGCTCAGGTC
>Ga0208795_1000175_pt1 | contig 32457 bp, 38 predicted proteins | sample CB_VirMetaG_6_FD_184541 | JGI IMG/M metagenome (GOLD analysis project Ga0208795, IMG submission 184541) | Freshwater to marine saline gradient viral communities from Chesapeake Bay - CB_1508_2 Viral MetaG (SPAdes) (version 4) | ecosystem: Environmental > Aquatic > Marine > Coastal | place: USA... | reverse complement strand
TTATCAGGTCAACGTACGATCTTTGACCTATGCTCGTATTCATCCACCTCATCGGCCCCCTGCTAAGAACTAATGCTGGTTTTTTACTAACCACATCTAAATCCATAGCAAATTTATCAACTATAATGATTCCAGTATCGTGTGAACTATATTTCCAGGTATATTTAGTATGCTCCTGGAAATATGCCTGAAGAAAACTTAAAAAAAATCTTTTTATCCATATCGAATCATTAATAGCTAAGCTAAAATCTGAGGGCTCTCTGATTACTGAAGACTCACTCACAGTTCCCACACATCCATTTTTGGAGTTAGATAAGTAGATAAATTATCTGGTTGCTTGTTCTGCTTATTAAAAGCCTCAATTAAGAGCTTGTTTTCAAGTTCTCTTATTTGGATAAAATCATCAGACACCTGGTCTTCATATTTTGGAACTAATACAACATTCATAATATTCGTTGCTAAAGTATATTATATTATTCGTAGAAAGTCAAGCCTTTAGACTTAAGTATGTGATATAAGGCTTCTATTACGGGCTCATCTAACGATTTTAGAGAGTACTTAAACGCGGCATTATTTATTGAGCGAGTTCCACCTTTAATTCCTGGATAATCATAGCTCCTCTTTCTATCCATATCAAGTCTTGCAAACTCCTTTGCGACTTCAACTGCTTCTTGTTCCTTGTTGGGATTTTTTACTAATTGGTTTAACTGCCTCTTTAGCTCATTTTTCCTTAAGTTAAGATAGGGCATAGACATATCATACTGGTGCTGCTCCGAATATGTAGGTTTACTGGGCAGTTTTATCCAGGTATCATTTAACAAATCATAACCAGCAGTCAAGTTTTCAAGTCTAAACAATCTGGCACTTACTGATGGGAAGAAGTTTATAGGATGTTTTGTACCTGGTAGGTTCCAACCATTGGTTGCCTTACAAATTTCTTTTATATTAAGAAATAGTTCATCGTGTTCTGGTTTTAACTGAATACCTATATCTATATCACTGCTGTCATTATATTGGTACCCAAGCATAGATCCTATCAAAGTTATACTGCTAAACACATCCAGGCTATACGGCAATATTTTGCTTAATCTTGCTAATATAATATTCTTAACTTCTTTTTTTAGATTAAACCCTTCCCACATATCCGAAGATAATTCCGTGCTAATGGGATCAAACATACCTGCTATTTTGTTTATTGTGGCCATGTTATAGGATACTCCAATATAATATCTGTATTATCAATTCTCTTTAATCTTACTTGTTGCTGTATAATGTATTGACCCTTTTCGGTAGGCCTACTCTCTATTACTCTCCACCTACGATTTTGCTCATCAACAATAATATCTTGTGGGGATAGTACAGGTTTGGAGCCCATCCTTAAAAAAGTATCCTGCTGTTCCCACTCACCGAATAAGTTTATAAGAGTAGCTCTTGGTGCTGCGCCAATACTTCCCTGCATTTGTATAGGAGCCCAATAACCCCCAACCCACCCGGTGTCATAACAGGTCTTACAATTTTCTGTTGTCCTTCTTTGTAAAACAGTGTCCCAACAAACCGAGCATCGTGTCCCTGTTTTCTTTCTTTTTAGCAGTAAAAATGTTTTTCCACCAAAATCATTTCTCAGTGCAATAGTTTTTCTTCTAATTATCTCTTTGGCCTTAAGATCCATAGAAGTTTCTAATCTAGCGGGAGTTCCCGCTACGCCTGAAACCCCGGTAGTCACTTTAAATGGCACAACAGTATAATAAAAATCATGCCATTTATATGTTAAATACCCACTAACACTAGTGTCTTCATATTCATTTACTGCTGATGGGTCTAGCCCTGAAACCAATAACTCAAAGTTTCCAGACGAATACTGTGGATCATTAGCACTACGATATATGTTTACATAATATGGATCAAGGCTCTCCCAGGTTTCCTCAAATGTCCAGGAAACAGTAAGAGATGTAAGGTCATGAGACCTGACTGTAATTTTATCAATAGTTACCATAAGTTACTATAAGCCGACTCTGACCCTCCGTATGCATCGTCAATATTCTTCTGCATCTTGAAGTTAGTAACAGCCGCTCTTACTTTATTTACTAATACATTATAATAATTTATATACCTACCATAAACATCTATATCTTGTATATTAACTCCGCCAGCATCGTTATACGATAACTGATTTCTAGCACTGTGTATCCCTGCGCTGGTTAATACTTCTAAAGTTGCTGCATCTCTTAAAATCTTCCAAGATGGGAAATCATCAAGCGTATACGAAGTCTGGTACCCATACTCGTAATTAATGGCATCTAGCCCATCTTGTAAGGCTTGATATAAATCCAAATCAGTAGATTCTTGTTTTTCTATTAGTATGTTTAATTCTTCCCTATCTCTTAAAAAATCTCTAAATTTATCAACTTTTAATTTATGTGCTTCTGGTATAGCTGCCATTATAGATCCTCCAAATCATAAAGATCCGTCGATGTCCCCGAGATAGGGACTGCTTTTTCTAACACTAAGTCAATATCATCAATTCTAAATCTAACCCTAGCCCCTTGAGGAACAGTCCATTCTATAAGCCCATTTGCGTCGCTTGTTGATCTAATTCCCCTTTCGGTTGGATTAGAAAAATAAACACCGTCATAATAATATGGTGTATCTATCAACTCTGCATACCCATAACTACCAGATTTTGCATTGCCGTTGGCGTCTCGCAAATAAGCATAAATAACAACTGTTGACATAACTTATTTTCCTGATATACTCCAGCCCTCTGTGGTGCTATATCCATGCCCAAAGGTGCCTGAAGACGTGTGTGATACTCTTGATTCGTCCCAAACCTGATCAGCTACATGAATAGGATCATTTTCATTAATAGACCATACATATCTATTCAGCCAGTCCATAGCCGAATTGCCATCGCACCTAAAAAGATAAGTACCAGAACGTGGGTTCTTGTTCTGGGGGAAGTGGTTCTTGCAATAATAGATGCCATAAGTTAATATCTACTTTCAATTAGTTTTACTTGTATCAGTATACTAAATAAATATAATATAATCAAGAGCACTATAATAAAAAAGGGGCCGTATGACCCCTTTTAATAGCTAATATAAAAACTAAATTAGTACGCGTTAGCACCTGCGGCAGCTGCAGCACTAAACGTCACCACAGCAAGAGCATCAGTATTGCCAATACCCATACCAATAAGCTCCCAAGCTACCCAACTAATTACATCCTTCTCCTTCTTGATCCAAAACTTGGTGTCATCAAGAATATAGGAATGTCCGAGGTACTCCTTAGATGCGAATGCCCAAACCGAGCCCTTCTTTACAAGGTCACCCTTAATAGTGGTAATTAGCTTCTTACCAAACAGCGTCCCATACTTGTAGCCATTTACGACCATCTCTGAACCAACAGCGTCGCCCACTGTCGATGCAGACCACAGCATGATTTCATTAAAATCTGCCTGGTTCATCAGAATGACGTCAGTCTTGAAACGGTTTGTTGTTGAAGTTGAGGACTCAGCCTGCTCCAGCGTGTTGAACAGCGTAATAAACACTTCCGGAGAAATCTTACCATTGTAAGTACCCGACGTATTTACGTGGGAAGTCTTACTTGACGTGGTAATAGCCGCACGACAACGTGTTATAAATCCTTCGTCTTCGATACGCTGAATGTCCTTTACAGTGTTCTTTTCAATCAGCTCTGTCAAGGGCATCTCATAAGCAAGCAGTTCGCTTTCAGTCTTCTGGTACGTGTCTGACTCAACCTTGTAGAAGCTGATTTCATAACGATCACCTTCAACATAAGTAGTGTCACCAGCACCTCTGAAGTTAACTGCCATAGCCTTACTATCAGGCTCGATGTCTACAATCTTGACCAGCTGGTCGTGGTTTACGGAACGCTGGCACTCGGCCTTCGTTACATATTCCGGCATCAGGATCTTACGAGCGAAAGAAACTTCACGCAGCTTCTTGCGAATGAAAGACCCAGCTGAACTAGCAACCTTCTCAGGTTCAGTGCTCAGCTTCTCTAAGAATAGGTCATTAATGACCGTTGCACTTAAATTATCCATTACTGAGCTCCTTTATACCGTTACATACTTAATTACATCGAAGGCAGCACCACTATTGTGATCAAAATAGGTGATACTGTCAGTTCCAATGCAATGTGCATATACTGTGTCAGCCGAAACGCCCACACCCGAAGAGGTTACAGGCATCAACTTACCATTCGCAGAAACAGTCAACTCCGTTCCTATAGAATAGCTCCCAATTGCTCCCTCAAACTGATCGGTCAGGGCACGGTACTTTCCGTACAGAACCGTCAACTTGCTCGTATTGGTAGCGTCAGGCGTGAATCCTGCCGTACCATCGCGATTTCCTTCTGTCCAGATCTGAAACGCGGCTGCCTGCCCACTTGATGGGAAAGTAGCATAAGTTGCCCCGGGAACCAGCCACTGTCCTTGGTAGCCGCTGGTAATAAGTGTTCCAGTACCTGTAGTGAAGTCAATGCGCTCGACCTTATTCAGGTCAGATAAAATCTTAAGCATTGCGCTCCTCCAATTAAAAAATTATGTTATGTTAGTAAAAAATCCAACAACGGGTTGTCGGTATCGTTTCTATTATCACTTAAAGAGCCTAGGCCGCCAGCAGTCTTGGCAAAGTCTAAGGCTTTATTAAGTGTAGTTAACTCGTCTCTTGACTGCTCAGCCAGTTCAGCTACTTTGTCAAGTACTTCATCATGAGAAATATGGCCAGAGTTTTGCATGCGCTTAGCGATATTTTCTGCCATCTTGCGTAACTCTGTTTTTTCAGTAAGCTCATTTACCTGTGATTGCAAATCCCTAATCATTAAACTAGCAGACTTCATCATGGTAATTCTCTCATCATCCCTAACCTCTAAATTAGCCTCTGCTAATTTGTGCATAGGAATTCTTTGAGCCTCGACCCAATCCTGTAGAACTGCTAACTTTGCTAGCTCATCTACTACCGAGTCGGGGGAAGCAAGTGACTCTAGGTATAGAGCCACTTTTTCCACACTGGGAGCCTCTTCCGCCACCTTCACATGACTTGTAGCACTCTCAGGAGCTTGCTCTAGCTGACTGTTGGGATCTAAATCCCTTAAAATATCAGATATAGAAAGTGCCATTAATTAGCTCCTATTAATCCAAAGCTTTCTTTATTCCGTAGCCACCAGCACCCAGAGTCACCGCACCAGCACCCGCTGCGCGATAGCCTGCACGGTGCATATTTTGGCCCATCTCGAATCCTGCGTCCTGCACCCACTGTGGCAACTTCTTGTTCATCAGTGCGCGAGAGAGATGGAAACCAATCGTCTCTGCTCCACCATGAATTTTGTTTCCTACTGCCTTAGCGCCGGAAACCACCTTTCCCAAGTAGGCAGTTTTTTCATACTCGTCGGGATAATCCTGATCAATCAGGAAATTAGCTACCTTAACTACGTCGTCGTCAGTATATCTCAGGCCTTGTTCTATCAGCAGGTTTTCCGCAACTTCGGCGTACTGGCTAGCTACTTTTACCATTTCGTTATTCATAATTTAATACTCCAGGCCGTCAATAAATCCCTGCGCCATAACTCTACCGGCGTCAAAGTATTCTGCTACCTTTTCTTCATCCTCTTCTGCATCGAGTTGCGAGTCAATCAAAAAAGATGCTACTTTTATTACGTCGTCCTCGTCGTACTGAATTCCCTGCTCCTGCAGTAAATCCTCTGCAGCCTCAGCAAATTTTACCAGAGTATCAACCTGTGCTGTCTTCAGCATTTCGTACTCAGCCTCTTTTTGCATATCTACATATCTGTCTAGTAAACTCATTATAAATACTCCTTATGCTAAGTGCAGATTATAAAGTGTTTCGATAATATAATCAGCCGAGGTCTTAACTGCTGCCTCAGCGGACTCCTGTGCCATAGCAATTTCTGCTGCAGTTGGCTCTACCATCTCTCTGGTTTTAGCAGCCGCCACTGTCCCGGCTGGTGTCTGAACTACGCCACCGTTGTGTCCGGCAGCATTCAACAGGCTGTTAATGACCTCGGAAGCGGCACTACCAACGGCCCCGCCGGCTGTCGATGTCTGCACGTACGGATTAGCATTTCCAGGAAGCTGTCCCGGGTCTGGAGTGACATTAGCTGGGTGCGTGTCAACTGCAACCTTGTCTAACTCTTCTAGGAAACCGTAGGCCATTACGCGACCTTCTTCATCAGCTTGCTTAATCATATCGTCAGTAATTTCCTGAGTCTGGTCATACGCAATCTTCTCGTTATCACCAAACTCCATGTTCTTTAGAACATCCGTAAGTAAAATACTCATAGTATTAGACTCCTCTAATTAGTTAAATGTAAGTATATTATACACATAAATTTTTATTTGTCAAGTAAAATCAAGAAATAATTTGATTATATAACTTATCTATGGTCTCGCTGTCCATTTCTGCTACTATTTCTTCTACAGATGCATACTTATTGATAGCCCTTACTCCACCCCTTACAGCTGCCAAGGCACCTAAACTTGTTAGGAATGGGTGTTTTCTGACAAAATCTTGTAAATTATCTATTTGTTCGCCACGCCTTAGTTTAGCTTCCTGGGCCCCAGAATAATAGTAACTAGGTACCACTGCTGCTAATATGCTCTTAATAGCACCCGGCTCAAATGCTTTACCCGGCTGAACATAGCCAGCATTCTTATTAAAAGCTTTTTGTAGCTGTACCATGCCAAGGCCTGTCCCCGCCGCCAGTAGTGGCAACATCCAAGGATTCTGTATTATGGTTCTCTCCATCTTTGGAAGATTTTTAGATGCCCCCATATCCATAAGCCTCTTATAACCTAAGTACAGTGCACCTAACCCTGTTACTGCAAAAAATGGGTTTTTTTCAGGAGCCCTTGGATTCATATCTGGTACCCTGGCGGGAGTAAGTCCTGCCTCTTCCAGCGGAGTTGACATGTTGGGGTCCATATACTCAAACCCCGCCTTTTTGGCTAGGTAAGAAGACAACTTATTCAGAGGACCTGTTCTAAGATTAGACGGTAAAATTTTACCTTCTTCCTCCATCCTAGTTGGCAGGCCCTTCCTGTTAGACTCTACCGACTCCTGTACCTTTTGAATAATCTTAGCCATATTTTGTGAGGTGGACGTTTGCTTTAACGCCTTATACCCCTTCAACCCAAATGGAGATAGTGCATTTTGTGGAGGAGGGTTAGTGATGTACTGTAGGTTTTTGTCAATATCACTGCCAGCTATGGGATTATATCCATATGCCGTAGCAAACTGGTCCCAGTCGCTAGCACTTGTATACCCTTTTTCTGATAACAAATACTTAGCAGCTGCATATGGATCACCCTGAAGTGCGGAGTCCCACGATGAGTAATCCTTCCACGGTACTGTCCACTTTAAAGTATTGTACTGGGTAACCGCTCTGGAATCCCATAATTTATTCGACATCATCCACGGTTGTATATCAGCTGCCCCCATGCCATAGTTTTTGCTAAGATCAGTCACTATCGCATCCCCAGACATTCCCTCATAGTCTGCTGGGTTTGGTTCTGATGCGCCTATCTTTATGGTGTCACCAGAAAGTGAGCGCACAGATGCAGTTTTTGTAGAATACCCTATACTGTTTAATACTCGTTCCAGCAACAGCTTTTCTTCCTCACTGACACTGCTTAAAAGTTTAGCTAAAGCTGCTCTATTTGGTCTATTAGAGGGCTGCATTCCGGTACCAGTAAGACCCTCAAATCCACCAACTGATGGTTCACTGCCACCCCCGGTGTAGCCAATATCGGACTGTGTAGGCCCACCAGTGTCCGCAGTTTTTAAAAACTCTGCAGTAAACGAGCCCTGTTTAGTCCAAGATTGATTAGTCTTCCCTGAGATAGAAGCATTAGCATCCTGTCGGCCTTGCTTACCCAACAGCTGTTCAATTATTTTTTCAATAACTCTTCTTTCTGCTGGTGCTGCTTTTTTAAATCTATCATAAAGTATGTTTAATTCTTTACTCGTTCTAAAGTCAGATACAGGGGATACTGCTACTGGCTGTGGACCGCTTTCACTTGACGTGGGTGGGACAGGGTCTTTAGATGGCTCTTTTACTGGAGTTTTGGGATCAGATATAGGGGCTATAGGGCCTGCCTGCTTCTCCAACTCTGCCATTTTCTTCATTACTCGTATAATAACAAGCGGCTTGGTTAATGACCTTTCTGGTATCCAATGAGAATATTCCCGAGCTAACGACGGTCTCATAAAAGAAGGATCAACGTCCGCCGGTATTATTGGGGTTACACCCTCATCTACTGGGAATTCCTGCCCGCACCGATCTAATCTATCAGCTAAGTCATGTTTTCCAGAAGAGTAAAGAACCATTCTTTGAAAATCAGTTTTCTTTGGCATAATGTTCATCGAAAGGAGGGTGCTCAATATATCTCTCAGAGAATACTTATCAGTCATTGCCCTTAACTCGTCTTTAGGCATATCATCCTGTATAAAAGGTATTAAAGCCTTTGGGTCAGATGCAGCGGCCTCTACTCGACCATCGATTCTCTTTATTATGTCCGCTTTTTTAAGTCCCGATATCTTTAACAGATTATCCATTTCTTCCTCTGAATTAACGCTGTCGGCAGTTATGGAATTTTTGCTGGCTACTTTTGATAGCACAGACGCGGTAGGATCTGCAGGGATTGTCACAAAAGAGATGTCGAAAAACTTAGGTTGCCAGTTGATCGCATAAGGTTTTCTGCCATCTGGTGTAACTCTGCCAGCAGACCCTCGCCGTAGGTGTGCACAGTACTCTCTTCTTGTTTTAGCGCGATTACCACACTCCGAGCACTCGTCCCACGGAACTTTGCAACCCATAGATACTGCCACGTTCTCGCCAGCGGCTATCCTGTCCAAGATGTCTTGGGCTTTGGAGTTTACCACTTCAACAATCAACTCAACTCGGTGCATTCTTTCATTATAAAAAGAATAAATAACTTTACCGTAAGACCTCCTAGGGTCCTTGTTAACATGATGTTTATATACGTGGGCTAGCGCTTCAAAGGTCTTGTGGTATTCTCTTAGAACTTTTTCTGGAAAATAATCATTATTCTTGTTTGAGCCATAGAACTCACCAGCGCCCATTGCATTTATCAAAAGATAGGTATGCCCTGACTTTTTTTCTATTTTATCTATAGCTGAGATGATATCCTCAGAATATTCCCCTTCAAATGCAGCTGCCTGTTTCTCAAAAGTAGCATTAGGCCCGTTAAGAACCTCAACGTGATATCCACTTTCGTCTTTTAAGTCCCAGCTAACAAGTTTTAACATAATTATTTTCCTATGCTATTAGTTCTGGCATTGCTACGCCCGACAAGTCCAAAAATCTGCTTTTGGAATCACTTTTTCCAGCAGACACGTTTCTCTGTAACGCTGTTAAATCAACTGCCATATTAGGGGCAGGTCCGCCCTGTGTGTCGTGATAGAACATGGCACTTCTAATATAAGCGCCAGCGGCTAGAGGATCTTGTGCCATGTGAGGAGAAAAATGCCAGATAGATTCAAAATATTTTTTTACCAAATCCATATCTTCGTTCTTTAGCTGAGGATGATATTCCAACATCTTATTAAATGCTGGTTCCCTCTTTCTATTCTCCATGTATCCTGATATGGAGTCTTCCACAACCCCAAAAGCTGGCCCAGCTGCCCCTATAGCTGCCCCTAACAAAAGCATTTTACCTAATGAGGTGCCCGCTTTGTTTTCCTTTACTTTGCTGAGAAATGCCGATTTTACCAGCTTATGGTCGTCAAGCCTGTCTTTAAACTCCGACATTTTAATTAGAGTAGACTCGGGGAGGGTACCGTTTTTTACTAAATTAATAAAACTGTCTGTGTGTTTCATATTAATACCTTTTATATCTTTCGGGTAATTTATGTTTTTGCATAGGAGCTAATTGCTCCAGTGTATTTTGTCTACCAGCATCATATGCAGCTGTTCCAACGGCAGCGGCTCCCGCCGCCGGGACAGCTAAAACCCCCGCGGTTCTCAAAGCCTTGCTCTTTGCAGTTGCGCCTTGCCACGCCCACTTAAAGGGGCTCGTCATGGCTTTCATAAAGGTTAGTTTATTTGCTACTTTTTCAGAGAGTCCAAGCCGGTTTAACTCAAGTGATGCCATTTTTGTTAAAATACTATCGCGGTCTTCTTTAGCGATGGCATAGGTTTTTACCAATTCTAAGTAATTGGCTAACTTCTTAATTCCTTCGTTCTCAAAATTAAGCACGGCTTTGCTGTCCAGATCAAATTCATATGAAGACGCCTTCTTATAAATGGTTGGCCCGCAGGTGCTTTTTAGCTCGGTATCTATCTCACTCAGCACCGCACGAGTAATCGGCTTCCACTCATCGGATGTTACAGTGAGGGCCGCGCTTTTAAATAGAGTCCAGGACGCCAGTTGATGGTCCGGGTCTAACACGGCTTGCTTTACATACTGTTTCAGACCCTCCGCACCCTCATATACGTCCTGCTCTATTTCAGCAAGTTTGTCGTCGTAGTGGTTTGCCAAACCTACAAAGGCCTGCTTCACCCTGTTCTCGGTAAATGTTGGCAAAACTTCCGTATCTTCTACTTCCTGAAAGGTGGCAACCTTCTCATGTAAGCTAAAATCAAAGTCCCCAGGAGCCATATCATAGTGCGAAAGCTCCTGAATAATATCTTCTTGGTTTGCCATAGCCGATGCTACTTTTCTAATATCTGCCACCTCAAATTCGGGATATTTATTGTCACCGCTGTTCACAGTTAGGTGTGTAGATATATTTGCTGCTTCAACTAATCTAGCTATCTGATCGCTATTTAAGTCATTATTTTGAGCTATTTTAACCAAAGTATCATTTAAAGGGACCTGGTTTTGAATGAGTTCTTGGGCAGCTTCTTTGCCCCACTCACTGACCATATCTTTTGTAATATAAGTCATTGTGTTCCTTTATAGTTTAATCCTTGTAATCAGTATAATAAAGTAAATATAAAAAGTCAAGCTTTTATAGCTGATAGGAACTCTTTCATTAAGTTTTCTTTATCAGTTGCTCTTGAGGATATGTACTCATCGGTAGAAGTTGCTCTTTTTAATTTTAACATTTTAGATAATTTACCTTGTGGTAATTTGGCCTGATGAAAATAAACATCCACTAATCGTTGTTCTTTGGGCAAATGTGAGTGTGATTGATACCTAGCAGATCTTCCTATAACCTGTTTTATTTTTTCATTATTCCAGTGTGGCTCCATAATATGCACGGCGCGTGTACCTTTAAGATCAAGGCCTTCTCCGCCCGCACTAGAAACTAGAAGTACAGGAGTTTTTCCGGCATTATAATTTTTGACCAGCTCTTCCTTTTGATTCTTAGACAGTTTCCCAGTGAAAGTTGCATGGGGAATATTTCTACGTGCCAATTCTTGGGAAACAGGCTCAACTCCTGCCTCCAAATAGTTAGAGTATACAAGTCCCCGAAACTCAGGATTTTTATTAAGTCTTTGTTGTAGATTATCTGCTATTGCTTTAATCTTTGGCGCGTCCGGATCACTCTGCCCAAAGGGGTTAGATGTATTAGAGGCCTGACGAGCCGCCGACAAAAACGCGTTCATGTTCTGGGCTTCACTCTTGCTTGGAGGTAAATTAAATCTTACCTTTAGCCTTGTGGATAACGGGGCCTTACCCATAGTGTAATTATATACATTAAGTTCAGGCTTAGTCATCAAATGCTTGACCACTTTTCTCTGTAACTCAGGATAATCCTCTTTATTGTCCGGAATATACTTATCCACGTATGGGCTAACTTTATTACTAAAATCAGTTCTGTTCTTCATGCGGTAAGCTACGCCGGGTTTTACACCAATCATAGATTTCCAAAAACCCGGACTGACCTGACTCTCCTGTATATAACGCTTCTTGAACTCCGTTGGATTGTTTGGCAGCACTACGCTGTTAGCTGCTACGTTTACTAAAGCAGCGATATCGGACGGGTTATTGTAAATGGGCGTGCCAGTTAATAACAGGCGTGAAGAGGAATTTTTTACCGCATCACGTATAGTTTGATATGTCTTAGTATCAGTGTTTCGTAATCTATGAGCTTCATCTAAAATTACTTGTGATCCCGGTTCAATATATGGATCCCTAAGAAACTTCTCATAGGATACAACCTTGAGGCGGTCTATTGGAATACCGGAGTGCTTACTAACCTCTTTCTTGAAATTCTCTTGTAATGATGCCGGAGTAATAATATACGTAGGGGACGAAATATCAATAGTACTAATAGCAGATAATGTTTTACCGGAGCCGAGCCCGTGAGCTGCTATTACTCCTCTATTGCGTTTTAAGCGTTCCTTGATTCTTTTTTGGTGATCTTTAAGTTCAGTAGTTACCATGTGATTAGCCCATCCATTAGCTCTAGTGCAGTTGCCCCATAAATTATAGCATGAAATATATCATCTGGCTTTGAATTAACATAAAACATTTTTGTTTTATCTTTATCATAGTCAATGACCGGTGCTAATAAATCTTTAGCAAACGGTGCCCAGTCCTCCCACTGCGGAAAGATAAACTTGCCTTTTTTAATATCAGAGAAAAATCTAGTCATAATCTGTGTTCTCGCTAAACAGTAGGCATTCATTTTTGAGTTCCACTTTAGCTCTTCTTTCTGATTTGCCTGGTGTTGAAATGCAAGTACCCTATGCGGGCCCAAAGTATGTCGGAGCTCTGAATTAGATGCTTCGCCCATTCCATGATCAGCCCCTATAGCTACCGCTCTCCAGTGATTAAATTGTTCTACAATATCTTTATGAATATGTGCAAAGTCTGCTTCTCGGCCTTCATATCTTTTTGCAGCTAAAATTCTTATCTTAGTACCAACTTTCTGCATCACTGTTATTACAGTATAAGAATCATTTGAATTAATCGGTCCATAGTCTATACCTATTACAGTTGCATTAGCTCTAGTAAAATCATCAGGTTTTGTAAGCATAGGGCCACCAGTACAAGAGTTTCTGATGTCGTCCTCTGTAATTGGATTAACACCATCATCATACTCTAACCCTAATGTTTCATTAAAAAACAAGTTGGGGGCTTCTGTCTCATACTTAAGTAGAATATCATCATGCCAATCAACCCACGGCGCTCCATAAAAATGAAGTGCACATACACGAAATCCTACAGAGGAATACTTATCATTTTCGCTAGGTGCAGTACTAACCCATTGACCGTTACGTGGGTCTAGCCCTTTACCGCAGTGTTTACATATTAGACCTTTTTTGCCTATATTTTTTTCATCTAAAATATTCCACTTATTGCAACCATTGCAACGTAACATGAACTCATTCATACTAGAGCGGTACCATAAGTTAGCCAAGGTACCTTGTGTAAGCTTTGGTGTACCAGAGAATACACGCTCTTTGTAATAGGAACGAGACATAGCCTGGTCTGCAACAGGCATAATATGTTCATACAGATCCTGGGCCTCGTCATAATAGATCTTGTCTACCGAGTAGCCCCGTAACCTATCTGCATTAAGTAAAGCATATCTTAGATACATTTTTGATCCATTACGTAATTGTTTCATAAATACGTTCTGAACCTGCTTGCTATCCAAGAAGTGTTTCTTTACCAGCGGTGACCCCTCAATCACCGGACTAACGCGGTCATGAGAAAAGATCTTTGTCTGATCTACGGTAGGAGAAACGTACATCTGCTGAAATCCCCCTGACCCGCCTGCCTTGGGATTCTTAGATCTCATAATAGCATCCGCTACCATGAGATTAGCCATAGTAGTACTTTTTGCTGTATTTTTTACCACTAAACCATCTATATGAAAAGTATGTGTTTTAGATATTTCTATGCTTGTGGAAGATAATTTACCTAAATGAGTTACTTTAGTAACTTTATCAAAATAAATATCAGAATTTAAAATTAAATCTAAATCATTATTTTGTATAATTTCGTTTATTTTGGTAAGCCTTGATAAACATACTCCCTTACTCTTCCGAGTATATAATAAACTATTTTTTCTTTTTGGTATCTTCTTGAGGATAGTATTTACATACTGGGCATCCACTACTAATTGTTGATTTCTCTCTTCTTTAAATTCAGGGTTCTTAGGATTCTTTTTGGTTTTAATTAGCTCAAAGAACCGCTTCTTTGATTTATTTCCTTCTATAAATAATCTATATACAACTTTATTAGTACCTTTATACACTTTAGGCACTTGTTCATGAATAGTTGTATGAATACCGATCTTCAGTAAAAGCGTTTGTATGCCTTTTACTAAATTCTCGGAGATAAGAGAAATACCGGGATAATAATGCCCATTCTTGTGTCTCGACACAAACCCGTCAGTATCCCACCAAATTCTCAAATAATCCTGGATCTGCTCTTTAGTAAGATCCCAAACAAAATCAGGATGTTCTTTAGTTTGAGAATTTTTACCCCACAGACCCCACTCAACTAAATAAGGTTTGAAAATAGAAGGTCTGCCAACACCATCCCCAGTAATACGATATTGGTATCTATGTTTATCTTGAGGTAAGGCTTTTAGAGTTAATCTATTATCTATCTGAGTTAACGATTCCTGTAGCTCAGCTACGCATCCCTCATCTGAAGATGTAAAGCCAATACTTCTTGTAGAAGTTGAGCCCTCAGCCAGTAAGTAGGCCACTATTTTATAGTGACTATCTTCTACTATTTTGTCTGTCCTTAGTGCGCAGCTATTATCGTTAGAAAGAGCGATTAAATCCCCCTCTCTTAAATCTTGAGCTTCACACCAACCGCTTACTTTCCAAAAAGGGTGATTATCAGTAACTATTGCTTTACGGCCTGTGCGTGTACAAATCTCATAAATATCAGTTACTCCATTATCCCAAACATTAGCCACTTTAGTCATTTCATTTTTTAGAGTTTTAGTATTAAACCCTATAATGTCTTGACCTACTTTTAAATCTTTGGCTAATACTTCTCTACCATCAGCTAACTGAATGGGTTGGTCATCATATACACACTGACGACTGAACTTGAGAACCAAGTTTTTTGGGGTAATGTCATAAATAAGTTTCATATGTGGGTAGTCTGCCAATGAAAATGGCTGACCAGCAAGATAAAAAAAGGACTCAGATAGCTGAGACCTTGATATATTTACAACTTTTTTACTCATATTTTACTTTGGCTTATCTATAAATAGGCGTCTTACTTATTTACAGCACGGTAATACCCAATACTAGATCCTACACCACCAGTAAGTGCTCCACCAAAATAGGCCTTCGCAGCATCTGCACCAACTCCCTCAAGCGCCCGCTTTATTCTTGCTTTATTGGTTACGTCAGTAAACCTTCTCTGGGGGAAAGGGAAGCTTTTTAATCTTTTAGCCCCATAATATAAAAATGGTAGAGAGGCCCCAATTGACCCATACAATAATGATTTTGCAAAGGCGTCTTTCTTTTTACCTTTTGGGGCTAGTTTAGCCGCTAAGTGGGCTTCTGGCCCCCGCAAGTATGGTACTAACCCAATCCCTACAGACGCTGCTCCCACTGCTGCCGCATTTAGCGCTTCGTTACGTTCTGCTGATTTGTGAAATTGCAAAGAACTCAAACTAGAAGTCTTGTTAAGCTTCTTCTTATAAATATTTTGTTTTAACCCAGCATTATACTGTGCATGTGCTGATAGAGCATTTAGTCCGCCACCCAGAACCCCGGCTGCTGCTCCTCCAGTAATAGCCAATCCTTTTCTAAAAGTATCAGACGCCTCGTCTCCTGTACTCTTTGCATAGGAGGCGGCTTCTTCTACGTATGTATTGGCTTTGCCAAGAACGCCTTTAATCGCTTTTTGATTATAATTATTACCTCTATGGACAGAATTCAGGGCCTGATTCATCCCATCGGCTTGGTGCATAACTTTAGTGGCTCTGGGTAAATTTTTTATATGTCTAGCAGCTTTATGCGGAGCAAATAATAACATTTGATCTTTTGCGCCTTCTACTAAATATTTACCCAAAGTAGATTTTCCCATTAGTTTACCAATACCATATGTACCCGCTGCCCCCAAAGCAGTAGATATAGCTGCCCCGCCTAAAAATCCGCCAACATCGCCCATTGCTTTGTGTAGTCCGTGATTCTTTTTATTGGTGCGAGCATGCTCAAAAGTGTATACACCTGTGGGCTCTACGCCTGCTAAAAAATCCTTAATTAAACTAGAATCTTTGGCCGCCGATTTATGAAATGGCAACATTTCTACTCCTTTTTACGAAATCCTAAATTTACAAGACCTGCCGTTTTTGGAAACATCTCAGCTGTTCTAAAATCTTTGAATTGTGGCACCTTTAATGCTCCTCCTGCTGTTTTACCTAGGGCGTACACTCTAATGGGCTTACCGATATATGAGTCTGGGTCAACGGCCATTGCTTCTCGAAGCGCATCTGAGAAACCACCTCCAACCTGGCCGATAATGGGACCCCTTGGGGTATACGAATACCTGATAAAACCCATTCGGTTGGAATGCTTCCCTTGCCCCAAATGTATTTCCCTGATGTAAACATCGTAATCTTCTTTGAACTTGGCTTTAATTGGCACTGATTCATCTAAATTATACAACACGAACCCCTCTTCTGTTAGGGGGTGTTGCTTGAAAGATACCCTGGAAATGAGATCTTCTTTTTCCTCAGGTGTCCAGGCAAACGGTGGTGTGCTTAACTGGGGTACTCTAGCGGATATATCTTGAAGTATATTCAATTTGTCTGAATAAGGCATGTTATTATAGGGTTTGCCCTTGTACCTGAGTACGTCATAAAGAGCTATGCCAAATCCGGGTACCTTATCTCGAGCCTTCCAAACATTTGATACTAACGCTCCGGTTGTATCCTGTGGTGGTAAGGCCCTTCCTTGGGGGTCTCTTGCGTAGACCTCTCCCATAAGCACGGTGTTTTTTAAGTCTTTGGGGAGCTTTATCTTGTTTGCCTGTATTCTGTAAGTATGGTCTATAAGCTCATGTGACTTTTTAGATGGGCGATACGAATAAACATCTACGCCCTTTTCTCCCCTTAAATCAAATATATTAGCTGCGCCATCTATTTTTGGCGCCAATACTTGATTAGCATTATCTACATTTATATCTTGTGTCTCAACAGATTTAAATGACGGCTTGGACCGCGGTATGTGTGGCTTTGATTGCTCGGTGGAAGTATGATTAAAAAACAACCAATTAGTTCCACCGGTATTTATTAAAGAAAGCCTTACAGTTTTAGTGCCATCATATATATTAAATCGAAAATGGGTCCCGTCTGATTTAATCACCTCGGCAGTACCAGATTTATATATCTTTACCTTACCTTTTCCATACCCATCTTCTATAACTCCCTCGAAGTTGGTATACTCCTCAGTATGGTCTGGTTGCTGCACGGCAAGCGTCTTTTGTCCAGCCGATAATGGTAAGTTGCGCACCGCCCAGGAATGCGCTATTCTAGTTGATGGGTCCACCATGCGAAAGTCGTAATGCAGCCCCGCCCTATCTGCGTGATGCTCATGTATTACAAACTTCCAAGCCTGTGGTTTTGTTACAGTAGGTAATTCAGAAATTCTATTCTTATCTGGTATTCCAAGAATCATCTTTTAGATTCTCTTGTCGATCTATTAAAGCCTTTTATTTTTGTCTTGCCCTCTTCCACCTTTTGCGGATCTACTTTTGGGATTACATTTTCGGGCGTCTTCGACTTCATTTTGAACTCTGGCAAGTCTTCGCCGAGCTCCTCAGCACTAATAACGGCCTTCGGAGTATTAGGTGCCGTGATATTAAACTCTATGCTGTGGAAAAGCTGCTGAGAATCAGTTTCTTCTTTTTCACTCCTCTCTAGTTTTTCCGCAGTTTTTAGTGCTACCTGTGACCACTTATAGGCTAAGTCGTGGTCAGCTTTACCAGACTTTGAGTTTTCTTTAAATAAATAAAACGCATCATTCATCATGTCCTGGAGCATCTCTTGATATGAGCGATTTGGCGATAGGCCTAACTTCCAAAGTAGATAGCCTTTGTCGCCCTTCAACGCTAACATATACATAGATTTAAAGCTTTCATCTACCTCGGCATCTACTAAGTCTTTTAAATGTGGCGTACGCCAATTCTTGACATTAAAGAAGTGTTGTAGATAAAATATAATATCGTCAGGCCCATAATTTAAATCATATCTTGCATTAAGCATAAGCTCAATGTCTTCATCTGTTACGCGAGCTAATGCCATTGATTGCACTGCTCTGCGCATCTTGGGATCTTCCAAAATACGAATAGCACCGTCATATCCGGTTAACTGATACCTTAATTCTGGGTCGTAAGGAAGATCATAGTGGGCATGATATAGCCCGTATATACCTTCTGATAAAAGATGATCAGACTCTGGTGTATTTTTTCTACCATAACGGAAATAATCAGGATATTGTTTCTCTAAGTAACTATATAAATCCTTACATAAATCAATAATATTAGTTGGTATAGATAAATCTAACTCACGCAAGTGAACAACTATATCATGTGGTTGCTCCTTACGAAACATCATTGACTTAACTAAATTTTCATATGGTAGTTTATGCATAATTTTTAAGCTTATTAGCGATAATACGCTGGATTTTCATACATACGAAGCTTTCGAGCCAATAAAGATTTGTCTTGAAGTTTCTTATGTTTACGAAATAAATTCTTTGTTATTTCGTGTACGGCATTTTCTTTAGCAATAGCATACCCAACACCCAAGGAGGCCACGGGGTGCCGTAGCGCCCAACGCTTTGCCTTTTGCTGTCCAATCATTCGATTAACGGATTCTTCTGTTTTGTCATCTAGATATAAACCTAAATGGTCCTCTACGTCATGATAATCAAACTTGGCCATTTTATGAAATCCAAGTTCGTGTAACATTGCTGTTTTTCCTTGTCGTTTAAAATATTGCACTTGACGCTCGCGCTTCCATACTTCGTCTTCGGTGTCGTATGGTCCGCCGAGCTTTTTGGAACCGTCTTTAGAGTACAGGTAGTACTTTCCGTCGATTACCTTTTTCATTAACCGAGGGCAAGCTTTTTATAGTCTTTGTAATACTTGTAATTTCTTTTTGCTTGCTCATCAAAAGCTGCTTCATCCGCAAGTAATTTTCTAGCCTTACCCCTTCCAATCTGTGACAGCCCTGCCCCAACTAATCCAATAAGCGTTCCTACGCGGGCGGCATTACGGGCCGCGACACCTACTCCAAGACCGCCGGCTAGTGGGCCTACTGCACCAAGAGTTGCTCCTAGTGCAGCGCCTAGAAGGGCATTTCTGCGCGTACGACGTCCGCTAACAGTATACTCAAGATCTTTGAGATCCTCATCTTTAAAGCGTTTATAAGATACTGTTGGTGTTGTGTTTCCCCAAATCTCTTTCCATGGATATTCTGGGCGGGTTGCGGCAACCTTATGAAATCCAAGTTCTGATAACATAGCTGTTTTTCCCTTACCAGCAAAAGTATCATAAACCGTCTTAGCGCCAACCACTGCTGCAGTACCTCCAAGAACTTTTTTTCCAGCGCCCACTATTTGTTCGGCCTGTTCTTGTGACTTATTCCTAAGTTTTAAAAATTCTTCTTTACGTGCTGAATTTGGGACGTAACCATTACCGGAAGCAGGGCCTTTTTTCATTTTTTCAAGGAGGGCCTTACGTTTACCAGACGCTTGGTATAATTCTTTACCAATATATTTTTCAGCCTTTGTGGCAGCATTACGCACCACATTTAATCCTCTATCCAACAGCCCGGCATTTTTATAAAATCTTAATTCTTGTGACATTGCTGTTTTTTCCTTACCGGCAAAAGCACTATCAATCCCTTTACCGACAGCCAATATTCCAGCACCTCCAAGAACTTTTTTTCCAGTGCCTACTATTTTTTTGGCCTGTTCGTCTGAGTCGGCCCTAAGTCTCTGAAAAGTTGATTTATACTGTGATCTCTCGGAAACAGGCATTTTTTTCATTTTTTCAAGAAGATACTTGCGTCCCTCATTACGGCTGTATAATTTCTTACCAATATATTTTTCAGCCTTTGTGGCAGCATTACTCACCACATTTAATCCTTTAGCCAACAGCCCGGCATTTTTATAAAATCTTAATTCTTGTGACATTGCTGTTTTTTCCTTTTTCATTTATTGCGGTATTTATTCATGAACGCCAAGTAATCCTCGTAGTCTTCGCGAGTCTTGGCTTCATTAAGTTCAGGGAACTGTAGTCTCTTAACTGTGTTTAAGTCGTTTATTGCACGAAGCCCTCTAGCAGACAAAGCGCCCACTGCCGCGCCCCTGAGTGCCCTTCCTACTGCATTGGCAGGTGTTGCAGACAGGGCGCCGATGGCACTACCGGCCAATGCACCAGCCAAATAAGTTCCGCCCATGCCGCTCTCACTACTCATTAGATACTTATCTGCTTTGGTGGAAAGATTTTTGTACTTTTTATAACTGATTGGCTTCTCGGCACCGTATATATCGTGATAATCATTGAAACCCTGCTCAAGCTTGCTCAACTCTTCTTTGGCTGTTTTATGAAAGCCTAGCTTCTCGTTTTGATTTGTGTATGTTTCACCAGGCCATGTTGGCGTTGGTAGCGGTTCTTCTATGTTTCTAGATACATATCTAGTTTTACCCATAGGAGATTCATATTCTCTTCTTGGGTAAGTAAATTTAATATTTAGATAATTAGCTATCTTAGTAATCGTCTGTTCTGTGTTTTGCATTTTTTTTATCCTGATATTATAATAGCTCTAATAATATATTAAAATAAAACATTAATGTCAAGTTTTACGGTATAAGAAATATGTAGAAACCAACGGATTAATCTGTTGGTTTCTAAAACACTTAAACATTTGTTTTAAATTAAGGAGAACGACCATGAAGTATAACATCAAACCAAGAGGCGATAGGACAACCCGGCCAGTCTTACCGCCACGTCCAAGATGAGTTTTTTTGACAGAAAGCTGGCAGAGTGGGTGGCTGCCGGCAAGTCCGTACCATTTCAGGAATTTTTAGGTATGGATGATAAACAATTCCAAAAGTTCCTTGACGATGGGCTGTTATTAAGTAAAGACAAAAAGATGAGCGCCCATTACAAGAGTGAGTTGAGACGAAGAGAGTTATATAAGAAAAAGGTTAATAATAATGAAGTCTAATTATATCTACCCCAAGCGGGTTGAAGATCCAGACAGTCTAAAGTTCAGCTATATCGATGAATTGAAGGTAGGAGACCAGCTAGGAAAAACTGGCTGGTACGTTAAGGAGCTCCATGAACTCCCGAAGAAGCACTGGGACAAGTTCTTGCAGCTGTACAGTGATATGCAGATGGAATCCAGTGGTATCTCCCAGGAGTGGGCACACTGGAAGCTATGGTCCTTTCTGCAAGATAAATTGGGCCTGGATCCAAAAAAGAGCTGGTCATTCCGGCTACAGGCAGGCGACAAAATCTTGGTATTCTCTCGTGGGTACATCGAAGGACATAAGCCAGAGGATGCTGATCCGCGAGACTTGCTGGGGGCTTTGGGGCTGAATGGTCTTGGTGGAGGCTTGGGCGGTAAGGAGCCGTTCGAGATCGAGGGTATTAGGGCAAAGGGGGTTGTAAAGTGATGATGCCAATGGTGGTAGAACCCACCGCCGGTGGCGAGCGGGCATATGACCTGTTCTCGCGGCTAATGAAGGATCGTATCATCTTCATCGGAACGCCCATCGATGACCGCATCGCTGCAGTCATTGTGGGCCAGCTGCTATTTCTGGAAGCGGAAGATCCGGACAAGCCAATCAATATTTATATCAACAGCCCAGGAGGAACTGTTTCCGCGGGCATGGCAATCTACGACACCATGCAGTACATCAAGCCAAAGGTCCGGACCATCTGTGTCGGCATGGCGGCTTCGATGGGTGCCCTGCTGTTGGCAGCCGGGGCGGAAGGTGAGCGTCTGGCATTGCCCCACTCCCGCATTATGATTCATCAACCAATGGGCGGTGCTTTTGGACAGGCCTCAGATATCGAAATTCATGCCAAGGAAATCCTCCGCATGAGAGGCGAATTGAATGAGATCCTAGCCAAGCACACCGGCAAATCGGTAGAAGAGGTTGAACGCGACACAGATCGCGACAATTTCATGTCAGCTCATGATGCTGTTTACTACGGTATCATTGACGAAGTCGCAAAGCGGTAATTGCCGCGACGTTGTAACAGTAGGCGGTGTGGCATCATCATAAATAATAAAATTGGATGATCCCCATACTATACGTCTATTGGTACTGCGATGGAATTTGGCATCGCTGGATTCAAAAAAGTCTAGTGAAAATGTCATATATAAATATAATAATCGACAGTGAATAATTCAAGAGAAAGTGAAAAAAAATTATGAATAATTATGTTGTTTATCTAATGGAAGTCAAGAACCTCTTCGAGGTTGGCCTTAAGGTCGGCCGTACAACAAACCTGAGCCAGAGAGAATACTCGCTGGCCCATGGAGGAGCATCACCCTGTAGAGTCAAGACCATTGCGGTCTTGCACGGGGTGACCGAAGAAGAGGTACACAACCACCTTAAGTTTTGTAGTAGGGTGGTAATTAATGACAGGGGTGAGTATTATAAGTGGGATAAGAGGCTCTTCGATTACTTCGGAGCAGATTATTATCCTGAGCCTCCAGCGCTGGGAACTATGGAAGGCATGTGGAATGTAACATATGCCCCATACACATCGAGGCCGTCTATGGCCCAAGTAGCTCAGGCTGCAATGATGGGTGGTGGATCTAGCCCCGACATTGTCGAGGACAAGACCGGATTGGTCAACTGTTATGTTGACAATCTTGGCCTGATTAGTGCTACCTACAAAAACAATGTAGATGGCGGTTATAATATGCTGGTAAATCGAGCAGGGTGCAATATTATCAATCGTGGGTCGATTGGTTGGGACAGGGTGATTGGGATTTACGACCTGTCCAGGCAGTGGGTAAGTCAACACGGAACATCGTCTCAAAGAAAGCTGATCGAAAAGCAGCAAAAAGAGTTTAAGTCACTGTTTAGTAGGTTCCGTAGAAACAGCGTCGTCGAAAATACCTTGGGGCCACGATATGGTAAACATGTCAAGGTCTACGTAGACACGAAGACGCAAAAGGCATACCTGACCCGTCAGGGAAGGCTGGTAGATGTCTTCTCAGGTAAGGAAGGCGGAGGTAAGTGGGAGTTGGAGCGTGTTGCAGCAGCTTAAACTTAGTCGCAAGAATTTCCCTAAACACGAATGCAGATTTGTAATCATGTGGGAGTGGCAGGGATCGGTGTTTGCGGAACAAGTAAAAAGCTGGGGAGGCGGCAAGTACGAAATCGTCATGTATGACGAAGGGCTGGGTGTCCCTGAGTTCAAACAAATAGCCAGCGTAAGCAAGTGGCTAAAATCGTTTGAAGGATTAGACGCCCAAATACATATTTCTACCGATTTTGTGGTATAAGAAATATGTAAACAAGGAGTATATGATGACGATGATTCAAGCGAGAGAAGAGGGCTTGGCCTACGAGGTCAGGCCCTCCTCTATCCAAGACGGCCTGTGGGCCGTCTACCTGGTGTCTGGCATCTCCAGCTCCACCGAATCGGTGGAGGTTGCCTCTGGCCTCGACTTTGTCGAGGCCCAGAGGTGGGTCCGACAGCAGGTTTAAGAGGAGGAGGGGGGCATTGCCCCTCTCTTTTTTTAGATTGGTTTTAGAAAGCCTTCAAAAGAAGCAGCGATATTAGCGCCGGCTTGTGATGCGTATGCCATGATACCAACTATGGATAAAGGAGAGAACTTTTTAGGAACCTCATATCTAAAATTATTTGCAGATGATTCCAAGAAGACAGAGTCTATAACCTGGAAGTGACCTTCATACTTAACGCCTTCATGAGAGTTTGCCACGAGTCTGATTGCCACAGGTTTACCGGCCGTACAAGAAGCACTCCACCCAGTTACGTATAAATTATGTGTAGCTGGTACCATTTTCCTTGCTTGCAAGGCGCTGTTTGTTCCTGCGTTAATTCTAGCATATACAGTTGAAGCAGCTCCTTGCTTATAACACGTTATAATTCCAGCAGCCGCTGCACCAGTACCTGTCTCAGCAGCATGGAAATCATTAACAAAGATAGTTGATGCTGTTCCAATATTTACAGGTGTAAGGCCACTTGTTAGTGCGATATGGCGGGTGGGTAAGCCATCTGTATCGATGCCGTGCATGAGAACAACTTGCACGCCAGTGCCGCCGGCAGACTTGTCTAGAATTCGATAATGGTGGCCTGAAGTTGTGGGGGTTGGTCCGTCTTCTGTTTCAAACCCCTCAACTGTAAGTTGTGTGTCTGAATCTACAGAAGTTATTACAGAGGTAGTACCATTACTTAAATTAATTATATGGTCATTTGAGGCTAGTGTTAGAGAAGTAAAATTGGCTGATGAATCTTCAATAGTAGTAGAAGACCCTCCAGTGGCAACCCCCGAATACATGGCCACCCCAAAGTCTTGGGCGCCAGTAGATACTACTTGCATCTGTTCACCGGTTTTTGCAGGGGTTGGTATTTGAGTAGCAGCTCCATTCCAAACAGCTACACCAGTAGTTGCAACTTCTACTGCAAGCCTCTCGCCGTTAGCATGAAATGGGTAAAAAGTCGGCATATTACGCACGGCAATATCATACCCGCAGGGTACCGACGTAACCATTATCTTGTTGGCTATCTGCCGTACTTGAAATACGTTACTGTCCGAATCAACAAACTTTATGCAGGGAGTGTACATACAACTATTCCCCTTTTTTGCCAGTATACAAAACTTACATATAAAATGCAAATTTTTTTAGTTAGTATTTCTTTCTATATAAGCAAACTGTCCGGTTGTGAAGGTAGCCGTCTCCGACCATTCGCCGAGCTCATAATCATATACCCTCCAATAGTATAGCTGATTTGAGTTTAGGTCAAAGCCGTCATTGACGTAGTAGTTTTTATCTAGATTATCAACATCAATAGCATTCGAATAATCATACCACCAGCTTCTGAACATAGTCACCTGAAGGTGATATCGACCCCCGCTGTTACCCCTATCAACCCACTCAAATCTAGTCCTATCCGGATAGACATCTGTTGATTGTATTGGAGGCATTGTTAAAATAGCATTATGTCCGAGCGGCTTAACCCCTATGTTTGCTCCCATCCCACTATCAAATACAAAATTATATGGGTTTAGGTTATAGACATTGTACCAACCATTCCAACTACCTCCCCAACCCCAATTCACATGGAAGAGGCTGTCTTGATAATTGAACCCATCTACAACAAACGCATGTCCACCAGCAGGATCATAGCCACGGTATATAATAGGTCTACCATTTTCCAGCTCATTGACAAGAAGCTCAATCCAGTCTCCGGTATACATTGATTCAAATTCATATCTGCTGTTTGGGTCGTATCCAAAATATCTAATCAACCTATCATAAACCAAGTTGGTAGATGCACCAGACGAGTATGGACTATAGTTCATATTCATGGATACACCTGTGTGGTATAGAAGCCTAGCGATCTCTTCGTTGGGGACATCGTTTGGCATTCTATCCCATGTATAGACCGTATTTGCAAAATCAGCGCACTGTTCACCGTATGTAGAATGTACATAGCAATATAGTTGAGTGCCCGATTCCGGAAATTTCCAATAGTGCATGACTTGGGCCATTGCGACAGCTACACATCCAGCATAGGTATGCCCACCTGGGCCATTTGGGTCTTCGGGGCAGTAGCTGTTCCAGCCGGCACCCTGATGCCACTCTGCCTTTACTAGTGGACCAATTACACTCATTGGGTCTGCTCCCGCAGACCGGAGCGGAGAACTTCCATCGAGTATGTCAGACCACTTTTGGTTTGGGTAAGCTGTTGAAGTAATACTACCTATTTGTTCCTTCCATTGATCAAATAGATATCTCATAGCCGGAATTTGAATGTTATGTACATCTAAGTTTCCATCCCCATAACCAATTACTGGCTTGGTTGCGTAACTGGCGGACAGAATCAAAAAGGTGCTGTCAGTATTGACCACATAAAATGCAGGTTTACCTGTATTGTCATATACTGTCTCGGTATTCTCAAAACCCAGATCTTGGATAATTGGGTTATCGGTCTGTTGGGTCTGTTGGGTCTGACAAGACAGTATTATAAATAATAAAACAAATAATAATTTATTCATAATTCATAAGGAAAAATTAATATGCAAGTACCTGCTGACATTCTAATTCAAGGAATTTGTCAAACCTTGTCTGAAAAATACGAAGGCATGACATTCGAATACTGGCAGGAAGACGGTGAGTTGCACCGAATACGAGTTGAAGCCGCTGGTATTCCTATTAAGACCCTGCGGGTTCGCGTCGAAAGAAATTCTTTAATTTTTGAAAACGGGCTGGAGCTGTTTTAAGCTCTGGCCCCGTCTCATTCGGCTTTGCCGGTTTACTTGGAGGTAAAGCCTTTTTTTTAGTATATGTCGGGTTCATTTTTTTATTTAAAGATTCAGAGATGCGCTTGATTGCATGCCGAGAGAGGCGCTCTGATTTTCCGTATTCAAAGCCAAGCGCGGGTATGTTTTGCTGAATAGTTCTTTCTTCTGGCCCGGATGTACGAGCTTGTCTAAAAATTTTTTTAACTTTTTTAGATCCTTTTCCGCTAAGGTTACGAACCTGGTTATGTTCTTTTAAAATAACTTCTGGTCCTCTATGCTGAGCCGCCGCATTAAAGGCAAAATTTGTGTCTTTTACGGCGCTTTCAGCGGCTTCATGTCTTAGGGTGAGCGCGTTCATCAACCGCTTCTGGTTTGGTTTTAGCTTACTAAAATCTCGACCCATCGCCTCTGCGACAACCTCTCCGGGATTAACTCCTCTTGGTGTTAAAGTTTTGCCGGCGGTTGGGGTAAGACGGGTTATAGCATCGTCTAAATGCTTATTAGCCGCCACTTCGGAGGCACCCATGCGTTTCATTGCGCGTACGGCTTGAGGTCTTGACTTTTCAATATCCCTGGCAACATTTCTACTAACACCCAAAGGCATTTTTTCGTATAAGCTAGGTAGACTGCTTGCTTGCGCTTTCCCTGCTAACATCTCCGGCAAGAGCTTACCTGGCATTCTAATAATATTTTCCCTTTGTATGCCTTTCAGGAGCTTTTTAGCACCCACGGCAATCTTATGAAATCCCAATTTTGTTAGTTGCATTAGTTAATATCCTTACTTTATTACATATAATAAATAAATAAAAATGATACATGCAGCCTATATAAAAAAAATAAAAAAATAAAATTTTAGGATAGGCGCAAGTATGCTGTAGGCCTCTTTTTTACCTTCTTAAATTTTTTAGTTCGCGTACTATTCCTTTTAAGCTGCTGCCCACATTTTTCAGTGGTTTTTGTGTAGGAGATACAGTGCTCTGCAGATGAGGAAAGAACTGTTGCTGATATGAATGTGCAATCTCTTTTCCAAATAGTCTACGAGTGTCTGCTACCTCAGATTGTAGGAGTTGACGGGCATGAGCTTTATCTAAGTCCGATAGCCCCTCCAAATTCTTTACAAGTCTTGTTCTATTTCTGGCATTTATTCTGTTCTGAGCTGCTTCCATTCTTCTTAAGTGCTTGTTTTCTCTAATAGTACTACTTTCAAGAATATTCCTGAGAATTCCTTCTGACTGAGAGGTGTGTTTCCTCACACCTGACAAATTATCCACTATTTTACCAAGTATAGCATCTTTTCGCCCACGCAGCTTGCTGAGTTGTTGAGATCTACTTGGAGATGCCTCCCTCCGGATACCCTTTGATATTTTTTCGTAGAGCTCCGCATTTCGACTTTCTTCCTGTGGGGATAATGCAAATCTGGCATTATATCTATAAGTATCATATGCGTTTGCCAAGGGAAGGCCTAAATCTCTTTGACCTCTAGGAAGTCCTTTTATAACTTGTTGAGAAGCGGATGCCTCTGGCTTTAATATAGTTTCGGGTTTTCTGCCAATACCAAAAAGTCCTCGATCACCAAAAAATTCTCGTTCCCGTGTTCTAACGTCTTTTACATGCCCCAATTCATGGCCAGCTACAATAGAATTTTTTTGCCTAACATTAATCTCTGTTGGTGTTGAATCTTGAACACTAAATGGTGAAACATTTATATCTACCTTATCAGGAAATTCTTTATTAATTGGTATAGACTTCTTTACTTTGTGAACAGCATCGGTAATAGCAGTCTGGTTATCATAGTCCGTGGACTTGATCCCCTTTCTAGCTAGAGTTCGGCCAATTCTTTTTAGGTCCTTTTTAGAAAAGTCTGCATAGGGATTTGATGCTGTGGTGGAATAGGCAGGGGCCCCAAAGTAAGATTTTTTAAACATTCTGTTTTTCTTTTTTCTTAAAACCCATTAATTTAAGTCCGCCCGCCGTAAGAAGTTCGCCTGAATGTTGCCGTGCTTTGCTTGGTTTATCTCTTGTAAGCATAAAAAAATCCTTTTTAGTAATATAATAAAAAAATTTTAAAATGCAAATGTGGTATAAGAATGTAATGTCGGATCTTTAGGGGAGGTTAGCCCCCACCCCTAAAGAAAAGGCCCTTCTTTTTTAACTTGCAATAATGGTATAAGAATAACTCAGGAGAAAAAACAGACGGAGGATAAAATGAACGGACGAACTTTTCTGACAGGCGACATTCATGGGGGCCGAAACATGGGCCAACTGCTGCGCTGGCACGGCATAGTCGGCTCTGATCTGACACCCGAAGACGTACTACTCTTTGTCGGTGACACTGGATTTGGCAGTGCGTTCATGTATCCAATCATGGATAATTTCATTGCCAGAGCAAACTGTACCATGGCGTTCGTGGATGGAAACCACGAAGACCATCTTAAACTATCGGGTTGGGAGACCCGAGAAATGTTCGGAGCCGACGTGGGAGTAGGTACTGACGGGGTTATCCATCTAAGACGAGGAAGGGTGTACACCATCAACGGCAGAACATTCTTCTGCTATGGTGGTGCACAAAGTGTTGACGTAGAAGAGGCTGAGCGAACGGCTTATGTGGATTGGTGGCCTGAGGAAGTCCCCACGCAGGAGGACTTCGAGAGGGCACTAGATAATCTCATTGCGGTGGATTTCAAGGTGGATTGTATCCTCACACACACCGCCCCAAAACGCATAATTTCGTTGGTTGGTTTTGAGAACGGGCACAAATACAATGACCCGACCGCTATACACCTGACCCGCTTCGAGGAACTCCTCAGGGATTTCAAGAATTGGTACTTCGGACATTTCCATATTGATCGATTAGTTGATGGACGTTTTCGTGCGCTCTACAACGAAGTCATAGAACTACTTTAGGGCCCCTAAGCGGGCCCTATTTTTAGCCAAGGAGCTTTCTGTCTTTTGCCGCCATGGGCATGAGCCATGATGCGATTGATGCTATCATCCTGAGCCATCTCTCTGCCGGTTTCTTTCCAGTGCTGTAATCTCTTGTAAAAACCACGCGCTTTGCCGACAAGCTCCTGGTGACGTTCAGGCGTAATCTTGCCCGCCTTTAATTTATCATTAGCATTCTTGGCAGCTCGCATAGCAAGGCCTTGGTGTCGAGTTACTTTAGTTAGGTATTTTTCATTTGGAGGGTGTGGCAGAAAGTCAATAATCTTATCGTCATGGACATTAGAGCCCTTAAGATCAGTAATCCCATATTGGTACTCAATCTCTCGTAACTGCTCTCCTGTGTAATGGGGTTTCTTTTGGGGCACATACTCATGGTAGGTTACTGGCCTACCACCCTTATGGCGTCCTAGATATTTAGGGGCCATACCAACATCAACTAAACGATCCCATACTCGGGCCTTATCCTCAATTAGTTGTGGGCCATAATATGGGCCATGGGTGTTGTAGGTCTTCATGACCTGCAGACCATCCTTCGTATAGGGGGATGTTTGCAGATGGGCCACGCCCTCCCCGCCGGGCTTTAAGCCTAGCATTCTCAGGGTGCGCGGTTTTAGATTGAGTGCACGCGCAGCTTTACCGGCTGCTTCGTGGGATAGCTTGCCTTCTTGAACAAGCTTAATCATTTTAGTTAGAGCAAGTTTTTTCATATGGTAAATATACTAATGTGCGTGCTAAGATGCAAATGAGATATAAGAAAATAAACAAAAGGAGTGTTTATGAGCCAGAATCGAATTCTGATAGAAGGGGACAAGGTTCGTTGGACCGTAAATGACAAACATGTCATTGGATGGGGTTACGGGGATGATCCCAATGGCTTACTGGTTCTCAAGGATGAAGTCTATGAGATCCTGAGGGTGAGTGGAGAAGGTTGGACTACCTTCTATGAGTTCAAGGGCCTTGAGGGCGCGAAGTTCAACTCGGCTCTTTTCTCCGAGGTTTGAGGTATAAGAACATTAACCATGGGGACCCTAGGTGCCCCTTTTTTAGTTTATGGATTTCGTCTTATATAATCTTCGGTTAGTCGTTTGATGGCATGGCGCGAAAATCTAGGTGATTTGCCTGGTACAAAGTCTGGGTCTAGAACTACGTCTTTAAGCTCCTTATTATACCTTTTGTGGGCACGTACCTTGCGTATATCATCTATTCGGTGTGTATTGCTTGGTAATGTAGTTACTATATTATGTTCGTTTAAGACTACTGCAGGAGAAGCGTGGTGAAACTTTTCCTCAAAAGCCCTGCTACGAAGAGGGGAGGCCAGATAACGCCGTTCTGCGTTTTCATGGTGTGTGGTAATGGCACGTTGTACGCGCTGAACTTGGTGTGTTTTACCGAAAGCTTTTTGATCTTTATTTATATAAATAACATGTTCATTCGGCTTTGCTAGTTTAGTTGGAGGTAAAGCCTTACCCTCTAGCTTCTGAATAAGTTTTGTTCGGATATCTTTTGAAGTTCTTGGGTCAGATAATTGAGCAAATTGCTGGGCTAGTGGTGAATTTGTCCGTTTTATTAATGGTTTCACGAACCCCCTAGGGGCCTTGCGTCCTAGGGTCTTTGGGTTGAATTTTCGGATAGACCAAGCTTTGGCTACTTGTTCTAGTTGTTGTAGGGTAACTGCAAGTTTGTTCATGTTGAATTATAATAAAAAAAATTTTTAAATGCAAATACGGTATAAGAATGTATGGTAAACAAAGGAGAAGAAAGATGATGAATGCAATTTGGGTATGGGTAATGGGCTTCCTCTGGGTTATCAGTTCCTGCTTGAGCGCAGCACTAGTTGTTGCACTCAAGAGAAAAGAAGGCTCCTATCCGGCCGCTGTAGCGGCCATTGCAGCACTGTTCATGCTGGCAGTGCTCGGGATGGGAATAGTTGGGGGGCAGTAATGCCCCCTTTTTTTACTATACTGAATATCTGTATAGGTATTGATGTGGTCATAAAAAAAAAATAAAAAAAATAAAAAAATTTTGGAAAATTAATATGAAATGGTTATTGATTTTACTACTACTATTAAGTTGTAGTATGGATTACCCTGATTTCAAAAATGGTTATATAGTGCGTTGGCACGATGACTTTGAAAACATATCAGGTATGTGGTTACAATTACCTAAAGCTGTGGATCAAAAAAATACATGGATTGATTTCGCACTATATAAAGACTACTTACGTGTTGACTATGATGACCCATCTTCAAATATATTTAATCGTATCTCTTTCATTAATATTAAAATAGATAATACTAAACATACTATATTTCCATCAAAAAGTTATTGGGATAGCGATAATTATCTCACAGTTGGAGAATTCCCGCGTAATGAGCATCTAATGAATATATTAAAGTCATCAGATTCACTTCAATTTAGAATTTATGATACAAATCTTGGGTGGCATGAAGGGTGGTTGCCACTTAACCAGCCATTGTTAGAACAATTTATACAAGAGGAGAATAATCAATAAAGGGGCATGCCCCTTTTTTTTTAGGTTATGTAATCCTCGATCAAAGCCTTTTTACTATACTGAATTACTGTATAATTGTGGTTGAGTCAAAAAAATAAAAAATTTTCAAAAAAAATTTTAAAATCTGAATGCGGGGCGACGGAGGGTCCACATTTAGGTTCCCTCTCTCCCTTATGTGTGGGACGGTATCTCTAACCCTCTACGTCTCTCTGGTAATTATTTATTAGGTTTTAGGGGGGCCCCATTGACACTACCCCCCCCCTACCATACACCCACAGAGTCAAACCCATAGCTGACCAGCTGGTCTTTTGCCTATGGCACAAACGCGTAAGTCATCACACTTTTTTTATTTTTATGTGGTATAAGATTGTATAGAGGTGGAGAGTCATTGCCACACATTTTTAGATTGTAACCCACAACTGCCTAGCGGCCCTGGCCGATAACAGCACACTTTTTTTTAGTTTATGAAGGTTCAAGCATATCTTTTGCATGCTCTAACAACGTTTCTTTTACATATTCGACAAAAGATACCATTCTGTACGT
>Ga0208795_1000170_pt1 | contig 33053 bp, 51 predicted proteins | sample CB_VirMetaG_6_FD_184541 | JGI IMG/M metagenome (GOLD analysis project Ga0208795, IMG submission 184541) | Freshwater to marine saline gradient viral communities from Chesapeake Bay - CB_1508_2 Viral MetaG (SPAdes) (version 4) | ecosystem: Environmental > Aquatic > Marine > Coastal | place: USA... | reverse complement strand
GTCGTAGATACGGTGCAACTCTTCCCACTTCTTTTGCAGGTCCGCGTAGTAGCGGTCCAGCATGGCCCCCTCAGTTTTAAACCATTGTAGTTGTTTAGCGCTCGCCATTATGTCGCCCTATTCGCCGTAGCGTTTACGTTTACTGCCATCGTTTACCAACTTTTCCAATAGCGCCTCGCCGTCGCTCTTTTTTGCTTCGACGCGTATGAGCTTCTTATATAATTTATCTAACATGAGCCCAAAAAGCGAGAGAACATCCACCTGGTCGTCATTCTTGCCCACAGGAAACCGCAAGAGTTCCGCTACTAAGTCCGCGGTAAAGGGGGCGTCTTGCGGAAAGTAGACCTTGCTCATAGCCATGCGAGCGCGGATAGATTGTGCGCGGGTGGCCTTATCTTTCGTCGGGGTGATCTGCTCCCGATTGAAGTAGACGCCCCGCTCGCGCATACGCTTCTCTATGAACGGGCCAAGACTCTTGTTGATCTGCCCGGCTTCTTCCAGCCAGAGGCGAGGCTTCCACACATTCGCCAGGTCTAAGACCTTCTCTATCCATACAGAGCTATCCGTGCGCTCTCTCCACCAATCCACGATATATAGGTTGTCATCTGAGTCTACAGCCGCTATACCATGCACCGTATAATCCCCCCCATTAGCGGTCACGGCATAGTCTGAAGCGGCCCAGAACGTACATTTCTTCGGCAACGCGGTATAATACTGCACCCAATCATGCTTGAAATATGCGGTATCATCGGGTATGGGGTCAAGCAGCATTTGGCAGGCGAAGTTATAGGGCGACATAGCGCGCCGCTTGTCGGCCAACGCTTCGTAGGGCATGAGAACAGGCCGGCCATTCGCCTCTCCGTCATAGGTAGCCGCATGAATTCGGGGTGTGAGTATGTCGCGCTCTAATATGGTGCCGTAGGTGTCTGTGTCGGCGTAGCGCGTACCGATATAGCGCTGGAACCCTCCATTGGTGCCCAGGTTAAGCGATACTTCCCATCGGTCCGTGGTTTTCTTCGCCATCTCTGGCGTAGTGACAGACTCCAAAGTCACAACATCGTCATAGATCAAGCCCCAGAAGTGCTTTGAGGTCGGCTGGCCGTCAACCAATCCCCACGCCTCAACCGTGCTCTCTTTCGGGTTGCTCTTGCGCTTGACTACTATACCGTCATCCTCGGACCACTTGGGAGACTCTTTGCGCGGGTTGTCCCATAGTATGTCAGGAAACCACGCCTTTAATAGCTCATTGCTCTCAAACTCGTATTTGATTTGCCGTAAGAAACCTTTAGCAATAGGGCGGGTATGGCTGAATATGCCAAAGGTCGGCTCTACGCCATTCCATTCGGGCAGGGGATCGTCGCCGTGGGATGCGAGGATATTCTGTATAGTGAGGCCAAAGGTGATAATGGTGCTTTTGTAGTGCTCGCGCGCCCATAGGTCAAGATACCCGTCTGGGCATAGCTGGACCTCTCTGCACCGAGCCAACAGCCACGGGTGCTCCATATCCGAGCGACCCATAGCATACCGAAGGAGAAAGTATAAATCAGTCCTGCAATACGTTCTGCAATCGCGTTCCGCTTCCGGTGGGGAAGAGTTTTTCAAGTCGGTCACGAGCGTCTGATACTGTTCTATGCTCGTGAGATACTTTAGCATCGATAGAGACGTTTGCATTGACCTCCTTGTCCTTCGCGTAGAGCCCCATGTACTTCATTAGCTTGTCGAGCGCCGCCTGCTTGTCGTATAGCTCAAACTCGGTCTTGAGGATAGGCATTTGCTCGTTGGCGTCGCCTACAAACTGCACCTCTTGCTTGATCTTTTTGACTGCGCGCATACCATCCGGCCCCATCTGCCTAAAGTCCATTCGGACGTTGCCGTCCTCGTCGATCGTGTTATACTGGCCCATATCGGCAAAGGCCAACAGTGCCAGCTCACGCAACACAGCACCGGCGGTGATCTCGGCCCTCGACGCCATCTCCAGCAGCTTTTCCCGCACTGCTTTGGCTATTTCTGGTTTTTGGAGGTTTTCCCACCCAATCTTAGCCGCAGTGTCTTCGCTGTAACCCGCTGCCAGAGCAGCCCTTGAGGCGTTGCAGTCTATGCAATACTCACTTATAAACAATGTCTGCTTATCGGTCAGCTTGGCCATCTTTACCCTGTGTCAACTTGCAATAGAAGTCGCTGACCTCTTTCAGTGTATCTTTCCCTGTATTATAGTGGACCGGGGCAGTCTCCATCAATTTGCGGAAGATGTTACCTGTGTCATCACCTACGGGCATCGGTTTCACGTGGAACTCGTCGGGGATATATCGCCGTCCACTTTTATATACCTTGGCCGTGGCGCTAAAGATCGCGTCATAGCCCTCTCGGTATTTAGCGTTGTCCTCTGGCCTGCGCTTGCTTCCCTTGCTCATTGGTTCCCCACCCATCGATCTGCGGCCGCCTTGTTGCGCCGTAACTTTTGCTCTAACGTCAACACCGCCGGCCGCTTGACGATATACGTCACCCGAGGCGTGCTCAGTCCAAACTTAGCCCCGATCTTCTTATAGCTCATGCCGGTAGCGTGTAGGTTTTGTATAGCCAAGTCTCGGATTGGGGTAGCGTGCTTGGGCATTATACACCCCCTAAGCGCTCATAGTCGCCCACGGTGATAATGTAAGCGGGGGTGTCGTTGAGGTTGGTGCGTATGCCTTTGGGTGGCGTGAAGGAGTCCTCATTGCGGGCCAGTTGGTCGTAGGCACTGGAAACGCGAGCCAATTCCGCTTTAGTGACGCTCAATAATTCGACCGCTTCCTTACGCGCGTCACTGGCCTGCTTTTCTCGCTGCTCGGCTAACGCGCGCTGGTTCCGCGCCTCATCCAGCTCATCGCTTGAATTATCCTTGGGGGCCGCCGCCAGTTTCGCTTCCAAAACCTTTATGCGGTCCTCTGCGATCTTTAGGTTCTTTTCGAGTGTGCTTTTTAGCATCAGTGCGTCCTTATGGGTTATACCGTTACGTCCTCGTCGCCCGTGTATGGGTTGGGCTGTATAAACGGCTTCACTGCTTCAAATAGCCGATTGGATAACTCTACCGGCAACTGCACTACCGCCGCATTAAATACCGCCTCGCCTCCTGTATGCCCCCTTGCGGGAATGGCACACTCAAAGGTCACTTTTGCCTCGGGGTCCGTGTAGTCTATAATCACCCGCTTAACATTCAGTCTTGCGGATATGGTAACAGGTAGAGAGTGTGCCATTGTGTCCTTATGGGCTTGGTATCATATTATACGTCACGTTACAAGGTGACGTGACAAAGAAGAAATCTGTGGGCTTTTTCGGGAGTCGCTCCCTGCAAGGGTAATCAATTTCCCCGCTACTGTAAAGGGGCATATGCCCCAATCTGCCATAGTGTACCAAAATATAGCACTATTCGTCCTTGCATGCGGTGAATATATGGTAGTTCATCTCGTCGCGTGCTTCTTCGAGCTTTTTGTCACACCGGGCCAAGTATCTCTCGCGTTCCATACGAGAGGCCTCTATTTGCGCCTCAAGTGGGGATTTGCCCCACCAATCGCGGGCTGACTTGTCAATACCCTCATAGGTGTCCTCTATCATTTATTCCCCTTTCATCTGCTCAAGTAGCGCATGGCCCACATCGGCGCGCAATTGCTCTGCCTCGGCCTCCGTTGAGTCAATGGGCAAGACATACCGGGCCGCATACCAATCGACGCCGCGCTGGGCAATAGCAAAGCCCACCAACTCGTCATCAATCGCCTGTTCCTGCGTGTATAGTATGTCCTGCATGGTCGTTGCTCTGCGTTTAGTATCTGCGTGTCCATAGTGGGTAAGATACTATACGTCTCCGCTATCGGCAAGTAGTTCCTCCCGCGCCAGGTTGTTCCACTGCTGCTTGGTCAAGGGCCATTCCATCCACAACTTGACCAGCGTCTCTCCATCATCCAGCACGACCGGCGGCAGGGTTAAGCCCTTACCTCGGGGCGTCAGTTCGCCGTCCTCGATGCCGTCCTGCACTGCGTTGACCACCTTGAGTACTAAGTCTCGCAGTTTGAGTTCCGCCTTAGTCGTTGCCAAAATCTCGCACCCTCCATTTCTCCCGCGTCTCTTCAGGTATCTTTAGCATTTTCCAAACGTATTCCAACCACTTCTCTTCGGTCCCGTAGTTGTTCTCCCACGTCTTTATGCCGGCATGTACCGCTATGCCATAGCCTCCGGTCTGGTGGTGCTTCGGGCATAGCGGTATAGCGCGATAGTCTGCGGCGCGCTGGCCTGCTCCCTCTCCTGCTCGGACGTGGTGGATCTGCGCTGGCTTCAAGCATATACAACAGCCGAGCGCGGCCACGGCGTCGAGATACTCGGGGTCAACGATCCGCTTTTTCTGGCGCTTGGGCTTTAATTGCACGCGCTCCCTCCCTTGCTGTCTCGGGTTGATACGCCAAATCTATGATAGGCCGGCAGACACAGCACGTACCCCACTGCTTACCCGGCTCGCCGACATATACCTTGCCACACCATGCGCAAATCATGCTGCCTCCCTTCGTTAGTACGACCAAACGGCTGGCCGTGGAAACCGAGTGGATATAGCAGGACTCATACAATCGAGGTGTAGGAAGCGAGACTCGAGCGGTCCCTGCTGGGAAATGCCGATCCCCGTAAAGCCCAACAACAGCGCCTCGCTCAGGACTACATACGCCTTATCCCCCGATACGGCAATGTCTACCGCCACCCCGTAAGTATGAGTGCCGCGAGCCGCCTTGGCAGCTTCTACCGAGTGATCGGGTGATCTATACCCACTCGTAACCTTCAGCGCAAACCCGCAGCCGCTTCTGAGCCGTTGCAGCTTATCCATAAACGATAGATCAATAAGACACTGGCCAGTTTCCCTGCACGCTAACTCAGCAAGGCTAAAGTTCGGCCAGCGTTCCCTATCCCACGTATCGGCGGTATATTCTTTTATCATCGTATGATCCCCTTCCGGCCCATGCCGGCGTCATGCCGAGCCTTGCGCTTCTTAAACTCGGCGCGCTGTTGAGCGTAGTCCTCCACGACCTCGGGCGCTACAAACGTCTCTGGGGGTATATCGGGTTGGATCGGCGGGTATTCTCTCGCGTCGGCCGGCAGCTCTCTGGCTCGGGCCATGGCCCGGTAGGTCGCCGCTTCTATGGTGCCTATGTCCAGCACGCCTGTCACCCAATAGTTTAGGCCCAAGCTCAATATCGCGTCTAAGGTCTTGCCGTCCTGCGCGTCCCGTATGGCTTGGAACATGCGCGCGGCTACGTCATGGCTATTCGTTTCCATTAAATATTGCCTCCACCAGAGCAATGCGTTCACCTATCCAGCACATCACCGGCACTGCCATCGAGTTGCCTATAGCCTTATACCTCGGTCCATCAGGGCAGTCCTCTGCCGCCTTCTTTCTCCACGGAATCTTCGTGTGGTCATCGGGCATCCCCTGAAGTCTCTCACACTCCCGTGGGGTCAATCGGCGCACTTGCATCTCAGGCACCGCAAGATGCGGTGCCTTGTCGCTCGCCCCATAGAATTGCGCTGAGAGTGCGCCTACCTTGTCTGTGTCTCCCTTCGCGCCTCCTTGCCCTCGCGTGTAATAGCGCGGCTCAAACGCCACGGCGTGAGGAGATGAGTCAAGCGTCGGACTCATCTCTGATTGTTCGCCCATGCTCCGCGTCTTCTCGCTGTTCTTCGGGATGAATCCGATGGCATGACCTCGATCTTGCGCGCCAAGAGGGAGCGCCGCTCCCTCGCTACTTACGGGTGTCTCTCGCGCATTTACGCAGATGAGATGTCCAGCCTGGACATCATCGTTAGCGATGCCATTATTACGCCCCTTACGTGCCGTGACTGTGCCAACTACTTCACCGCAGGGTAGGGCGACAATGCCGCCCTGCTGGCCCTTATTGCAGTTGAGTGTTCCCGCTTGCCCCTCGACCGTCTCCGCGTTGGCTTGATCGGAGCCGCGCCAGATGGTGAGCGTCTCGCTACCGCCACCTAAGTCTCCTCCGTCTCGCCGAAGGGTGCCGCACCCTTCGGCGTATTTTCCGAAGCTACTTGCTGTAAAGCCTGCGCTAACAGTGGGGGCAAGGTCTTCCCTCGCTTCTCGGCTCGGCGTAGGATGCCCCTGCAAGCTGTGGGACTCAAACAGTACCGCTGCGGCACCTCGTTGCTCGACTCCAAGATGTCCGATAAGAAAGACACGCCGGCGTCTTTGTGGAACTCCGAAGTTTTGAGCGTCCAAGACTCTCCACGCGAGATTATACCCGAGTTCTGCCATCGCCCCGACGATGCTACCAAAGTCCCGTCCTTTGCTACTTGACAGGACTCCAGGGACATTTTCCCAGACAACCCACTGGGGCGAGAGTCGGTCAGCAAGGCGGCAAAACTCAAGGGCGAGGTTGCCACGCTCATCGTCCAAGCCTCCTCGGAGTCCAGCAACGCTGAAGGATTGGCAAGGGGTTCCTCCCACAAGAACGTCAATTGCTCCAGCTCTTTGGGCTTTTTCCGCGAAGTCGGCACTCGTCATATCTCCTAAGTTGGGTACATTCGGGTATCGATGGGCTAATACAGCGGCAGGGAATTTCTCAAACTCAGCGAAGAACACAGGCTCCCAACCAAGCGGCTCCCATGCGAGGGATGCGGCCTCTACGCCAGAGCAAACGCTTCCGTATCGCATTATTGGTTGCTCCCGAAGAGTAGGACAGGCAGGATATGATACGCGAGTATAGCCACCGCCGCTACGGCCAACCATGCGATGCCCTCTACAACTTCGTCTTTACGCATTGTGCTATCCTCCGGTAATGCAGAGGACGGGTTATGGGCGTCTTGCAAAGACAATCAACTACCCTTAGTTGTTTCCCCATACTCCGCTTTGGAGTAAAACCCGTCCTCTGGCTGTATCAACTACCGTAAAGATAGTGCAATCTTTTGCCCATGTCAAGCGCAATATTAATGGTGGCCGTAGCGCGCTTCCAGCATGAAATTATTAGCATAGATCACAACCCATACCGCCAATGTTGCCTCCCAACCCACCAAAGTATATAGCCAATAGACGCCCCCTAAACCCAAGATTGCGCTTGCCCTGTTCAGCCACTTAGCCATGTCGTTCCCTCGCTTAGTTAAAGTTATGCTCAAAGTTCTGCGCCTCGATCCGCGCCTTGGCCTTGCCTATGCCTTCCAGCCCGAGTAGGTGCGAGTCGGTGGGGAAAAAGTAGCACCAGGTCTCTTTGGCCGGGATATAGTAGAATAGCGCCAGGGCTCGCTTGCCCGACGATTTGAGGTACGTCACAAGGGCTATATACTCGGAGGTAGGGCGCACGCTTTCTACGGTGAAGGTTTCCGCGCCTTGGTTGCGGCTGCGGTCGGGATTGCTGTAGTGGGTCGCTACCTCTTGCGCCTTGTCCCATAGCTTGAGTGCTACCTGCTTGTTCAACCTATACTCCTTTCAATACCAACCTTGCTCTGTATTGGGGCCGAGCTTCGGCGCTTCGGTCTATTCGTACTCTTGAGCGTACCTTGTACAGTAGTTCGGTAATGTACTTATTATATAGGTCGCGTTTTTCATTGTATAACCCAATGCCCATATCCAGATCGGGAAAGTAGATAAATAATCGAACTCACAGGTAAAATGCAGGGTGACAATAATATTGTCAGTCGGTAACGTTTATTGTCAGTTTCACCATATTAAGTGACAATAATATTGTCACTTTCGGGAAAGTAGATAACTATTTAGAGACATGCGTGTCACGCTCTTTTTATCTTTCGCTTGTATGTTGGGGGCGATTTATAGCCATCATCGCCGGGGTTGAGCATACGGATCTCTTCGGCAACAGTGGGGTAATAAACTGGATCGGGGGTGAGCGCGGGGCCAGCCTGGTGCGCAGAAACAAACTTTATATACTTGCCGCACTTGCCGCAACTGGCCTTTATGTGGGGGCCAGATTTAGTTAGAGTCGGCTCGCTCCGCTGGTTGCATCGCTTACACTTCAGTTTCTTCATAACGCACAAGATCCCCCGGCTGGCACTTGAGCACGCGGCACAGCTTGGCGATAGTGTAAGTGGTCGGTGAGCACTGGCCGGTGCGTATGCGCCTAAACTCTTGGCGCTGCATACCGGCAGCCTCGGCTAACGCGGTCTTGGACCGATACCCGGCAAGCTCTTGCAGGCGCGCCAGTTCGGGCCAATTCCATGTTAGATCGTCGCGTTTTATATTAGAAGTAGTCATACAGTAAATATATAAGCGATTCGCACAAAGGGCAATATTTTATTGGCTATCGTGCAAAATACCTCTTGACATGGGCAGAATAATGCACGATATTTAAAGCAAGAAAGAGAAACACCCCAACAAGGAGCACTGACCATGACCCTCGAATCCTATATCCACATAGCCGAAATGGCCCCGCTGGACCGCGCCGCTTACCTGGCCAAATTGAGCGCACCCGAGCTATCTTCGTATCGCATGTATCGCCGCCGCAGTAGCACGCGCCACCGCAAGGCCGCCTCGGTAGCCACTACCCGCGCCGGTCAGTTGGAGACGTTGCGCGCCGAGGCTGGCAGTCCTTTCTTGAATCAGCACACCCGCGAGCACTTAGAGAACGCCATCGCTAAATTAGAGGGGCAGATATAATGGAAATCAACGCCGCTTACACCAAGATAGTCGGAGACGCATTGTCAGACTTGCGCGAAGATCCCTCGTTGACGCCGACCATGGCCGTCAATAACGGCTTAGACGATATGGACCTGAGCGAAGAAGAGGCCGAAGAGGTTTACTTTTTAGCCATAGAAGAGATCCACCGGCAGACCCGTCACTTAGACGCCTATGATCGGTGCGCGATATGATTGACCCAGTAAGCCAAGCCATAGACACCTACTTAGAAGAGGAAGACAAGCACATGAACGCAGAACGCGAAGACCAGAGCGGAGCACCCGAAAACGCGGTAGACCCGGTGCCGAAGGTCGAAGAGGCAAAGCCGATATTGATTGACGCGATATACCCAGCCTTATGCGCGCCCTTCCCGACCAAGGCCGTAAGCTGGCGTATCGGGCGCAAGACCAAGGACGGCAAGAAAGCACAGGTGTTGGCTTATATCGACGCACGTGACGTCATGGGCCGCTTAGATCGCACTGTAGGTTGGGAGAACTGGGAGGACACCTACAGGGAGGTGGGCACGGGCCGTATCGTCTGCTCGTTGTCGCTTATTGTCAACGGTGTGCGGATAACGAAAGAGGACGGCGCAGGCGTCTCTGACATAGAAGGCGAAAAGGGTGCGCTATCCGACGCACTCAAGCGCGCAGCGGTCAAGTTTGGCGTTGGACGGTATCTATATTACCTTGACGCGCCGTGGGTCGAGATTGACCAGTATGGCAAGTTTACGCCGCCCAAGCTGCCTTCGTGGGCCATACCTAAGGACGAGCGATAATGGATCGCGCGAAGTGGGACGCTATGTGCAAGTATCTGCTGGAAGAGCAAAACTTGTATATATCGCAGGGACCGACTGCCTATGCTCGGTCAACGTGGGAGAATCCGCAACGCTTATACGGCGGGGATAAGCTCTTTGATCGGACGCGCGAGCCCTTGTATGTCAAGCCAAGATTTGAATATGTAGGATAGGTTGCCTGTAGTGCGTCCCGTGGGATAGTCCCACACATGGGGGGAGAAAGGCACTACGGATACACTCAACCGAAAAGCGGGGCGGTAGCGAGATCAAGGACGTTAAGGGACGGCCTCTCGCCGTGACCCGCCCCGCCTGCCTACACACAGGAGATACAATTTGATCACCTTCAAAATCGCCGGCAGTAAACATCCGAAACGCTACGAGGTCCGACTATGGACCAAAGAGGGCCAACCTAACGTCTGGAATTGCACCTGCAAAGGCTGGGCTTGGCATAGCAAGTGCAAGCATCAACGGGCCGCAGAAGAGGCTCTAATGGCCGGCGTGCTGTCGATGGAAGTGCAGTAGCATGTCTAAGCAGACGATGACGCCGGCAGAATACAAGTCCAGAGCTAAAAGACCGGCGAAGATGGCGCCGCAGGGTAAAACGTCCGAAGATAGTCGAATCAAGCAATTGGAGCGCGAGGTAAAAGCATTGTGGGAGGCTCATAGTCTACTACAATGCGATATAAACAAGCTCAAAGGGGGCTCAGATGATTAGATCGGGGCACACCAACAAAGAGGGCCACCGGCGCGGCAAGCATGTCTCTGGCGCATTTGGCGTGGCTAAAGCAATAGAGACGGGCGCCGCGATCAATGACAGCTACACGCGGGACAATGACCAGCCCGTCAACCGGGGCCGCACTACTCGAGCGTGGACCGAGGCAATCAAATGGACCGAGGGTAAGAACCTAAAAGAAATGATCGCGGCCGGCATAGCGATGGGGAATTGGGAATAATGGACGAGACGATAGATCGACTACGCAAGGTCAACCAGCGCATACACCGCAGGGCAAAGCGCGAGCACATCGATGCTGAGTGCGCCTTGCTTCAGTCTCTGCGCCACACCTACGCGGCATGGGAGCAGCACGTAGTCACCGAGGCCGTCAATCAGCTACAGCAGGGCAACCGCTTCCCTGAGTGCGCTCCAATGAGCCAGGTGATCGCTCAGATAGACGAGGCGATAGAGCGCGACCTGGAGGCTTGTAGAGAGACGCTACGTAGATTCAACGCCCGATAACGCCCAAAATAACGAGAGAGTATAGTCATGCCAACGATAGAACAAAGCGATAATGCACTTGGGTTTGTGCGCGATCAATATGGTGTTCCCGCAGAGAAAGGTCGCCGTGTGGCGTTCACATTTAAGGGGCGACACATGGGAACTATTATCGGCGGTTTGGCTGGAAAAATCCGCGTAAAGATCGACGGCAAAGCCCACGCCGAACTTTATCACCCGACGTGGGAAATTGAATACTTGCCCGATTGTGTGCCAGTGCAACTCCAACGCTATGAGTGTTGGACGGTAAGCGCCCCCGATCTGCGAGAAATTTACGAGGGCGAAACCAGAGGCAAGGCAAAGCAAGCGTGCTATTTCGACATAGACGATGCGGGTTGGCCTGTAAAGTTCACAGACATACGCGCCCGCCGAATCTAACTATTTAAAACGCCCACAATAACGAGAGGTGCCAACATGTATTACGAGGAAAAAGTGATTGACGGAGTGTTGCACTGTCGCTCACGACCAGACGGCGAATGGCGAGAACTTTCGGCTAAAGAGATAACCGCAAAGCTGATGACCGAGCGAAAAATATCAGCGTCGCTTAGGCAGGATGTAGACGAGATGGAAAATGAATTGTCGATGGTTCAGATATAGCCATAACGCCCAATAAAAGGAGTATGCCATGAGCAACGAAACAGAACAGCGCGACCGCGTTATGGCGAAGGCAAGAGTAGTCTCGGATTGCCCGATAGGCTATTCGCCCGATCTGCGGGCCTTTGCCGCCGTCCTACTCGCACAGGAGGCAGAGCTTGAGCAGTTGCGGGAGTCGGATATACGATGCCGCGAGGCGCTGGAATCCGCAGAGCATCTGGCGCGGAAGCAGAGGACGCTGTTGGAGCGATGCGAGAGAGAGCGCCATGTCACCACCACGCTATTAGGAAGTGATATCCGCGCCCACTTAGGCGGCACTCACAAGGCAGGATGGAGCGAGGTGCTTGGCATCCTGCAAGACGGCGCCTCTGCTGAGATCACCGACGAGATCGTCGCGGAGCAGTTGAAGCACTCTGCGTTTGCCCATGCCGACTCTGCCGCGCCCTCTGAGATCGCCAATGAGATCATGGCAGAGAAGCAATCCACCACAATCGCTGATCGGGAGTTTGTGCAAGACGGCAACGATCTATTGTTCGGTGATCTGGCGATACGTCATTTGCGCCAGCGCATAGCCGAGTTGGAGGCAGAGTGCGGCCATCTAAAAGAGCTAAGTGATAGCAGGTATGCTGACGTGTTAGAACTGCGGGACCGCAACAAAAAACAGAGGGCAGAAGCGGATAAGATGTTGGCGATCATCGGCGGCGCAAACAAGACGGGATCAATGAGTATTCGAAGTGACGACAACGCCGAGCGCATAGAGCAGTGGTCTGCCGAGATCGCCCAACAGATCGGGGCTAATGTGGCGGCGATAGCGGAGTTGCGGCAAGAACATGCTGACCTTGCGACATGGCAATTCAAGGCGGCAAGTGAGAAGGGCGATCAAGACAGGCTCATAGAGAAGATGCAAGGGCAGATCGACTCGCTCGCCGCCCGTTGCCGACTCTTAGAGAACGAGGATCAGAACCAGCACGACTCGCTCGTGGATCACGGTCATGCGATAAACCAGCATCGAGAGCAGATCAACGCACTGGAAGGGAAGGTTGAGCGGCAGACACAAACAGGCAAAGCGGCGTGGATGATGGAGCAAGCGGAGAAGATCGACGCGCTGACGGAGCGCACGGAGAAGATCGTGCAAGCGGTGCTGGCGAGTCATACGCGATACTGCTGGAATAACGATGATACCCCCCACTGGAAGCTGAGGGAGATGGAAACAGAGGCGATGGGCAAACTGCGCGAGACGAAAGGCGGTGAGTGATGGCTAAACTGACGCGCTATGTGCGGGACGAACTATACCGCAACGATGAGGTTTACCGTGCCGATGAAGTGGATGCAGAGATCAACAATATCGCCCTGCAATACGAGATAGCACAGTGCAAACTACAACGCGACCTCGACGCGGCCCAGACGGCGTTGCTGGATGCAGAGAGCGAAATGGCAGGGTGTTATGATTATGACCAATCCGTGTGGGATGAATGGAAACAGCGCCACGCACAAGCACTTGACGAGGCGAGAAAGGACGATGACGGTGAGTGAGTTTATTCTCGGTGAGAGCGACTTACAGTTGACCGTGGACGTGCCACCCGTTGTTATACTAAAGGATGCGCTCACGTTCTCGCACGGCGAGATGGTTTTAGCCGCCGCCGATGCTGAATATGATCTATCTACGGTGCGGCCCGATCTGCACGAGATGGCCGTGTCTATCATCTTGCAGTCAAGGCGCAACGTGTGTCTATCAAACATATGGCGAGGAGAGAGGTGAGTGATGATACTGATTGAACTATTCCCCGCGTGGTTTGTCTACTCGGCTTTTATCTTGGGTATCCTGACGATGGGGAGCATGGTGGTAATAGTGGGTCTATTTCTCTACCATCTGCGAGTGGGAGACAAGAAGCGAGAAACCGAAGAGGCAATGCGGTATGCCGAGGAAATGGGGCCGTATCCGTGGGGCCTCTATCAATCCGATGATTGATTAGTCTTAGGAGTAATGCGGTTTACGAGGTCGGTAATCAGCTTGTTCTGGCTGTCGATCTTGTCGTTTAACCTATCCAGCTTCTCCGCTATCAACATCTGCACGTGGCCTTGTCGCTCCGTCATGACCGCTATCTCACGGTCTATATTACCTAATCTCATGTTATGGGACTCTATGGTTGACTCGGTGGTATCTAAGCGGCGATTGATCGATTGTAGAGTAGATTTTATAGCCCATCCCAAGATGCCCACAATGATCGTCATTACTAACTGTATTAGTGCGATTTGCTCTGGTGTCAACTTCATTGCCCCCCTCCGAATCCGAGCATCTGCCCGAGTGTTTGCCATGCGTCCACGATCCAACTCTTAAACTCAAACCAAGTCCACCAACCTATTGCCGACCCAAAGCCGCCAATAACAAAGAGCAACGCCAGCCCCACCTTGGGGTAATCGCCGCGCTCCAGCGCAATTCGCCGTGCCGACTCTACGGGGCCAGGAGATACAGACCCTCCCGCCATCATCCCATTGAGTCGCCCTTCGATCTCGTCTATTTTAGCGTCCTGACGAGTGTCGACCTCTTCACGCTCATCCGCTTTTTTCCAGAGGTCGCGGATCTGATTGCGGAAGGACTCAAGCGTTCCTTCCACTTTGCCGAGATCCTTCCAGATGTCCTTCCCGTCATTACTCACAACTACCTACTGACCTTGCCCCAGACCCAAGCAATCACAGGCCAGAACGCTTGCACCACATCCCGACCCTCGCGCATAAACGCTTTAAACGCATCGCCAATCTGGTCGATCTCTTGGTCGGTGAGCTGTCGGTCGGACATCGCCAGCGATACTTGCCCGTAGAGGTTCTCGCCAGCCTCCTTCGCTTCGGGAATATCCCTGACAATGGCCCTCGCTTTCGTTACGCCTCGGACTACGGATAGCCCCTTGCTGATCGCGGAGAATATCATCATCATCATTTCTTAGCCTCTGATTTCTTGCCATCCTCTTGCACAGCAGTGAGCGCCTCAATCTGGCCCTGTAGATAGCACCACTGCGGATTGGCTCCTAAGAGCTTGCTTGCTACCTCTTGCTGTTGCTTCTTTAGGTCTTCGAGTTGCTTATCCAGTTCCACAGTTGCTCTCCTTTGTTTGGCCAATCGCGGCCTCTGTCACCAACACTACGAGTATGGCGAGGTAGATCATGCGGCTTCAAGTGCCTCAATACGGAGTAATGCTTCTTGCAAGGCTACCATGCCCTTGAGATAGAGAACACTGTATTTTACGCTATACTCATCTATCTCTGGATTATGATCGACTAATCCAGGACATATGGGTAATAATTCTTGGGCTATGGCCCCCAACTGCACTCTCGCATTATCTCCATTCGCCTCAACATCAGTAATCCACTTGAATTTGCGGAAAGGAATAGCTTTTATGTCATCCCACTGAGAGTTAGCATCCATAATGTCTTGCTTTTGGCGTTGATCTGATATAGCACCATAGCTATTGGGACGCGATTGAAAACTTCCATCCGAGTATATAAACGCCTTGGTTTCTGTGGCGTCTGCACAATAGTGGAAGAACTGAGATGTATTATTAGGAGAGTGCGCCGAGTAGATGACTTGTGGCCCTGAGGCGGTCGCAGCTCCAAGGGAAAATAACCCTGCGACATCCGCAGCGGTCTGCGTGGTTTGAAACTTACCCAGGATGCTCACAACCCCCGACCCCACGACCTTGGGGTTGATGACCATGTTTGTGCCGTCGTGGTATAAGGCGCCATCGCCGTCCGTGCCGAGTATGAGCTTGACGTTATCGTTGAAGGTCTGGTCTGCGGTCCAAGTGTTCGCGGTGCCGACTGAGGCATCACCTACCGCCGTGCCGTTAAGCGTGATAGCGGTCCCGACTACGGCCAGCGTATCTGCGGACTCGTCCCACAGCATATACTTGCCTGTGGTCGCGCCGAAGAACTTGACATCGTAGCCCGTATCGTCTACGCCTACCGTGACCGTGCCCTGTGCGTTGATCTTCGCGCCTCCGACCATCTTGAGCGTGTCGGCTGACTCATCCCATAAGAGATGTGCGCCGGCCGTAGCCCCGAAGAACTGCACATCATGCCCGGTATCGTCTACGCCTACGGTGAGGTTGGCGCCATGCGTTACGAGACTGTTGAATGTGTGATTGCCCGACCAAGTATAGGTATCGGTCTGGTCTATGTTGTCGGAGTCGAGCGAGCCGTTGTTGGTGCCCGATAGGATATTATCGAACTCTGCATTGAGGTCGGCCGAGGTCAGCGTCTCGTTGAGGTTCCACGTCTTGAGTCTGGCTATATTAGCCATCGTGCGCTCCTTATGGATGTGCTACGGTCTGTGTGCCGTCCCTCGTCCGCAGGCCGTATGCTGCGGCGGCGATGGTCTATCTTCGGGTCTCGTCGGGTTGATCGGCGGCCATTCCAAAGGCACCCACGCGGCCCAATCCACGGACCAAGTTTTGCGCCCGCGGCGATTCGATGCCTTGTGTTACCAGTTTGCGCGTGGCCCGATTGACGAAGGGTGCCGACGCGGCGCCAAACGTGCCCACCGTGGCCAAAAACTGCGCCGGTCGCGTGGTAAACATCTTCACCAGATCGAAGAGCTGATTAGACTGCGCCGTTCCGGATGGGTTGGCAACCGCTTTTAGCTTGCCCTCACTGTTGCGCAAGAGAGCCGCAAAGCTAAATAGATACTCTCCCACCTCATCGCCAAAAATCGCCTTGAGCTTTTCCGGTCCACCCATGCGCTCTATCTGCGACATCATGCGTGCGCCACTGATCGCGCTAAACGTCTCGCCGGCATCGGTCTCTACAGCCTCCCGCCCTGCCTTGATCGACTTATCCCGCAATTCTTCCAATACCTGCACTTGGATCTGCCGCCATGCCGCCGGTCCACCCTGGACAGACGGTAGTCCCTCGGGGGAGGGTTGGTCTCCGATGCGTTGCCGCCAGCGGTTGACCTGCTTACTTGTAGTCGACCCACTCATAATATCGGGCACTAAGGTCTCTACCTTGTCCTCGTCGCGCAGTGCTCTGGATCGATTGATGGACGCCGTCCGAGTAGATATATCGCTCTTTGCTAAGTTGCGGGCCTTGGTCGACGCCTCTCCACCGATAGCCAGCACGTCCTCTGCTAAAGCCCCGTAAAGCCGCCCTGCCTCGGCATCCATGCCCGTCCTGCGTGCGGCACTGTCCAAGACATCCAACTGCGCCCCGACCAACTTGCGTAGGTCGTTGAGGTCTTTAAAGGTCTGTACGTTCTCCGCGCTACTCGCCCACTGCTCAATCACGCCGCGCGCCTCTTGCCCGAGGTCAAACTTGGGATTGTTAAACGCCCCTCGCTGTATGTCGCCAATCGCGCGTAAGGTGTTGGTAGGTACCAAAGCGGTATTGGACGGCACGGCGGCCTCCAACTCCCTATAGGCATTATCCACGACTACCTTGCGCGATTCTACCGCGTTGGTCATGGCGTCAATGGCCTGCTGGCCGGTGGCCTCGCGTCCGGTGGGCAACGGGCCTATTTGTGTCCTCAGCTTATCAAAGGCATCTAAGGCCGACTGCTCAAACGGCTGGCGTACATTCCGCTCAAAGGCACCCCGCGTTATCGGCGATTCACTCAAGAACTGCTCAAAACCCTGTAGCCCGGTGCTATTGGTTTGTAATGAAAAGGGTAGATTCTCGGCCAAGTTGCTGCCCAACTGTGCGTCTATCCGCTCGGCTTGTGGTGTCAGCCCTTTTCCCCTGAAGGGCGCTTTCGCCAACTTCCCGACGAAGGGCAACGCCGCCTCTAACGCCGCATCGGTGCCTGCGCGCGTCAAGACTTCTCCCACATCGCCTTGGCTCTTACCGCCCAATAGGTTCGCCGTGGTCTGCTCTAACGCGCCACCCATTAACGCCCCTGCACCGGCTCCCGCTGGTCCCGCTGTAAGACCGCCCAGCACGCCTAATGCCGTAGAAGGTATGCGCCCAACCATATCCCCAATATCGCCCACGTCGAAGCCCTCGGGGTCCACTGGGAACGTGGACCCCCCTGCGCGAAACATTGGCCTACCTTGATCTGCAAACGCATCAACGCCTTGCTCTCGGAGTATGTTTATCTCACTCGGTCCGCTATTGGCAAAGCTCGCAGCAGCACGGTCAAGAAAACCGGGTTGGGCTTGTTCGCCTGCTGCGTCCATCTCGGCAATGAGGGGGCGCAAGCCTATGAGGTCGGCCCTTTCCCACTTGGCCAATATCTCGGGCGTCGATAGGGTCCGCAGGTCGTTTTGCAGCTCTCGGGCGCGGTCAATGTCTGCCATTATTTAGAGACTCCTATGCTCTGCAATATGCTATCCAAGGTGCCCAATGCGCCTGATGGTTGCGTATCTGGTGGCGCACTATCGGGGCGGCGGGTATAGCCATATACGCTCGTCGGGGGCAGTCGGTAGGTATCCTCAAACTGGTCCATACGCAGGTTGCGCGCCTCCGCGGCCATACGTGGCGTCACCTCGATCACGCGCGCGCGGATCGCACTCATATCTTGGTCTAACTGCCTATTGACCAGATCCGCTTGGGTCTTATAGGTCTCTTCCGACAATTTTAACAGCTTGTTGCGTACCGTGTCGGTGAATTTATCACCTTCTAAGAATTTCTCGCCGGACGTAATGACGCCAATACGCTCAAGCCACGGGGCTGTTTCCGCTATGGCCTCCGACTCGGCAGGACGGACTGCAAGGCCCGGTTCGCCCATGCGGACCATACCCGTAACCATCTGCTGATCGCCTACGCCGTTGGCTTGAGCGTACCCCTTCGTGACCAGCGTAAACGCTTGACCTACCTGGGGAGCCGACTTCATAAAGCTGTTTTGGTTGAGCTTGCTGGCCACATCCTTATAGAGCAAGTCATGCAAGTCTGCATCTTCGGCTTGCATAATCTCGCGCGTCCGCGTGTCGTAGCTCGCCCTGAGCACGTCCAGCGCCTGCGCCGGTAATGTGGGGTTCGCCGCTTGGAAGTCCGCAAAGGGCTTGCCTGCGGCTGCGAACTCGTTGACGATGGGAGAGAACTGCGCCAGTTGGTCATTAAGCGAGACCTCGGGCACGGCTTTCGGTGCGCGTAAATCCGCAGCGCGCGCACCCAATAAGTCAATCTCTGCCGCAGTCTTAGCTATACCTAAGTTGTCTGCCTCCCGGCTTCTGTTGCCTGCCGCTAACGAAGAGAGCACATTGAGCGGGGGCGCTGTCTCTGATATGGGCCTAAAGGTGGTCTTGGGTGCCGCATTGGTAAACAGCGATTCTTCCGTAACGGGCACGCGAGACTCAGGCGTTACCCCACTACGGCCCAACGACTGAAACAGATTGGACTGTAGCGCCTCTTGCCGCTGCCTCCCAGCTAAGTCTCGCGCCTCCACCTGACTCTGCACGTTCTGCTCCATCAGATCGTCCATGCGCGCCTGCCGTTGCCGCTGCTGGCTCTGGTCTTGTAACCCTGCGATAACCGGCAGGGCTTGCCCTATGGTCGATAAGAACCGAGTCGCACCCCCTGCCTGCGGCGTAACTGGCGAGGGCGTAGCGCGACCGCCAAAGCTATTGATTAGGTTAGCCATGGCCACGTTTTCGTCTTGCTTGCGCTGGGCCTTCTTCTGGTCCCGTCCGGCCAAGTAGGAGGCTCCTACATTGGCAGCCAGTGCCCCAAACCCTAATGGCGTGGGACTCAATAAGGCACTCAATATGCCCGGTGTATTTTGTAATAGTGTGCGCTCGTTTGGCATTAGCTAATCCCTTCGGCGTTGCCTTCTAAGATCCGCAGTAGTGATAAAGTCCCCTGTAGGCGCGTCCGCTCGGCTGGATCTAAGGCCGGGTTGTTCAACTCTACCCGTATGCGCTCAATCATGCCGGCGATACCGTCAGGCGTGGTAATCTCCCCACCGAAAATATCATTATCGGGGATACGGTTAACGATGTCCGTCTCCTCGTCATCAGACAGGCGGGGAGCCTTGGGGTCACGTATCACCTCGTCATCAAACTCAAAGCGTAGGATTCCATCGTCCCCTACTCTGGTCGTCTCGGGCGAGAATCCCGACATCTCCTGCTGCGTTGGGGGATTGTTTAATAGCGTCCCCAAGGTTCCCTGCTGCAAAAGTTCAATCTGGGCCGGTGTAAGCGTGCCTGTCCGCGATACGTTTTGACTCTCTATAGGATCAAAGCCCGATGCTCGCTGTACCTCTTGGCCCATCTCAGGCGAGAACCCCGTGGCTGTCTGGACGTTGGTATTATCTACCTGATGCGTAAATCCCGGCGTTGGCCCCTGAAAGCCCAGCGCCACCGCCAAGGCACTCTCTGCCTCCTCCCTGCTGATAAAGCCTGCCTCGGCTGCACTGAGGAGCTGCGCTATCCGACTATCGCCAAAGGTGCGGTCTTGCGCTTCGCCTGCGCGCGTGTCTTGGTTGGTCGCTAATAGGCGCTGTAGATCGCTCGTTGATAGGTTGTCCTCAAAGCCTCGGCCTGTGAGCGTCTGCCTCGGTGCCCTATTGGCACCCTGCTGCACCTCACCAAACAGGTCTGACTCCAAGGCTTGGCCGGCGCGGGTATCGGCATTACGTGCCAACCCTTCGCCAAACTGATTCTGCCGTACGCCTTCCTCGAATACCTCGCGCTGTGTTGGACTGGTCGCCGTTAGGTTCCGCGCCAATACCCGGTCTGCTACGTTCTGCTGTAGGTTGGCCGCGTCAAACTGCAAGCCAGCCTGCGCCATGCGAGCCGGCAAGGTCGCCGCGCCGCGTAGGTTGCCGGTCATCTGCGCCTCGTTCAGATCCAAGGCATTGCGAGTGTTGGACAAGCCTGCCGCGTCAGAGATAGCCGCGCGCTGTAGGTCTTGCTCGGCCAATCCTAAGTTGTCACGGCGAGACTGGAAGCCCAACGCTTGCGCCAGTGCGTTGTCTTGCATCTGGAAACCCAACGCATCTACGTCTAAATCAGCCAATCGTTGCCGCTCTCTTAGGTCCAACATGGCTTCTATGTTATCGCCCCCGCGCAACACGCCAAAGCGGTTGAGCTCGGCAATGTCCTGTGCGCGGTTCTCGTCAAAGGCGGCGGCGTTGCGCTCGCGTAGCTGCTGCAAGACGGGGTTGTCGCCGCCGCGTAGTCGCTCTAATACGACCCGCTCCGAGCTATCCGTCAATGCGCTATTGGGGTCGATAAAGCGACCACCCGTCAGGCGGTCCAAAGCCCGCTGCTCGGTGGCCTGCTCTAAGGCAGATAGGGTCCGAGCGGGGACAGAAGATGCCGTGATGTCGGGGAGGGATAGCCCTGTCACCGCTTCCTGCCCCGCTCGGTCCGCTTGATTAATCATCTCTAAAACGCTGGCTAATTGGTTGCCGCGCAGTTGATCGTTGCTCGGCAGGTCCATGCCGGCCAAGTCCCCCACTAATCCCGTGATCGCGGTATTGATGCCGCTGGACCTGTTCGCATTAGGTCCGGTGATCTCGGTAGCTTGTAGCGGTATACCCTCGGTAAAGCTCGCGCCGTTGTTGACCAATGAGGCGGTGGGGTCTTGTGTGTTAATAGCATTGGTCCCACCCGCTTGTATATTCGCCGCCGCCTGCTGTTGTGCCAACTGCGACTGCTCGCGGTTAGATATAGCTTGCCGAAACTTAGCGGCAAACTCATCCCGTATGCGTGGATCCGTCCCGAATCCGAGATTAGAGATAAATAGGTCCACATTGGTACTATCACCCGGGGTCGTGCTGGCCTGCATGGAGTCTAATATCTGCTGGGCGCGCGCGCGTTGCTGTGCCGCGACACCGGGGTCTAAGTCTGGCAATACCGGCGCAATGGGTTGGGGCGTAGCGGTAGTCACTGGCGCAGCGGTCTGTGCGTCTTGTCCCGCGTTGCGGTTGCGGAAGGCGTCAAAGTCTCCTTGACTCATACCGGGGTTTATCGGCGGGGGTGGAGGCGGCGTGCCATCACTCCCGCTAAACGACTGCCCCTGCTGGTTGATCCGCGCCACGGCGTTCTGGTTGGGATTATTCAAGACATCGGTCAAACCCACCTGATTGCCCGTAGCGGCGGCATCTGCCGCTTTAAAGAAGTCAGACAAGCCCCCTTGGTTGAAGGCTTGCTGCGTCTGCCCCTTGAAGTTATTGGGGTCTAAGTTGACTTGGCCGCCTGCCTGCGCAAAGGCTTGCTGTGCTTGGGCTGCATTGCCGCCATCGGCCGCCGCAAAAAAGGCGTCAAACGCGGACGGTTTCTTTATAGCCATATTAGGTCACTCCTGCGCGGGGCTTGCGCCGCCTGCCGATAACTTTAAACTGCAAATGGGTCCGACGGATACGATAGGTCTCATCTGCCGAATTGTTGGTAAACTTCAAGCTACTGTGCGGGTCATAGCCTCGTAGGTCGTTATCCTTCGATACCATGCGCACCGTCCCGAGCTTGTCTACGTCCAACTCAAACGTGTCTAACTGGCCGCCGCCGCCGGTGGTCGAAAGGGTGCCCGAGTTGACGCCTACGCCTTGAGACTCTTGGTTGAGCACTACGGTATAGTCTCCCAGCGCGTCGTAGTAGGTCTTAGCATACAGCCAGCGCAGATCCACGTCCGACCCCAAGGGCGCTGGTGCAGCGGTCTCGAAATACGAGGTATACGCCGACCCCTCTTGGTTGAACGTATTGACTGGGGCATGATCTAACAGCTTGCCGGCAAATCCTCCCGCGTGGGGCTTGTTGGCAATGATCGCGGCACAATTGCGCTCAAAGGCACTGGTATCACCAGTAAATGGCCCATACCATGCAAAGCGCGCCTCGCCGGTCGCGGGGTCTTGATACCTGAACTTAGTGGACATAATCATAATGTGGTTCATGTTCTGCTGGCCGACGCCATACGGCAGCCAAAACCACACCTCATTCTCTTGTGCGTAAAACACTGCAAAGCTCTGGCCCAAGCGGGACATATTGACCGTGTCCCAGTAGCCCAAGTCCAGCGCATGGGAAACCTTCTCGATACGGTCCCCCCCAGCCCACATATAGATACCATCGTCTTGCGGGAACAATTGCGCGTTGCCCGGTATCGTCACCACGGCACGCCCTGAGATAGAGCCGCCGGTCTGCGGGTTGCGTGGGTCGGAACTCGTTCGTTGCTGTACCTGATACGGCACTACTGCATTTCCCGTAGATATGGCGATAGAGATAAAATCCTCGGTGTGGAGCGCTAAGACGTTCTGGTTCTCTTGCAGCGCACCAATCGGTGAGCCTAAGTTGTTAAAGTCGGTCGCGTCCCAGGTCTCTATATCGCCAATATTGCTATACCAATACCGATCATAGTTGGTATCGACATTGCCCATCCATAAGCGATTATCGAAAAAGGCCACATGCTCGGCGGTAGTAAAGCGGGAATCTACGTCTAAGACCGTAGCATTACCGGTCCCAGACCACTTAAATGGGGCATCGACGCCATTAGTAAAGACCACATTATCATAGGCCACGACCCACTCAAAGGTATTGTCATCGCCTGCGGTGATCGTCACGGCGCCCGTCCGGTCTACCCATCCACTGCTATACTCGTAGAACACCGCACCCGCTATGGCAAAAACCTTTTTAGACCCGCCCGGTATCTGGAACTCTCCCGCGGCCGTAAAGGTAGGCGTGCCCGCGATAGCCGCTAACGACTGATATGAGGCCGTACCTAATGCTTTCTCTACGGCCGCCGCCGCGGTCAAGCGCGCGTTCTCCATCTGCCGTAAGCCATTGGGCGCTATATCCTCGGGGGGCAAGTCGTAGCGCACCCCCTGCGGCCAAGGGCCATACTTGATGGTCTCGGCTTGTATGGCCATTAGTTACTCCACGTAAAGACGATACCCGTGCCATCGGTCCGCACCAGTACGCGGTCCTCGGGCTCGCTGCGGTAGCGCCTATTGCCCTGCATCGCAAGGTTTTGCTTTTTCATTACGCTAATCTGCGCGTTGAAATTTTCCGTTTCCTGTGCCGCTAAATCGCCGTCGCCCTTCTCTTGTGCAAAGAGTCTCGAGGCCCAATAGACCAAGGCTTGCTCGGCTACCTGCGGATACCCTAAGACCAAGAGTGAGGTCGCGTCATTGGCGTTGGTCCACTCGGTCGCCGCTATACGATACCGCACCCGTATAGTCGAATTAGTTGCCGAGGGCTTGGGGTAGACCTCAATCGTAGGATAGCCGGTAGTATCATCCATGCCGCCTACGTACGCGCGCCGTATGTCGCCCGTCTCGTCGCGGTCCAGGTCCGATAGGTCCAGCGTGTCCGGTCCTACGATCTCTATAGCGTTCTGGTTAGTCTCATCGACAAAGGACCACCAAGAGGTGATATTGCTGGATACGGGGGTATAGATGCGGGTAATAGTCATGCTGTCATACTGCGCCGTCGCGCTACTCGTGCCACCCGTGACGGTCTCGCCTACGGTAAAGTCAGCCGAGGGGGTGTAAATATAGAGTAGCGCGTTGGTCGCATCGTAGCTGTCTACGATAGCCGTTGACCCCGAAGTGCCACCCGTGATCGTCTCGCCTGCGGTAAACGTGCCGGCTGCCGACGAGATACCAAAGGTCTGCGTGGTCTTAAAGGTCGTGGTCTGATCCAGCCACCACCACCGCGCCGCATTGTGGAGTACCGGCTGGGCATGGTTCATATACTGGCGCGCCCGATTGACAAAGCTGGACTCCGAAGAGTCTAAGCCTACGCGATCTAAGACCAGGGTCAATGCTTGGGTCAACGTGCTCATAAGTCGCCCTTAGATAAGGTTTGCCCAAGCGCCATTCTCATAGCCTTGGAACTTGTTTAGCGTGCTGTTGTAAATGATCCAGCCGTTTGCAGCCGTGAGCGCGTCGCGTTGGGTCGTGGTCATAGACCCCACCTTGAGCACCTGCCCAATCTCCAAGACATCAAATTGGGCATAGGTGCCAAAGGTGGTCGCGGCTTTAACCTGTCCCGCCGCTACGGGGTCTTGACGAAACTCACTCATTAGCTATCATCGGGGGCACCACCCGCCATCTCTACACCTGCAGAAAAAGCGCCTGCGGCAATGTCGTGGCGCACGTTAGAGGACATATGTAATCCACGGCGTCGGACATCCAGAAAGTGCTTGTATTCCTCGGTGAGCACCTTGCGGCCCTTGTGGTCGAGCTTGGCCCTACTGGCATTATTGGTCGGCTCGTTAGTCTCGTGGTCAAAATACATATTGCCCCATGACCCCATCAACTGCATAAAGCCAGGTCCCATGTTAACCTCTTGGCCACCCGGGACATCCAAGGCGCGCTCCCGCGTGTAATGGCGCACGTAGTCATAGGGGTCCGCATTGCCGGCCTGCCCCGCTTGGAGGCGTAATAGGTCGCGTATCTCGTTGTCCTTGGTAAACTCCGCGAAGATCTCACGCGCCGCCTCGGGGTTGCTCTCCATCTCGGCCTTGAGTGCTTCGAGCATCCCACTGCCTACTCCGGGGGATGCTGGTGCCTTGGGTACGATCGGAGCCGTAACAAGGGGCGTCAACTCTTCCTCATCTAAGCCGGGCAACTCTTTGGCGCGCGCGTTGGCCTCTTCGATCAAGCGCATAGCCTCGGGGTCTGCCTCGCCCTTCTTAGCATGGGTCGGTTGTCCCATCGCGTCAAACTCGCCTACGGTATCTTCTTGTTTTTTGCTCATGGTATCCTATCCCTCTTTTAGTAAAGGTGGGGCGTGCTTAGATTGGGCACGCCCCACCGACTTGTTATACGTCCTGCACGTACGGGTAACTGATACCGACAAGCGCGAGGCCCGTAGACGGCGTATCAATAGCCGAAACAGAAATCGCACTGTGGACCAAGTCGCCCGCGACAACGGCGTCATCCAAACTGCCCGCCGTAGCGGTAAGGTAGCACGCCTTAGCATCGGCGAAACTGGCCAACACTTTAACCGGCACAGCCTGCGCCTTGATGCAATACCACCCGTAGGACGTAGCGGCGGTATTAGCCGACATTGCCACGCCGATTTGTCCCAGCGCATTAGCCGAAGCAAGCGCCGTGGTATGGCCCACGCCGTCGATAACGACTACGCTACCTACGGCCGTACTCGCCACGCCCTTAGCGTAGACAAATTCAGCCTCGCCGTAGTTCGTGGACGTGTCCTTGTCCTGCGCCTTCAAGACGGTGCCGAGCGGCATATACTGCGTAGTGCTCGACTCGTCTACCTGCTGCTGCGAGGTGTTAGCCCCGACGAATTTCCAATCTGCCATTGTTCAGACCTTTCTTAGATACCCGTGATCGCGGTAGCAACACCACCACGCCGACGGTTAGAAGTGGTGAGCTGCACACCGGCTACAACGTACCCAATCTGGCCTAACTGGCCACTCGACTGCGTGGACTCAAAGCCCGTGAAACGGAAGTTGGCCCGACGCATCACGCGCAACTTGAGGTTGCGGTCGTCGTAGAAATAGGCGTGCAATGCGGCGATGTCCTCGTCGGGCACCATGCGCGCACCCATGTAGCCGGGGAACTCTTCGCCCTTCAAGCCTTGGATATTCGATCCTTTTAGCTCGACATAGCCCTGGCTCGCCAAAGAGACGCGATAGGCGCCGGCGATAGAGTAGGTCGTAGCAATCGTGGAGACGCGGCCGCCCTGCTTGCGGACTTTATCCATGACGCTGTTAAAGCGCGTGATACCGTCGAAGAGGTTGGTAACGGTGGAGGTGGTAAACGTGGTGGCGGTCGTGTCGCGCTGCGACTCCCAGAACGTGCTCGCGCTGGAATCAATACCGCCTACGGTAGCGCCTGCGGCATCGGCCATGATGTTCTGATAGCCGAGCATGGTTTTGCCAGCCTGTGCGCCGCCGATGTCCTCGTTGATCGCCTTGAGGATGGAGTCCATTGCCGTGTCGCGCATACCCTGCAACAGATCAAAGACTTCCTCTTCGCCCGAGTTTTCCCACTCGGTCGTGTCGTCCAACGCAGCGGCTGCCGCGTAGTACCGACGGTTGTAAAACGCGGCTTCATAGGGGTCGGCCGGCGTCTTGTTTAGCGAGTCCCACCCGCTAAACGCTTCGGCGGTCTGCCCTGAACTGCGCAAGTTGACCTTGATGCGCTTGCCGCCGCCATCGACCATTTGCAGGCCGCGCGTGCGGTGGTGGTCAACCAGGTTGTACGGCTCGAAGAAGTTATCGAAAACCTCGGGGCCGTCTGCATCCATCGTCGCGGTCCAGCGACTGTTCCATACTTCGCTTGTGGTCTGTGCCATCGTGAGTCTATCCTTATATTATGGGACAGGCCCGCGATCTATCAACAGCTACAGCGTATCGGCAATCCGCGCTAAAGAGTTCGCTTTGCTACCCTTAATGCGCTCAGGGACGCTGCCCGTAGCACCTCGACGTGCGGCTCGGTTCTTAGCTACCGTCTTTCGCTCAGTAGCCTGCGTGCGCGCCTCGGCGTGCTGCTTGGCGGTCTGACCTGTGACCAGTCCCACCAAATCGGACACGGTATAAGGAGCTTGCGTCATGGGGTTTATTTGCCCCAACAAGCCCTCTACCGCTGCTAACTGCCCCTTGTTCGCCTCCACTACATCGGCACCCCAATCCTCTTTCGCCTTGTCAACCTGACCCTGCAACGCTTTAAACTGCTCATTGCGCTGCGCCTCCGAGAGTTGAGATACCTGGCTATTGATCTTCTCCAAGTTGCCCAAGCCGTATTTCTCGGCTATCTGGTTCTCAAACTGCTCAAAGGCCCCAGCCAAATACTCTAAGCCAGCCGCCGACTCATTGAGAGCCCGCGCCTGCTGGGCGTCGGTTGCTTGGTTCGCCTGCTGCCGCAACTGCGCTGCACTGCTCCGTGCGGTCGTAGGCGAGAACGTATCTTGTTGGGATGCGGCCTGCGGTACATTCCCCTGTGCCAGACTCTGCAAATGCTGCATCTTCTGCTGCTCAAAGGCTTGTACTTGGGCCTGATGCTCTTGCTGCCGCTGCTGAAAATAGCGGTCTGCCTCGGCCCGCGCTTGTCGTATATGATCTTGCGCGGGATCGGTGGTTGTAGCACCCTTGTCGGGTGCCGCTGGAGCGGTGTCGGTAGGGGTAGCATCCGTGTCCGTAGAGTCCTCGTCTTCACGGTCGCCCAATAGACCCAAGCCCATCTCAGGTATTTCTCGAGTGGTGCCTGCATCCGGTGCGGTCGCTTCGCTCGTGGTTTCCTCTGATACGGCGTCGATTGCGCCTGCGCCCATCTCACTCATACTAAACGTCTCCCTCGTTTGTGTTATTCGTCATCTGCTTCACCCTCAAAGGAGAAGCCCGACGATAGGTCTTTACCTATATCTATTTCGTCTAATCTAATCACTTCGGTCTGTTTCCGCTTCTTTTTTTCTTCCACGTCGCGGTTTCTCGCGTCCCATGCTTCGGCTTCGGCCCTCCCCTTGCTCATTACGTCATCGGCCGGCACCAACCCCATCTCTTTCCAGACCTTGTCCCGGTGGACGGCGTTCTCATACTCTACGCCTGTCTGCGGGTCGATACCCTTCTTTACGCTGCCGGTGCTCATGCGCGCATTGAATGGGCCAAAGTTGCCAAACGATATTTCGCTTTCTGCGCCACACTCTGGACATTGGCGCGTCTTATCGGCCCCGCCGTCACTGTTGGTATAGTATACGTCCGGCTCTATATGGCCCTTAGTGCAAATATAATCAATGATCGGCATAGCTTCAATCCCCCTTTTACCGTCTAAATACTTCTCTCAGGTACTCCCACCGTGTCATAGTGGGTTTATGTGCTACGCTCCGCTCTACGTCATGCAGCCGAGAGGCAAACCGCGTGACCTGCTCTTGTATGCCCCTGTGGCGCTCCAATAGCTGATTGACTAAGGCGCGCGTCTCGTTTATTCGCCGGTCCAGTTCGTTCCACTCGCCAGCCATTATAGCTCCTGATACGTTAGAGCGGCTTGCACTTCTGCTGCCGCACCAAACGGCATGACGGCCAGGATAAACTCTTCGGGTGTCCCGTCAATCTGGCTGCCCAAATAGAGGGTCAGGTTTAACAGACCGCCGCCCGTACCGCGCGCATTGCTGCCCACCCCCGAAGCAATCACATACCCCGCGTCTACTAAAACGTCCCAACTATTGTCCGTAATGACATTAGCCGTAGCGCCATAGGCCACTTCCACCGCGCTATTCGGAACACTTGCATAGGTAAAGGTGCCGGCAATGGTCGGATTGACCAGCAGCATCCACTGGATATTATCGGCGGTCTCTATTAGGAATGAGTTACCTATGGGCTGCACCTGCGCATCCAAGTGCGTGCTTTTTAAGCGAATACCTATCGCGGCATAGATCGTATCGGCTACATTAGCGACAATGCCCGTAGGGCTATTCTCGACCGCATGTATAATGCCGTTAGCTTGCAAGCCACCATTAGACACAATCGAGCTACAAATATGCTGCATGTCGGCGGTCGCGTCCGTAGAGCGCAGTTCATAGCGCACCGGCAGGTTCGGCGTAGAGATATAGACCGAGGTCTGCCCTGCAACATTGGAATGGTGCGTTTCGTGGACTACGTGCAGCGTCCCATCAATAAAGAACCCATAGCGCACCGTGCCTACGCCAAGCCACTCGTAATCCAAGTAGAAGATCTGCACTAAGGTCGGGTCGAGCGTGTAGCCTGACGGGTTGGTCTCGCCATTGCTCCCGTCGAGCTTGTCCACGTTCCAGTCGGATTGCGCTACCCGGGTATCGACGGTGGCCTTGCGCTCAACGACATAGATAACGCCCGCGTCATACTCGAAAAAGAGCCCGTCCGTTTCGGTAAACGATCCAACCCGGGCCTTGACGCCGCTGCCGCCAGCCGCCGCGACTAATTGCGTGGTATAGTAGCACTCTTGTGCCTTGCCCGGTTGGTAGTTCCAGTGCGTCTTGGTCTGCCGTATAATAACGTCATCGGTCTCTACGTGCATCGTCACCAACGCATTGGCTGTGCTGTGCGTGCTCGTAGCATTGCCCGAGGTGTTGGTGATCTGCTCATCCCAAAACAGCGGCATCTTATCGTGCAAAAGTTTGGAGTCAAAGATGGTCTGCGGCTCGGCTACCGTCAGGCGGCCAAACGCATCGCTACCGATAGGCTTGACCAAGGGCGTCTGCTTGATGTTGTTAAATTTGCCCATTAGTTTTCATCCTGCATTGATGCTATGCCAACACCGCCCGCAATCGGTGCCGCTGCGTGTAGTAGGCCGCCACCTGGAGCAAATGCACCATCGTTGCCTATAGCCGATTTAGCCTGATCGCCCGATAAGGTCACGTAAAGATCACCCTCGTCAGATGTATTTCGTATAATCACACCATCAAACTTACCACTTCTAATCGCATCCCTAAAGGGGGCACCCTCGCGTCCAAATTGAACCGTCCCTGCTGGCTTTCCCTTTGCATCTATAACAAAAGGCTTTTCTATTCGTAAGAAAACAGGGAATACGGGCGCGCTCGATTCTGCGTTGCCTCCACTAAGGTGGCGCGCAAAATGGTCCGCAACTTTTGGCTCAGAAGAAAAGAAGCCCCCAATATTTACGCCGGGTTCGCCTGAATTAAATGCTGGGAACTCGCTTTGGCGCTGTATCTCATTGATTGGCTCACCTGTATCAATATTCAAATTATTCATACCCTTAAAAACGACCTGCGGCGAACCATCCTCATTTAAAACCTTGCTATTGCCGAAAAATGATTTGAACTCAGGGGTTTTCACTTGAGGACTACGGCTTAACGCTTGCCCCTCCAACGCGCCGGGATTCTCTACCCCCTCGGCCAGTTCAGCCAATCGGGCCTGCCGTGGCGTTGCTGCCTTATTTGTGGCCGCGCCTATAACGCCCAAGTCAACTATCTCGGAGGCGTAATTGCCTTTGCTGTCTACCGTGACAATGCCGTCGAATCCATCGCTCAGTAGAGCCTTAGATAGTTCTACGCCCGTTTTGCCGCCATACGCTTCGGATAGGGCGCGCTTCCATGCTCTCGTATCGACATGCTCAACGACCAAAGGCTTGTTAAATGTTATTTCCCCTGCCTCCATATTGGGCGGCAAGTCAAAACGCTGCTCCCTCTGCTGCATGAATCGACCGGCGGGCTCTATGTCTTGGCCAAACCGACTGCCCATATCTGGGGCCTTCTCTGTATTGCGTATAAATTCAAATGATACGGGCTTGCCGGTTTCAAAGTCTATGCCTCCGCTTGTCCTGATCTTTGCAGTGGGCACGCCGCTTAATTGTGTTGCCGCCTTGAGCCCCTTGCTCACCTTGGCTATATCGGCCAATAGCGGCAACGCACCCGCCAGCATACCCGCCGGCACAAAGTCCGTCGCACTCGCTACACCGCCGATACCGCGCTGCTCTACGCCCTGCTGCATGGATTTAAGGACCGCATTGCCCAGCGCACCCGCAGACGATAGCATCTCGCTCGGGGGTTGGCTTACAAAGTTGCTCACGCCTTGACTGATCGCCGGCAACGCCTGCCGCACGCTACGCCCTGCCGCTTCGCCTGATCGGATCGGATCGGCTAAGACGCCTGCAAGGGATGCCACCATACCCGCATCGTCTGCCGTGCTGTCTACAATGCCCGTATGGCTCTTGAGCAAGATACCCTCTAAGGCGCGCTGCAGGGCCGACTTCTCGCCCGGTCCTGTGCCCGTATTACTAAACGCTGGGGTTATGTCGCCTCTCAGGTTCATCGTGCCGCATCCATTTGTGCTACCTCACTGATACCTTGTGCATCGGATCGCACCTGGCTTATGAGGCTGTCTTGGTTGGTATTGATATTCGGGCGGCCCGTAGGTGATTGGCTTTGCTCTTGCTGCTCCGCTTGCGCGTGGGCCTGCATGTGGGCTTGCATCTTCTGGTCTACTGCCTGCACCATCTGCCCAGCGGACGGGTCCAAGCCCGACTGTGCGCGCTGGCGTAGGTTGATATAGAAGGGGTCCTGCTGATACGCTTGGTGTATGCCGATATGCGCTTGGTGGTCCTGCTCGGGCAACACGTCGATATTCTGGCCCGTAAAGACCAACTGGTGCTCCAACTGTGCCGCACGCTGGGCCTCGGGGTTGGAATCGTCGGCCATGACCTTGTCCACGTCCTCGATACCATTGGCTTGTGCCGCCAGCTTGTCGATCTCTTTTTGGTCGAAGTTGGGCCGCTGGCTTGCATAGGCCACAAACTGCATAGTCCGGTCACGCTCCAACTCGGCATAGAGCGGCTGGGTCGATCCCACGCGGGTCTCCACCTGGAAGTTCCAAAGGAAGTCCGCAGCCTTGAGCACGCGCAAGACCTTCTCCGATCCAGACGGCGAGACGTTAATCGCAAAGTTGGCCGGCTCATAGCGGGGATCACCCATAATCTGCATCATGTTGCGCATACAGGTCTCATAGAACGCCGAAACAGACGCCTCCATCCAGTTGCCATTGATCTGCGCTACACTTGCGACTATAGCCGCCTCGGTCGCGCTATCTGCCTCTCCGGCCTGCGGGGGCGACAACGCCGCTATCTCCTGCTCTTGCTGACGGAGCAGGTTGTAGTAGTTATACACGTCCGGCGGCACGCTGCCCTGATCCAGCACCCTGATAGCATTGGGGTCCAGCATCTTTAACAGTTCGCCGTCGCTGCCCGTCTTGTATATCTCCCCTAATTCGGGGTTGTTTTCCAGTTCACTCTCAGCAATAGATGCCATGCGCGAGGTCCGCTTGAGTAGGTCCGACGCGCGCGTGATCTGCTCGACGATACCGTCCTGTATGTCCTCCAAGTATCGCAAGTGCGCATTGGGAATAAAGGAGCTATGGTGTAGGTCAAAGCGCAGGAAGATAAACGGAAAGCCCTGCTCTACCAACCAACCCGGTGCCGGCGAAGGGTTATCTACGTCCAACACGGGGTCGCCTAACTCGCCTGTGACCTCATCCACCTCATAGACCGGCGTGCCCTGTGCGTCCAAGACCTGCGGAAAACTCTGCTTCTTAAAGGGGTGCTCAATGTCCATTATCGGCTGCTCGACGCCCTTAGCAAACATGACCAATCGCCCGTCCATGCGCATATGCCAGCGCTCGCACAACACGAAGTCGCCATTAAGCAGCGACTCCCGCTTGGCGCGCGCGTCCTCCGACTCTTGCGTCTCGGTCGAGCCGTTGATCTCGCCGCGTCCCAACTCCTGCGGGCTCGCATCGCTGCCCGTGGCACGTATGTCCTTCTTGTGCTGTATCTCGGGGTCTTTAAGCAGCATCTCGCGGGGTATCCACATCTTCTCGCGGATATAGCGCTTGTCGCCCATCCGGTGCGGACTGCCAACGGGGTCGATGTGCACAAAGCCGGGGGCCATGCGCGTGATCTGCGCCACGTCCTCGGCCATATCGTCGTTGGTCGTATAGGGAGGGATAATCTCGTCGCCGGCTGGGTTGAAGTCTACTCTGGCCACGCCATACCCGGTAAAGAGCGCATCAAATACGCACTGGTGAGCGTGCGACTTCATAGAGGTGATCCGCATTAACGCCTGCGCTGTGGCGTCCAGCGTATCCTCTACGTTAAGCTCTTTGGGTGCCTCGTCTACGGAGAAGGCCATTTTGGGGTAGTTCAGCGCTACGGTCCCGAGCACCTGCCGCACAATGGGATAGAACCGGCATATCTTGACCACATCGACGGGATCAATGTCGCGGATCCGCTTGTCAAACTTCAGGTCGTAGATACGGTGCAACTCTTCCCACTTCTTTTGCAGGTCCGCGTAGTAGCGGTCCAGCATGGCCCCCTCAGTTTTAAACCATTGTAGTTGTTTAGCGCTCGCCATTATGTCGCCCTATTCGCCG
>Ga0208795_1000169_pt1 | contig 33178 bp, 41 predicted proteins | sample CB_VirMetaG_6_FD_184541 | JGI IMG/M metagenome (GOLD analysis project Ga0208795, IMG submission 184541) | Freshwater to marine saline gradient viral communities from Chesapeake Bay - CB_1508_2 Viral MetaG (SPAdes) (version 4) | ecosystem: Environmental > Aquatic > Marine > Coastal | place: USA... | reverse complement strand
AGCGTCCAGCAAGGAATAGAGTCGCTTCATGTTCTCGGTCAGCGGGCGTTCGTTGCGGTTGCTCATGTCGTCTCCGGTGTCCAGTGGTGTTGTCCAGTGATGTAGTTATAGGATGCCCCAGAACGGCAGTCAAGCGGATTGTGGGATTTCTTTGAACTAATTCGGCAGGCCCAGCGAAAGACGCCGCGCTAGGACTTCGGCCACTGGTGCAACCAGTGCTCGTGCGTCACGAACCGCAACCCGCGCAGTTCGCCTTCCATCTCCTCGCAGCGGTAGAAGCCGTCGCCCGCCCTCTTGGCGGGTCCGAGCACCTTGACCAGCACGTTGGCGTATGAGGTCTGGTAGCGGCGCAGCGCGCCACGGTTGATCGGCTGCTCAGGCATTGCCAGTACCCTCTCGCTCCAGTCGCCGCCAGTGGTCGAGACTCTCGCACTCCATCTTCCGCAGCGCCTCATCCACCACCGAACGCACTCGCGCGGCGTCCACATAGTGCGCCGTTCCGACCGTGTGCCGCGTCCCCTTCGCGCCGCGCATCACCTCGATCACGGCGTCGAAGAAATCGCGAAGCAACTCGTCGTCGTGGAAGCGATCCTCCATGGTCCTACTCCCCACCGAAGGCGGCGCAGAACTCGACCCAGGACGCCTCGCAGGCAGCGCGGTCGGCGGCGGCTTCCTCGTAGGCGCGGTCGGCCCTGCGGCACTCGCAATCGCGCACGAGGCAGGCGCATCGGTCGTTCGCGGCGTCGCACTCCTTGGCGGCGAGTACGAAGGACTGGCGGGCGCGGACGAGGCGGTCGAAGGTCGAGGTGCGGATGTTCATGTTCTTCGTCTCCTTCGGAGGCTTGCTCGCCTCCAGTGCTCTAGTTATAGGGCACCCTAGAACGGGGGTCAAGGGACTCCTCCAAAACTACCGGAGCACCCACCCTCGAGCAGTGGCATCGGCGTTCGCCTCGGCCTCGGAGTTGAACGGCCCTGCCAACTTGAGGCGGCGCTCCATCGTGGTCCACCTCTCCTCCGCCTCGCTGTAGGTCATGCCGTACAACCACCAAGTGCCCGCGTTGAAGTGGTTCACCGCTCGCACGTTGACCTGTTCGTAGATGTCCCGACAACGCCGCCGCACCGTCTCCCGGTGCCACGGCTTGCCAGTGCGCGTGGGGAAGCCAGCCGCAGTGAGGAGCCTCGCGACGGCAGCAGGTTGAAGTCCGCGAGTGGCGTGCGCCCGCATGAACTGCAGCGCGGCGATCTCGCCCTCGTCCTCGACCAGCTCGCCCTTGACGAGCCTGGTTCCGAGAGCCGGTCGGCCCCCCGTGTACTCGCCCCGGGCGCGCTTCGCAGCCATCGCCGCCTTGGTCCGCATCGCTGCGTTCGCCCGCTCCCACTGCCCCACCGCCCGCATGATGGTGCGGATGAGGTCGCCGGTCGGGCCGGAGATGTCGGAGCCCTCGCCAGCGGCGGACGCTAGACGGGCACCGGACTTCTCGACCATGCGCTCGATCATCACGCCAACGATGGTGTCGCGGCTGAACCGGTCGAGCTTCGCAGCCAGCAGCACGTCGCCCTTGCTCAGGTTGGCGAGCGCCATCACGAGCCCGGGACGGTCGGCCACCTCGGCGGTCCCGCTGATCCCGTCGTCGCGGTGGACTCCGGCGACCTCGAGCCCCTCCCGGGCGCACCAGTCGCGGCACGCCTGTTCCTGGGCCTCGGCCCCGAGCCCTGACGCTGCCTGCTTCCCCGTGCTGACTCGGAGGTAGATGTGGGCGTAGTTCATCGGACGTGCTCGTCCAGCATCGCCACGATGGCTGCTGTGGTGTGCGCGTTGTGCTGCGCCGCCTGTTGGGTCTGCGGGTAGAGCCAGTCGTCGCCCTTGTCGGTGCTCGTGTACCAGACAGCGGCATCCCACAGGACGATGAGCCCACCGCCCTGACGCGGGACGACCGTCAGCCGGTAGCGGGTCATGTCGCCGGGGCTCACGTCGAGGTGGTGCGCGGTGACGGTCGCGCAGGCTGGGATGCGACCGGGGGAGCTGGGTCGGCTCGCGTCGAAGTCGTCTGGCAGGGTGTAGGACATCATCTCTCCATTCGGCCCCATCCCCAGGGGCACCCCGCATCCATGCAGCGGGAGGGCTCGCCCGGTCCATCCGAGCGAGTGCGGGTGCTTCGCGGCGCACCCTTGCCGCTTACTCAGGTCGGAATCCCACCTCGATCCCGGTGCTCGTTTCGCGGCGCGGCCCGATGACCGGCACCCACCCCGCGTACTCCAAGTCCTCGGTCACGTCGAGCGACACCCCGGGCGGCACCGTGACCACCGCGAGCATGTAGTCGTCCGAGACGCGGACGGCGCACCCGCGCTCGCGCAAATCCTGCACGGCATCGCAGAACCGCTCCGCGTTCTGCTCGTAGGTGTACTCCTCGTACGCTTCGATGCAGGCAGCGCGGCAGGCGTCCACCGCTGCCCAGACGCCGTCCTCGTGGTTGGCGTAGCTGGCGAGGTCATCCTCGGTGGAGTACTCCCAGTCGGAGCCGTCCCAGGCGATGCACCCGGCTCCGACCGCGCGGACACGCTCGTGCCCGGTGATGGCGTCGAGCGTCTCGTGGTCGTGGTAGTAGATGCGCCGCCCGTCCTCCAGGACGACCCAGACGTGCTCCAGGTTGTGCTTGTCGATGGCGCGCAGGTTCTCGCGCAGCGTCTCGCCGCACCCGATGTGCCAGCAGAACCCAGCGACCGAGTAGTCTGGCTCGCGCTTCGCCAGCCCGCGCACCACGGGCATCGGCAGCGCCGACGACGCGGCCTCCCCCGCCGCGAGGAGGCACCGGCACGAGCAGTAGCCATCCTGCCAGACGGAGTCGAGGCGTCCCCGACCCCAGGAACCGAGAGGGTTGGAGACGCCGGGGTCCTCCTCCGCGAGCGGGACCCCGCACTGGTGGCACCGCTCCACGTCGTGCTCGTCGTAGGGGGTGCCGCTGCATCCTGCGGGGTAACTCCATCCAAAGTTCGACATCTTGTCCTCCATTCGCCCCTTGTCCGGTGGGCACCCCGCATCAGCGCAGCGGGCCGGTTCGGCGGGGAAGTCCACCGAATGCGGGACGCTTGACGGCGCGCCCCTTGCCGGTGGGTGTCAACCGAGCAGCCCCTCCAACGCGCGCAGGGCATCGGCGCGGGTCTTGCCCGCCTTGAACGCGGGGGTGCCGGTGCCGGGGGTGTCGTCCCGCTTGAGCCAGCCAGCGAAGGGGCAGAGATGGTGGACGAAGAACCGGTCGAACGACTGCGGGTAACTCCCGTCGCGCCCGAACATGCCTCGCTCGATGGGGCATCCAACGCCCCGGGGGTGCGCGGGGTAGTCGATGACAAAACCGGCGGCGCGGGCGGCGTCGAGGGTCATCTCGTGGGTGGGGTCGTGCATGGTCTACTGGTCTCCGAAGGCGAGACGGATGCAGGCAGTACCCGCCTCGGTGGGGTGGTCGGCCATGTCGGCCAGGGCGAGGGCAAGCAGGCACCGGGTGTGCGGACCCGTGAGGACGGTTCCGTCGAACCCGACGCCGAGCTGGGCGGCGATGGTGGCGAGGCGGGTCACTGGATGAACCGCGCGGCGGCGTTGGACTGCTCCTGCAGTTCAGCGAAGAGCGACGACACGTCAGCGCACGCCTGTCCACCGAGCGTGTAGCCGGTGCCGTCCTGCCGGACGGTGAAGCCGTCCAGATAGCAGAGGATGTCGGCCATGGTGGACGGGGCGACGTGGACCGCGAAAACCTCCTGGAGGGTGTCCAGTGCTGCGCCGTGGCTGGTCTGGTAGCAGCCGTCGGGCATCGACAGGCACTGCAGCGCAGCGAGCGCGCGAAGCCGGGGGATCAGCGGGAGGGCGGGGGTGTGGGGCATGGTCTCAAGTCTCCGTTGGGTGCCCGGTGCAGTCGGGCGGGTGGGGTGTGGGGCGCTTGATGGCGCGCCTGAGCGGGGTGGAGGATGGCCTAGAAAGCGGCTTCGTCGAGGAGCTCGAACCACGCAGAGCTGTCCTCGGGGTACGCGGCGGCGAACGCCTCGGCGCTCCCGAGGTCCCATGCGACCTCCGCGATGTAGTCGATCTCGGAGTCGGTGGCGTGGGAGTGCAGGATCCCCTCGGCGTAGATGCGGGCGTCGGTGATGCTCGTGAAGGTCATTGGTCTGTCTCCTCTGGGCGCTCCGTGCGCCTCTGATGTTGGCGGGGTGGGGGTCTACTCGTCGTCCACCATCGCCTCTGCGCTGGCGATGATGCTCGCGCACTCGGCGCGGGCCTCGAGGTCGCCAGCGAGGGCGCGGTCACAGGCGGCGACCGTCTCGGGGTCGTAAGCCTCGCCAGCCCCGCTGCGGAGGGCGATGATCTGGGCGTCGGTGATAGTGTCGATGGTCGTGAAGGTCATTGGTCTGTCTCCGGTGGGTGGTGTCCCGGGCCGCTCCGTGCGCCCCGTCGATGAAGTAGTTATAGGATATCCCCGCAGCCGTGTCCAGTGCGAATGCGAGATATCTGCAAAAGAATCTCAGGAACCTCCTTGAGCCCGTCCCCCGGGCGATGCGCCATCCATGCAGGCGCGGGCTCGCTTGATTGCGAGTGCCGGTCCCGTTTGCGGCGGGGACCGTTCGCCGGGTCGGTCAGCCGTTGATCGAGTCCTCGACAGCGGGCGAGGTCAGGTCGGGGACCGGCATCCCTGCATCGATCCACGTGCGGACCGAGTCGAGATCGTCGGCGTCGCAGAGCAAGACCTCGCCACCGAAGATCATCCCGTCGGCGTCGCTATCGGCACGCACGATGTACCAGCCATCCCCGTCCCACGTGAGGAAGGCATCCCCCCGGACGTGCCACGCACCGTCGGCCCAGTCGGCACCGGGGCGGATGCGTCGCAGCGCGGCGGAGAGACGGTGCTCCACTGCGTTCAGATCGTCGCAGTAATCGGGCTCCTCCGCCCATGCAGCGCAGTCCGCAGCGTCGCAGGTTCGGTGATCGTCGCAGGGGATCCAGTCCGCATCGGGACCGGAGCACGCACCGCCGATCTTGTCGGCGCAGTCGGGGCAAAGTCGCAGGGTGTAGTCCATGGTCGTCCTCCGGTTTCGGCCCTCCATGGGCCATCATCAGCGGGGCGGAATAGCCCCGGACCGGTGCCCCCGGAGGGGCAGAACGGTCACGCCATCGGCAGGGACCGCACCGCAGCGAGGGACCGGATGGCGCGCTTGCTCGACTGCCCATGGGCAGCGAAGACCACGTGCCGCCCCGGCTTGCTGCAGCACATAACATCGGCGCATCCGACCTTGACGCCCTGAATCTGGGCAGGGCAGGGGAAGCGCCCGAGAGCCCTTACCGCGCGGGCCTCCTCGGCGGTGAAGGTCTCGCCGTCCGCAGTCGGCGTGACGCTGGCAACGGTCCGCCAACCCATGGCGCGCGCGGCGGTCTCCTGCTCGGGCACGTCCAAGGAAGCGACAATGGACACGTTAGCGGGCAGGCTCGCGCCCCACTCAGCCACGGGCGCGTCCGCCCAGCTGTGGGTGTAGGACCACACGCGGACATCGGGGCGGGTCGCGAATGCGACCGAGATGCTGTCGCGGTACCGCGCGCCGTCCGGGCCGACCTTGTCGCCAGACACGTCCAGACGGACGAACGACCCCGGCGGGAGGGTTGCAGCGCGCTTGACCAGATCGAACGACTGCTCGGCGCTCCTCTTCGCGACCGGGGCGACCCGTCCACCCTGCGCATAGCAGCCGTTGTCGAGCAGGGCACAGTGCGGGTCGCACGTGTCACCGACGGGGCGATACGTGACGTAGACCTTGCGCGCCTGGTGACCGCTGCTGCAGCGCGCCCGGGGCATGCCGTCGCGCTTGAGCGGCATAGCCTTGCGACAGACCGGGCAGTAGTAGCCACACACCTTGCCATTACCGGTGGGGTTGGAGGGCATGTTGCCAGTGACGTTGTACGAAATGGGATTGCGGCTCATGGGTTCTCCGTTCGTGCCCGGTGCAGTCGGGCGTTTGTGGGTCGGACTACTCAGCGAGGAGTGCTGCGTTACGCGCAGCCATGTAGTGGGCGATCTGGGAAGGGTTGGCGTTTTCGATCTGCGACGACAGGCACCGTTCCCAGCAACGACAAACCCAGTCATCGAACGACTGCTCGCCGTCCTCCCATCCGACGATCCCGGCGTCCAGAGCAACGGCGGTGAGAGTGTCACCGACGATCTCGTGATCAGCCCATAGGCAAACGTCGTTAAGCAGGGTCGTGCGGTCCGCGTCCGTGTCCGCAGGGACTGGACCACCGGAAACCAGCCACGCGTCCATCCGGTCGCAGTCAAGCCAGTCACACTGGGCACAGTCGGCACCGTTGAAGGTGTAGAAGGTCGCAGGGTTTCCACAGTCGGGGCAGTTCATCGGGTTCTCCGTTCGGGCGGTCGGGTTAGACGGTCGCAAGAAGGTCGGAAATGAGGGCCGACAGGTAGCCAACTGGCGCAGAGGCGAAGTAGGCGAGGAGCGCGGCGCAGGGGACGCCGTGGTTGATGGTGCCGATCACGCCGTCGTCGGAGTCGATCACGGCGTAGCAGTCAACAAGAGGCAGGGGGGCGAGGTGAATCATGCTCGGGCTCCGTTCGGCGCTCCGGGGTGCATCCCCGCAGCGACTGAGGAAACGATGCCCGGGCCCGCTTTTGACGTCAATAGCAATGTGTCGAGAAATCCCAAAATGCACGCCTAAACGCTCGACGTGTCGGCGGAATTATTTTCGGGGGCTGGCACAATGCCGGTCCGGTTGGGCGCGACGGCGCTTATAGAGACGCGGGGGGAGGGCGGGGGGGAATGGGGGAGGGAGGGCGGACCCCGACCGATGCGCCGCATTCGGGCGCTGTGGCCCGAAGGACACCTTCGGGGGTGGCCATCTCCCCGGCGCGACCGGCCCGGCCCGCTCCCCGACACTGTGGGAACCCGCTGTGCCGGGGAGGAGGCGGGGGAAGCGGCGCAGGCGCTGATCTGCGCCGCTGGCGCGCTCGAGCAGCGCGCGCGCCTGCGCGTTCGCCTGGCGCGCGAGCTCGCGCGTTCGCGTAGGCCCGGGCGACCCTCACCCCCCACCCGGGGGGTGGGGTGCAGGTTCTATTTATGTCCCCCACCTCTACCCCTGACCGCCTTCTGTCTGCTGCGCGTGGGGTAGCGAGCACCCTGCCCCTGGTCTGCCGCCTTCCAGAACCAGCAACGCCCGCAGGGCGAACCGTACGGGCGTTGTGGGGGCGGCTTCGTGGGAGGGGGGAGGAGAGCGCCGCCCGATGGCACGTGGAGCGTACCTGACCTGTTCGTGCCAGGCACGAAGAAGGAGCAGCGAATCTGAGCGAAGCGAAGAGAGCGAAGAAGGAAAACGCGAGAGGGCGTGGCCCTTATAGGTTCACCGGCTATTTTTCGGAGAAATGACCGGCTATCTGATCGCGGCGGCAGGCGAAATAGCCGGTACTTTGATTCTTGCCTCTTGGCCGCAGATAGCCGTACCATTCTGGCATGACGAAGCGAAATAGCCGGGTCGAGATGAAGATGAGCCTGGAGGAGCGCGCCGAACTCGCTGCGGCCTCGGAGCGGAAGTCGATGACCGAGGCCCGCTACGTTAGGGAGTGCGTGCTCGCCGTGGCCCGAGGTCGGGTCATCCCTGCCGACTGGCTTGAGGAGGCTCTGGAGATGGTCGAGGAGATCCAGGGCAAGTTGGCCGGTGTGGCCGCTGCTCTGCCTCCTGGCTGGTCCGAGGACGTTGAGCGGCGGCTGGACGACCTGATCCACGTCGGGGCGTGCGCGCTCGCTGGCGAGGACCCCTACGAGGGGAGTGTGTGATGCGGCGCTCAGAGACTGCTCATGTCGAGTGCCCTGCGTGCCATGGGGACACGGGGATCTCGGGCCTCGTGGACTGGTCCGCCCCTTGTCCGATCACCGGAAAGGTGGACCGCAGTACTGTGTACCGGGCGAGTTGCTGCGACTCGTTCATCCGCCCTGTGCAGTCTTCCGGTTCTGCGTGGGTGGTGGTCGCCTCGTTCACCGAGGTGACCTGATGTGGACCCCGAAGCAGTCGGCGCGTCTCAGGGTCGCCAGGGCCGTCGTGGCGCGGTTCGTCCGGGACCTCGAGGACGCCGGGATGGAGTACCCGTGCGACACGGAGAAGATCGAGCGGCTGTCGGCTGGACTGCTCAAGGCCGAGGATCGTGCTCGGAAGGCTGCGGCATGAGCCGTCTTTGCCAACGTCAGACTCTTGACACCGGCTCAGGCACCAGCGAGACTCCTTTTAATGTCGGCGTTTCCCTCCGTTCCGTCGGCACGAACCGTCTCTGGACGGCGTCAGCCCCTGGCCGGTGTGCAGCCTTGATTCGTCAAGGACCGGCCAGGGGTGTCGCCAGAGTCGATGATGCGTGCCAGAACAGCGCAAAGGGGTTGAGCCGTGCCTGAGAAGTCCATTCCTGTTGATGAGATCCGTCCCGGCGACATCGTTCGCATGGACTACCAGGGGGAGCTGCGCGACAGCCTGATCGTCGGCTGGCGGTTTCCGAAGGGTGCCGATCCGATTGCTCAGGTGATGCTGTTCTCTGGGATTGCGGAGTACAGGCCGCAGCAACTCGTGCCCGGTGGGCGTCTGCTCAAGGGCGTCACCGTGGCGAAGGTCTGGCGGTCGGAGCCTGACGCTCCTGCTGTCGCTGATGCGCCTGTGGCCGAGGCGAAGCGGTCAAGGAAGAAGGGGTCTTGACGATGGAGGCGGCGGTGGGCGACGAGACTTCCTGGTGGACCAACCAGTTTAGGGTGGCCGACGTTCGATGGCGGAATCGAGCGCATGCGTGCCCTCTACCGGCAGGCTGCGGCACAGAGTCTCCAGCCTGATGTCGCTGTGATGTCGCTTGAGGGGTGGATCTTCTACATCATCTCGCTCGCCGTGCTCAACAACTTCCGTGGCTACCGCGGCCCCACAGGCACTCGCTGAGAATGAAGACCGAGCGCAAGGTGCGTCGTCGGAAGAAGGGGTAGCTGTGATGAAGTACGGACTGACTGCGGTGTTCTTTCTGGCCCTCGGGCTGTGCGCCTGCGTGGGCGTCGGGCCTGCTGGCGCGAACGGTGGTTCGTTGTGCGTGATGACGTTCTTCCGGTCGGACGTGAACGGTGACGGCGTGGTGGACGCAGAGGACGCCGGGTCTGGCGCTGCCGACATCACGAACGCAGCCGGGATGGCGTGCCCTGCTGGGTGGTTCTACATCGGACACACCGAGACGCAGCCGATCTGCCAGCAGGGATAGCGTGTCCTGGTGGCTCGAGTCAGCGGCACGGGATCTGGCGACCACTCCGACAGTCGTTGCCCCGCCGAAGGCTGTCGAGCGCATAGGGGACTGGACTGGGTTTGGCCGGGTTCCTCGTGGCGACCGGTGGCGACGGGAGTTCCTCATTGCGATGCACGGAGACGTGCTTCCTTCGATGCGCTGGATGGGGATTGACGGTCGTCGGGTCTGGGGTTGCCCCATCCCAGACCATTGCCCCGTGGCCGACGTTCATGACAAGCGCGGCACGGTGTGGCTGTCTGTTTGCCGCGACATGGTGTCTGAGGAGATCGCAGCGTGGACCCTGGGTGTGCCGAAGATCTACGTGCAGTTGTACCGGACTCTCGTGGACTATCAGGCGGTCGAGCTGGTCACCCGAAGCGTCTGGGGCGGCTCTGAGTTCCGCCAGTCGTGGGTGCCCTGGTACTACGTCATCGAGATGGCTGAGTTCATGCGCGACAACGGCGTCGAACTGGCGGCTGATCCGTGGCCGACAAACAGGTGCTTGCGTGGTGCGAGCGTCCTGCTGTTGCGACGGCGTGGTTGCAGGATCCCAACCGAGCTGCTCAAGTCAATTGGGATCGACTACTTCAACGGGATCAACCCGTGGACCGGCTACCCCTACGAGGCTCAGACTTGGCACGAGGTCGAAACAGAGAACCGGATGAGACCAAGGCGTCGAGAGCGAATGCTTCCTCGGAAGCTCGATCCGCGCCTCCTGGATCGGCTGAGTCGGTGCTCACTTCGGGACGCCATGCGGACTACCCCGTCTTTGCTTCCGAGCATCTACGCATTCAGACAAAGGCTGGGACATTTGAGCCGCTTGACTTCAACCTTCCGCAGCAGATCCGCTGGGAGCTGATCACGAGCATCCAGGCGGCTGGCGAGCCGGTCAGGGTGTGGGAGGCCAAGGCGCGGCAGACTGGCTGTTCTACGTTCGTTCAGGGGTATCTGTTCCACCAGTGCGTGACCTCGTTTGACGAGACGGCGCTGGTCGTGGCGCACAACGCTGACACCGTTCACGAGATCTTCACGAAGTCGAAGTTGTTCTACGAGCATCTGCCGTCGAGCCTTCAACCGAAGAAGAAGTACGACAACAGGACCGCGCTGGACTTCCGAGCCCCGGCTGGAGCCGAGGGGCTTCGGTCGCGGTTCAACGTCGTCCTTCCGCGCGAGACGACCTCGGCCAACGGCATTACGGCTCGAAAGGTCCACGTCTCCGAGATCGCGCTGTACAACAACCCGCGCGAGTTCATGCTCAACATGCTCCAGGCTGTGCCTGACACGCCTGACTCGTTCGTGTACGTGGAGTCAACCTGCGAGGGCGGCGGCGACTACCACCACGAGATGTACTGCAACGGCAAGGTGTTCGGTGGCGACATCCCACCGTGGATGCCGCTCAAGGAGAAGTACCCCGGGGACCAGGACAGCCAGTGGTACGTGATCTTCACGCCGTGGTTCCTGATGACGGAGTACAGGAAGCCTCTCAAGGTCTCCGAGGCCGAGTTCCGCAAGTCGCTGTCGCCTGACGAACTCGACCTGCTCGACCGTTTCAAAGACTTCGTGACGCTTGAGGGTCTCCAGTGGCGAAGAGAGACAATCGCTACGAAGTGCGGAGGTGATGTCGGAGGCTTCCGCCAGCAGTACCCGAGCACTGACGAGGAGGCTTTCGGCAGCACAGGTCGCCTTGTGTTCGATGCGAGCGACATGGAGTATCAGGAGCGCGCCCACGTTTGCTCGTGCGATGTCTGCGAGCCCTACAGCGGCTTCGACCCAGGCTCGTTCCATTCGTGCCCTGAGCACCAGTGGTACGAGATCGTGGATTCGTCGGGGTGGTCGCCTGACAAGTACGAGCGGCTGTGGACGACGTACAAGCCAGAGCTTGTGCCAGCGATGCCTGGTCAGGGTTCGTTCTCGGTGTGGGCGAAGCCTGAGCCTCGTCGCAGGTACATCGTTTCAGCCGACGTTGCTGCTGGTCACGAGGACGGGGACTACGACTCCGTTACCGTGTTCGATGAGGAGACGCTTGATCAGGTCGCTGGCTGGCGCGGGAAGGTAGATCAGGTCTACTACGCCGACATTCTGATGCTGATTGCCATCTACTACAACCGCGCCGTGCTGGTGCCTGAGAGCACTGGCGCTGGTCAGGGGTTGATCGCCATGCTGTACCACACGCGGTACTACAACCTGTATCGGCGCAAGGTGGTGAATCAGGTCGGTTCGTCACCGACAGCACTCCTCGGGTGGAGCACCACGTCGTCCAGCAAGAACGCCGCTGTCGGCCTCGCCACGAAGGCTTTCCGCGAGAAGTACATCAAGATCCGGTCGAGGAACGCGCTGGACGAACTGCGCGCCCTCCGAGCCGCCGTGGTCAAGAGTGACGCTGATGGGACTCGGATGCTCAAGATCGGAGCCCCGTCAGGCATGCACGACGACGATGCGATGAGCGTCATCATCGGGTGCGCCGTGGCCCACTACAGCGGTCGGCTGAACAAGCGCCCGAAGGAGGACGCCCCAGACCCCTACGACGCAAGGACGTGGACAGAGGAGATGTGGGAGGTCGCTGCTGTCGAGGCAGATGAGGCCGACGCCGCCGCCGCGGGGTTCGTCTACCAGTAGGTCATGCGGACAGCATGTACTCGCCTGGCGACACCTTCTCGACTCCGGGTAGCCGGATGACTGCGGCGTAGACGGGCTGGTACTTCGCCCCGATCTCACGCGCGAGGTCTGCGATACGGAACGCGACACCCGGCTTCACCGCTTGAGCCACAGCGCCGCGCACGTTCACCGGGGACTTCGACGGCTTGGCGTCCTTGGCGAGAGTGCGCTTCGTCTCGCTGCTCTTGGCCTTGACGGTCTTGTCCCGGTCCACCTCGCCCACAGCAAACCCGTCACCGAGCACATCGCGAACCTGCGCCTTCTTCTCGTCTGCGCTGTTCCACGACTTCCCCGCGAGCGCGGTCGGCGCGGTTCGCGGATCCCACGTGCCCACGTCGCGGTGGTAGGCAGGGGCAGACTCGGCATCGAAGTGGCGCTGTGGAGCCTTCGTGTGACACACGGGACACATGACCTCGTAGAGCGGCGGGTCCATCGCCAGCAACTTCTCGTAGCGAGACAGCGGCATCGCCTCCTCGAACTTCACCCCGCACGTCGCCTTCTGACACTTGAACACGTACAGCATCTAGAAACCCTCCACAGGTTGCCCCGCGCCTGGTCGGGGTCCAGTCCCCGCCAGCCCGAGTAGCGTCCCCATTCCAGGGGCGAATCCGTTTCCGTCGATCTCTGCGGCCTCTGCGTCCTCGCCAGGGGCTGGCTCGCCAGGCGGGGCGGCGTTCGCTGGAGCGCCTGACGCAGACGCGATGGGGTTCGCCATGGACGACAGCGGGCCGATGAGTCTCCGCTTGTCCTGCTTCCACAGGTCGAACGCCTTGGCAATGAAGTTGGTGATGGTGTCAGCAGGAAGCACCTGACTCTGCACCAGTGGCAGCATGGTCTGTGTCGTCGCTGCGATGGTCTGGAGCAGACCGTTGAACGCCTGAAGTTCGTTGGTCTGCTCGTTCGGGTCGAACTCGGAGACGGACGCGGTGATGTCGAACGCGCCGCGCATCATCTCTGCGCTGACCTCGACGTGCGCTTCGTCGCCGGTCCCGGCTCCTCGGATCCATACGGGCGCGGTCCAGTAGCGGCGCATGCAGTCGAGGAACCTGCGCGCCACGTCCTCAATGAACTGTTCGACGGCGCGCTTGCGGACAGCAGCCCTGTTCTGGAAGGACTGGGAGGCGACCGCGACCTCGGTGGCTGTCGTGCCCTTCCGCGCTACACCTCCGCGCTGGAACACGTCCACTCCGCCGACCTCGTACATGAGCCGCTGGAGCATCTGGAGGATGAACGGCACGTCGTTCGGCATCGGGGCGATGGGGATGAGTTGAAGCGCCTGCCTCACGTCCGTTAGCTGCGCCGGGAGTTCCGCGACTGCCATGTCTCTATCTGAGGCGAGCATCGCCTCCAGCTGGGAGTCACCGCTGAGTACGCCGGGGACGGTGGCGTACTTCTGCTTGCTCGCCTGCCTGTGGTGGCGAAGGACGGCAGACAACTCGTCGTTCAGACGCTCCGCGATGGGGTGAATAGCTGCCAAGTCAGCGATATCCGGCTCGCACATCTTCCCCGGGTTGACCACGGTGCGAAGCATCACGAACGGATAGCCGCGCATTCCGCTGTCGTCCTCTGTGTGCCGCACTACGCGGTCGAACCCGGTGGCGTTCGTGTTGTCGAGCAGCCACAGGATCCGCCGCCGCAGGGTGCGGCCCTTCCGAACCCAGTAGTGGATCTCGTACAAGGTGACGAACGCGGGGTCTTCACTGACGTTTGGCCTGTAGTTGAACGCCTGTGAAAGCGTCCCAGCCGCAGGCGAGAACTCGGCCTCGTTCGCCACGATCCCGGGCTTGACGGTGAACCCGTCGAACATGCGGAGGTGGTCGAGGCGCACGAGGAGGCGCTCTGCGACCCACGGGCACTTGTTGATGTCGTCGGTCCCCTCGGGGTACAGGAAGTTCCACGGGGCCACACGCTCAAGCGTGGGAATGTCGATACCGTCGTCCATCAGGAACGGGTCGAATCCATCCTCGCTCATCTCATCAGAGACGAGTGCGCTGATGTCGTCGTCGTCGTCGTCCAACTCGATGACAGCATCCTGGTCGTAGTGGATGACGGGGACGACGTTGCCTGCCGGGTTGTAGACGACCTTTCCGACACCCATCGAGAACATCTCGCAGTCGAGGAGGATCTTGGTCGTGGAACTGTTGGCGCGACCGAGCCGGTAGGCGTAGTTCACCGCAGCCTCTGCGGTCCGTGCCGCCTCCTTGTCGAGCGGGTTGCGCGAGTTGAAACTGATGTACGGGTCGGTAGGCAAGACAGACGGCACGATGGTGTTCGCGGTCGAGAGGATGAAGTTGAAGTTGATCTCGCGGGCGTTCTTGCCGAGCCCCGCCCGCTCCGACCGCCCCTTGCCCTCGTAGGTGTCAGCCACCGCGCGCCACTTCTCAAGATGCTGTTCATCGATTCTGGCCTTGGCTGACACCATGTCCGTCAGGAACTTGTCGATCATTGCGTCTTGCAGCTTAATTCGCGCCATCTGAGATTCTCCGTTGACAGGGTGCCGACTCTTGCATCAGGCTATCAGCATCGGCGCAAAATGAAACGTCGAATGGTTCGGAGTGACATTGCAGGACAACATCGAGACGGGACTTGACCCCGATCAGACCGACGACATCCTCGATGCTGTCGGTTTTGGTGATGACGCGCCTCCGGTTCAAGATGAAACGGAGGAGACGCCTGACGCGCCTGTCGCGCCTGCGGATGACCCGCGCATCTCTGCTCTGGCTGAGAAGGTGGAGTTCCTGACCAGTCTGCTCGCGCAGCAGGCGCAGGGAAGGCAACTGGAGCCCGCGCCCGTCGCTGCGGAGCCCGAGACTCCGCCCGATCCGACCACGACCTCGCCGTCCGACTACGTGAACTGGTACGCGAAGAAGGCTGTTGAGAGTGCTGTCGCTCCGCTGATGGCGAAGCTCGATGCGCTCCAGCAGGGTCTCAGCCCGATCCAGCAGCAGCAGCAGTTCGTGGGCGCGTACCACAAGGTGGCCGGTGAGATGGGCGTGAACGCCAAGGGTCTCGCTGGCTCTGTCGGCGCGATCCTCGAGCGGGAACCCGACATCGCTGAACTCGCCGCCGAGAACCCTGAGCGCGCCGCCCGACTTGCGATCCGCATGGCGCAACTGGAGACGAAGGCTTCCGCGCCCGCCAAGCCGTCCCCCGCGAAGCGCCCTCCCGCTCGCCCCACTGGTGCTGCCGCGCCCTCGCGCGTTGCCACTACCGTCCCGTCCTCCTTCGGGGCTGCGTTCCAGCAGTCTCTTCAGGAGTTTGGCGTCCAGCCGGGCGCTGACTTCCAGTTCTCCAACTCATGGGGCGATGCCCCTACCGCTGAGGGGTAACCCAGCATGACGACCGCGACTATCGATCTGGCTGGCCTGTTCGCCACCACCCTCCCGAAGATCAACCCGAAGGTCACGTATGACATCCTGCGGGCTCACCCGCTGATGCTGCACATGCTGCGCGGCGGTGCCTTCACGGTGGAGAACGGGGGGTCTGAGATCCGCTGCCCCGTCGTCCTTGAGGACTCGGTGAACACGGGTGCCGTGGCGAAGTACGAGTCGTTCGGCATCACGCCCGAGGACACCCTGGACTCCGCCCGCTACCAGGGGTGGCCGAAGTACCGTGGCTCGTGGACGCTCGACCAGACCGAGGTGGACGAGAACAGCGGCCCACAGAAGGTCATCGACCTCGCGGAGGCGAAGCAGAACCAGACGCTCCACACGTTCAACGCCGGGGTCAGCGCGGACCTGATGGGGGACGGCACCTCCCTGCCCGCCAAGCGACTCAAGGGCATCGAGACGTTCATCGAGTTTGCAACCGAGGCGCAGCAGGCGATCAACGCGCGCACTCCAGGCGGTCTCCCCAAGGCGACCTACGCCAACTGGCGGAACAAGTACGGCCAGATCACTCGGTTCGGCGTGGACGGCATCGAGGTGATGAACACGACGTACCGCGCGTGCTCCTCGCAGGGTCTTCACCCCGACATCGGCATCGCGGACGATGTGGTGTACGGCTTCCTGGAGAAGGAACTCGCCCCGAAGCAGTCGTTGTTCGACAAGGACATGGCGGACTTCGGCTACGCCAACGTGATGTTCAAGGAGATGCCGCTGGTCTACGACCGCGACAACCTGACGGGCACGGGCAAGATCTTCTTCCTGACCACCACGGGCCGCACCGTGAAGGGCGGGATCAAGCCTGAGATGTTCACGCTCCCCGGGCTGAACGGCATGCCGAAGAACCAGGGCATGGGCTACGGCTTCCAGCTCCACTTCCTGCGGCAGAGCACCAAGACCATCCTGCGGATCGACAAGCCGCAGAAGCCGGTCAACCAGGACGCTCTGGTCGTGAACATGTACATGAACCCCCTCCTGTCGTGCTCCAGCATCAAGCGGCAGGGAGCCATCGACTTCTCCGGTTCGGTCATCTACTAGGCCGCGGCCACCATCTAGGAGCCAGACTCATGAGCATCGCACAGATCGGTGGGGCCGCTTCGCCCCAGATCATCTACGGCAAGAACAACACGGGTGCTGCCGTCTCTCCTGGCGCGTACCTTCAGTGCGACCTGACGGACGGAAGTGCTGACGCGGACGGGTACAACTTCGAGACGCCGGACCTCGACTCCACGAAGCCAGAGACGTTCCTGAGCCGTGGCGGAGTGGTGTCCGTCGCTGATGGCCCCATGGCGGACGACGTGTCGTTCGGGGCGGGTGCCAACATCGCGGTCGTGGTCGAGGGGTACGCTCCTCTGGCCTCGGTCGATGGGTCCACGACCAACATCGCGGCTGGCGACCCGCTCATCCGCCAGGACGGCTCGACCGCTCTGGTCAAGTTGACGAACCCGTCGATGAGCGGTGGCCTGTCGGACAGCAACGTCACGGCTTCCAGCGAGGCTGGCAACTCCAGCACTTCGCAGGAGTTCCACGACGAGACGGTCGAGATCCGCGCCAACACCCTCGTTGCTGGCGACGTGATCGAGTTCTGGGCCACCGGCTACATCGCGGACCAGAACAGCACCGACACGGCGACGATCAGCGTCCAGTTCGGCGGGACCGACGTGGGACTCTCCGACGCCATCAACGTGGACGACAACGACCTGTGGAACGTGCAGGGTCGCGCCATCGTGGTTTCGACCGGCGCTACCGGCGAGGTCAACATCACGGGTTCCGGCAGCGGTCCTGATGCCCTCGCCGCTGCGACGGACTCGTGGCCTCTGATGGCTCGTCTGACCAGCGTGAACACGACTGCCAACATCGCGATCCGCACGGGCGTGACGTTCAGCAGCTCGTCTGCGGACAACGGCTCGATCCAGACTAGCATCGGCTTCCGCATCCTGCGGCAGCACATCGCTCCGGCTGCGGTCGCTCTGGGCTCCGCGACCACCGCGACGACCATCCCTGTGTTCGTCCTCAAGCACAACTGAGAGGAGAGCCGATGAGTCTGCCACCCAACATCGCCAACGCGACCAACGGTCCCAACAGCCTCGGCGGTCTGGTGCAGTACAGCGTTCGGCTGCCTGTCATCTCGGCAACCACGGCGATCACGTTCGCCTACGCTGTGGACGGTGATCAGGAGGTGTCGCTCTCCTTCGTCCCCGACGTGACCATCGCAGCCGACGCGAGCAACTACTGGACGATCCAGGCGCAGAACGCCGGGACGGACGGCTCGGGTTCGACGGCGATGATGACGGCGGTGACGACGGAAGCGGCATCCCTGAACGGGATCACTGCGTTCGACGCCGAAGACTTCACGCTGACGGCTCCCAGCCTCTCCATTGGCGAGGTCGGGAAGGTCGTGTTCACGAAGGCGGCGTCGGCGTCGGATTTGTCTGGACTGCTGGTCGTCACCCTCAAGCGCCGCATCACCTACTTCTAGGCGCGCGGCGGTAGGAGTCCGCTGTGCGACTAGCAGACGCCCGAACGTCTCTTAAGCGACGGCGCTCGGATCGCAGCTACAGCGACGCTGCGCTTAACGGATTCCTGAACGACGCCCGCCGCGACATCGAGTCGCGGAAGCGTTGGTCTTGGCTCCGCAAGACGTTCCGCATGGGTACGACAGCGGCGGACTCCACGTCCATCACGACGTTCGCTGCGACGCAGGGTTCCCGCCTTGCGACCATCACGTCCGCTGGTCCTGCGACGCTGTGGGGCAAGCGGATGGTGGTGTCGTCCACCACGGTTCGCGTCCAGAACCTGGACTCTGCTGGTACGACGCTGACGCTCGACGCTCCGTGGGGCGCGGCGTCTGTGTCGTCGCAAACGCCCACGGTCCTGTACGACGAGGTTGCGCTACCTCTGGATGCCGACACCGCGCTACAGGTCATCCTGCGAAGCGGGACAGGTTGGGCGCGGACGCTCAAGGCTGAGGCGCTTGACCGTGCAGCAGCGTGGGACCCGACGACGACCGGTGAGCCTACCTGCTACGCCTGCGTCCGAAGGGAGCCGAATCCAGCGCCTGTGGCAGCGCCCACTGCCGTTGACTACACCTCTGGATCTGGACCCGCGCAGGGCGTGTACCTGTACTGGGTGTCCTACATCGACAAGCAGAGCGGTGCGGAGTCGGGGTTGTCTCCGTCCGTGTCGTACTTGCAGAGCGGGAACGAGCATTCCGTCGTCATCACCCCGCCGTCGAGGCGCGACTTCCTCGTCCGCGTGTACCGCAGTCGCGTTGGCGGCAGCGTGCCGTACCACGTTGGCGACGTTGCCACCTACGGGGCGACGTATCTCGACGCGACCACTGACGAGTACTTGGGGGCGCGAGCGCCTGAGAGCGGCTCTGAAGCGTTCCTGCGGCTGTGGCCTGTGCCGAGTTCGGTCTACCAGATCGAAGCCGTGTGCCTCGTCCGTGGCGTTGACCTTGCCGACGACAACGACAGGCCGCTGTTCCCCGCGACGTATGACAACGTGTGGCTGGATGGAGCTGAGATGCGGATGCTCGGGTCCGCTGAGGAACAGGGGAGGGCCGGGTCTCCGCAAGCGCGGTTCGAGGCTGGGATCCAGACGATGATCCGGCAGGATACCGTCGAGGGGTCGAAGATCCTTGAGATCGGGAGCCGGGACGTGTTCAGCGGTGTGTCTGTCGGCTGGCCCGATGTGATCCAGGGTCCGTAGTTGGCTGGCGCAAAGGGCAACTCGATGCGGTTTGAGCCGGTCAACGTGACCGGTTTGGATACTCGCGTCTGGCAGGCTGACGGGTCAAGCAATGACGCAGAGGGCGTCGTGTTCACCCAGCGCGGCGAAGTGGCGAAGGTCAAGGGGATTGTCCCGCTTGTGGACTGGACCGACACCGACCCGCTGTTCGTGACCAATGGCGCGTTCGGCCTGTACCAACTGCATCACCACGGCTCGACTGAGATCCTCGTCGCCTACGACGACAAGATCGCGCTGCTACAGGGTGACGACCTCCATACGGTGTTTGAGGGGTTGCGTAGGCAGCGCCGGTCGCGGGACGCGGCTCGCGCGTGTCAGTACGCCGACATGATCATGTTCTTTGACGGGCAGACGCAGAACGTCAGATGGGACGGTCACGTCGGCGCGCCGCTGGGAATCAAGGCCCCGCCTCCGCCGGTTGACCCGTTCCTGATCGACGCAGCGTCGTCTACGGAGTTGTTCACGGACCTCGCCATGGCGAAGGGTTCTGCGACGACCACGTACTCCTACGTCCAGACGTACATCAACGACCGAGGACAAGAGAGCGAGCCATCCGTGATCGCTACGATCAGCGATGAGGCCGTTGGCTCGTCTGGCTACCTGTACAACGTCGCCGTGCTGTCGAACTGCTACCCGCAGCAGAACAACGTGGTCGCAAGGCAGTTCTACCGCGCTACAGACGGGCTGACGTTCACGCTGATGCGGAGGCTCAGTGGGATCAAGGGCCAGTTGTGGATGGACTACACGCCGGACGGGTCCGAGCCTTCCACTGTCGGCCTGCCTGCCGAGGGTACGAACTCTCCGCCGCCAGTGTGTAAGGGCGCGTTCGTGTTTCGTGGCCGCACGTACTACTGGGGCGAGGCTAACACGCCGTCCTTTCTTTACTACAGCGGGTTGAGCGCACCAGAGGCGGTCCCGACGCAGAACGTGCTGGACGTGTCGTCGTCTGACGGGGACGTTGTGACCGGCTGGGCTGTGGCGCAGGACTATGCGCTTGTGTTCAAGCGGCATTCGATCTTCCTGCTGTCCCACGACAGGAACGAGGACCCTGTACTTTCCCCGATCAGCCAGGGCGTGGGCGCTGTGTCAGACCGCGCGATTGTGCAGTTCGACGGTCGGGTGTACTTCCTGAGCGATGACGGGTTCTTCGCCACTGATGGCTCTCAGACCGAGCCGCTGTCGCGGGAGCTTGACGAGTGGGTGCGACTGCTGCCGCCTGCGTACCTTGAGGACGCCTTCGGCTGGGCCGACCGCGAGGGGCGTCGAGTCATGCTGTCTGTGAACGCTGGCGCGTCCGACTTCAACAACGAGGTCTGGGCGATCCACATCGACACAGGTGCGATCACTCGCCTTACTGGCTTCGTCCTCGGTGCCGCCATGAACTACAAGCGCGAGACGCTGGTGCTGTTCAGGTCTACGTCTGACGGCACGTCGAAGTGGGAACTCGGGTTGTGGGACGCGGACACGAACATCCGTGGAGTCGCGTACACGGGCCGCTGGGAGACTCGCTGGCTCGACTTGAAGTCTCCAGGTTCAGACAAGAGGTTCTCGCACATCATCGTCTACTACGTACAGGACGGGTCGCACAGCCTGACTGTGGACTGGGCGGTGTCGTGGGATGGGCGGTCGAACCGTGGGAGTTCGACGGTCGCCGTGGCCGACAGCGACGCGACGACATGGAACGATGGCGTGTGGGGCACATCGAGGACGTGGGACTCGCGCAGAACGCGGTCCGTTCGGGTCGATATCACGGACAGTACAGACGTGAGCGTGCTCGGAAAGAGCATCCGCTTCGGCTTCTCAACGACCGGCGCTGACGAGCCGTTTCACATCGCGGGGTTTGAGGTCTTCTACGAGGACCACGGGCAGCGGCAGGACGGTACAGATGCCACGTTCTGAGGTGCTGCGTCGGCTTGAGGTCGCCATCAACGCGAACGCTGATCTCGGCGTGACCTCTGGGCAGTTGCGGTCGGACTTCCTCGCTGCCGTGAACAAGGCCCTACGCACCATCGGCGGTGTCGCAGTAAGGTCTCTTGATGACGATGGCGCTCTGTATCGCGCCATGGTGCGACTTGAGGCCGCTTGATGCTGTACAAGGCAAAGTTCGTTCCGCGAGATGGCTTCGTCGCTGACGCAGATCTGCTCATGCGCGAGTTCCAGCGCGCCGAGGAGGCTGGCAACAATCTCGACCAGAACAACCTCGCGGATTTAGGGGTAATCGTCGCCAACTCGCCTGCGCCTTCTGGCAGCGCGAACTCCACGACGTTCACCCATGACGACGACACCGGCCTGCTGATCATCGACCCCAACCCGGGCACGGCGAAGGCGATGACGCTGATTACATCCGGCACGGAGAAGACCTCTCGCGGCGCGTGGATCCCGATTGGAGACGGCACGAGCGACAACGATCCCGTTGCGCTTGAGTTCACGCTCAACTCGTCCATGTGGATGGTGCTTGTCGGGCAAGTCGAGTGGAGTTGCGCGACGGGAACGTCCGCCACCTACTTCGGAATCCGGCTGCGTCTCGTGGCTGACGGCAAGCCGCTGGATACGATCTCGACCGTGCCTGCCGTGCAGAGCGGATCTGGCACCGTGTACTGGTCAGGGTACGTTGAGCAGAACGTGTTCCTCGATGCTGGTGCCCACAGGATCACGATGCTTGGCTCTGAGCTTCGCCAGAATGACGCCCAGGTTGCACACGTCACAAGACGGACGATCCTCGGGATGGGGTTCGCGCGATGAGTCTCACGTACAGGATCAGGCCAGGCGACAGCCTCGACGCAGACGAGGTTGAGCAGAACTTTGATGATCTCGCCACGCTGGTCAACAACGCGGTCGGCGCGAGCCAGGTTGAGACAGGTGCCGTCCACACGAGGCACTGCACAACTGCGGCGGACTGGAAGTCGCTGGAGTCGAAGACTGCTGCCAGCACCGCGCTGTCCGGCACGCCTGCCACAGTCATCCCGAGTTCGGCGTCCGACTACACGACGTTCAGCACGCAGGCGTACCTCGTCAGGGCCACGGTTCGCGCTACGGTGACTGGCGCTGCGCCGGTTGCGATCCTGCGAATCAAGATCGGAGGGTCCACGGTCATCCAGCGGACGCACTACCTTGTGGCGAGCGGGATCCAGTTGCTCAAAATCGCGTGGCTTGCGGTGGCTAGCGCGAACACGACGACGGTTGAACTTGAGGGCGAGGGCGCGGACTGCACCCTGTCGAGCGGCGCGATGACCGTGCTGGCGGTGTCCAGATGAGTACCTTCACAGCGCCAGTGATCTCCAACGGTGATGCGTTCGACCCAGCGGATGTTGCCGGTGGGTTCAGCGACTTCGGTGACGCGATCAACGCATCTACCGACTTGACGAACATCGTGACTCTGGACGCGCAGTCGTTCCACAAGAGCGCGCTCACCGAGGTCTGGTCTGCGTCGAACAGCCGCCTGCCTGCGTCGATGCCGGTGCGGTTTCTTGTGGCAGCTGGCGCTGACGGGATCCTCGTCCAGACCGGACGCACGTTCGCTCTGCTGAACAGTTTCGACGTGGAGGATCTGTCGCTCAGGTTCTACGTCCAGCATGGCGGCACGCTTTCGATCACGACGGAGATCGATCTCGTGTACGCCAAGACGGCATCGCACGCAGGAGTCGTGTTCACCCACGCAGTCACGGCGACCCTGTATCTCGACGGCGTGGCAGAGGCCACGTTCGACGTGCAAACCGTTGAGGCGAGTGCGGACGCTGCGAGGCTTCCGATTCCGATCCACCTGGAGTCGGTGTCCAGTGTCTCGTCTGGCTGGCATGACGCATGGGTCCGCGTGGACTTCCGCGCGTCCACAGAGGACTCGAACGCCATCGACGGGTTCATCCACTGGCGTTGTTCTGGCAGATCGCTGAACGTCATTGCTTTGTACCGTTGACAGGGTAGGCTTGTACTGCCATGGACTGGATGAAGCAGACGTTTTCCACCCGCCCGTTCCGAGAGGAATCTGACCGACAGCGCACTGTCGCCATGAAGGGCGCTCAGATGGCTGTTGGTCAGTCTCGAGGCGCGATGCCTGTGCCTGTCGGTCCTGCTGGTGTTCGCGGCGTTGACCTCGCACGCGCTGGTGCGGCACAGGGCGCAGCCGGTTCCGTATTCGGTGGCGCTGGACTCCGCGCCGGTCTGGACGAACTTGCGCTTCGGAACAGGCTGATCGCGGAGGAGGCGCAGCGCAGGGACCGTCTGGCCGCAGCGCATGTGAACGCTGCTGGTCAGGCGCACGGCGCTGGCATGCAGTACGCGAACGCGCTCGCTGCGAAGTATCTGATGCCCTACGCGGACAGGTTCCTGTCTGGACTCGACAACGATCCTGCTGGCGTGACGGATGTTGTTGACCCACGCATCGCGCGCATCGGGAGGACCGTCTGATGGCTGCTGGCGACTACATCGGCTCGACAGACGAACTCTACCGGCGACTTCGCAACGCGACCGGCACGGAGCGCCCTGATGGCGTCAGCGTTGGCGCTGGCAAGCCGATCACAGGTCAGCAGATCTACGACCGCTTCATCCGCCCCGACGAGGAGCGGAATGTCCAGCGGATCATGGGCGGTCTCAAGCAGAGCAATCAGCAGGGTCGTGCTCTTGCTCAGGCTCTGAACTCTGACACAGCGAAGCGTATGGGGTTCTCTGGCACATCGCTGGAGTCCGCGCTTGGGTCGTCCATGAACTCGGCTCAGGCGCAGCGTCAGGCCGCAGCGTATCAGGACGCTCGAGAGCGACTGCTCCAGATGAACAGCGACCCGTCGCGGTTCGACGTGCTGCGTCGTGCGAATGAAGCTGTCGGGCAGCGGATCAATCGGGACACCATCGGCAACAACGTGTGGGCTGGAGTCGATGCTGCTGTTGGCTCTGGGTTGCAGGCGGCTGGCGGGCCGTTTGCCGGACTCGGGGCAGCGATTCAGGCAATCGGCGCAGGACGCGCTGCTCATATGTCCGCTGGCCTCGGTGCCATCGGAGCAGAGCAGGCCCAGAACCTGAGTCCGTCGAACATCGAGGCTCTGGATCTGTCGAAGTTGGCGAGTGGCATCCCGGTTGGCGGCACCATGTCTGGGCAGAGCGCGGCTGGATTCCAGGGCGCTGGTCAGCAGCGTGCGTCTGCGTACCGACGCGCGCTTGAGAGCGAGTACGGGGGGATGTACTGATGCCTCGCGCGGTCTACGGTGTCGATCCAGAGATGCTCGGACTCTCCGGTCCGAATGCGTTCGCTCAGGCATTTCGGTCATCGCTGGACGGGCTGACCCTCGGGAACCGGCTCGCCACGACTGCCCTCGACCGCGAACTCGCTCGCGAGAACGCACGCAACATTCAGCAGGACCGGTTGACGCAGGCGACTCCCGGGCAGGGAGCGGGCGGCGTCAGTGGTGGCGGTCGGTCGGCTGGGTCTGGAGGCAGCGGCTCTGTCCCGGTCGGCGGCGGGTTCAGCGAGTTCCTGCGTAGGCAGGCAGGCAACGTCGCACCCTCTGCGGAGGCGCAGAGGATGTCGGACTTCATCGTCGGAAACCGTGGCGGTCTCTCGGAGGCAGAGGTCCGCGCCAACATGGAGAACATGCTGGGCGACGGCCACTGGGGCGATGCCGATGCTGCTGCGGTTCGTCGTCAAGTCAACTACGGACTCACAGGGGTTGACGGTCCGTCGCTGACTCCGGTTGGGGATACCGAGACGATCTGGGGTGACAAGTTCACCAAGCAGACGCCAGCGGTCCGCAACCTCTCGCGGTTCATCCTGACCAACACCAACGGGCTCAGTGACGACGAGATCCGGTCGCGCACCGAGGAGATCCTGTCGGACGGTCGGTTGTCTCCGCAGGAGCAGGATCTGGTTCGGCGCGTCGTCAACTTCAACCTCGCTGGTGGCGACCACCTGAGCGAGATGGAGTCGGCTGGCACCAGTCCCGAGGAGGTGAACATCATCTCCCGCGTGCGGCAGGGTGTGCTGTCGGAGGAGGACGCGAGAAGGCTGCTTGCCGAGGTGCGGTCGATGGAGGGCGTGAACCCCACGCTCCAGACTGACGTTCCCGTAGAGAACCCGCTGGTGTCAGTCGGGTTCCGGCCCGACTACGCGCCTACGCCGCAGGAGGCGTCGATGCTCCTTCGCCGACGCGCGAAGGAGCTTGGCAAGTCCCCGGCAGAAGCGGCTGCGCTCGTCCAACAGTACGAGAACTTCTACACGCAGCGCATGGGGCAGTACCAGGACTCGATGGCGGCGCTGATGCAGAGGCAGTCAGCCGCCGATGCGGAATCCCAGGCACAACAGGTTGCCGCCATCCAGCGCGGTGCCGAGATCGCCAACGCCATCCGGTTCCAGGGATACAAGCCGACTGCCGAAGATCTCCCGTACTTGGGTCTGTTCAACCGTATGGAGACCAAGGCTTACGAGGTGCCCACTGGGCAGGCTGCTGACACCCAGCAGTCGCGCATTGCTGCGACGCCTGGGTTGATCCGCGCGCAGACAGACAAGGAGGTTGAAGGCCGCAGCAGGCATAACTTGGACATCCTCCGCAAGTCGGTCTACGACACCGCGTACCGCGAGTACGTCAAGGCCAACGGCGGCGGTGCCGGTGGAGTTCCGCCAGAGGTTCACGAGGAGGCGAAGCGCAGGGCCACGCTTGCGGCCGCTCAGATCCTCGACCCCGCATCCGCCCGCCAGTACTTCGACCCTCCGTCCGCATCCGATGCGCCTCCCCTCTCGGAGTCGGAGGTCGCGTACCTCCTGCGCGCCGAGGACGAGGCTGGCGGCAAGCCGGTGAAGAGCGACGACGAGTACGCCATGCGAGCCCGTGCGGTGATGGGCAACCCGTCGCAGTTGGCTAGGCTTGCCGCTGGCAAGTCCGCGACCGGAACGCTGCTTGAGAAGTTCATGGTGGACCGGTTCGGGGTTGGGCAGAAGCAGCCAGTGAAGCCAGGTGAGGCAGACCAGACTTTGGAGCTGTAGTCCATGCGACTCGACATTCCGAAGGAGGTTCAGCCATCCATCTACGGCGACGAGACTGACCCTGTTGCACAGCGCGGGTTGCTCGCTGACTACCTAGAAAGCACTGACGGGCCGTCTGGCGTGAAGGTGTCTCTCACGCCAGACGAGCAGGCTTCTATCTTCGGCAGCGAGGCGGACCCTGCGAAGCGCAAGGCGCTCGCAAAGGCGTTCGTTGTCCAGAAGTTGCGGGCGCAGCCGAAGCCCGCCGTGAACGTCGAGGATATGTCTGCCTACGCGGTTGGACGGGAAGCCCTCGGCGTGAGGCGCGACGACGTGCTCAACGCGACTCCAGAGGTCGCCGCTGCCATCACCAAGGCTGGCGAGTTCGGAGTCCGTTCGCAGGTTTTGCCACGGGTCGCTGATGAGGCGATTCAGGGCGGCGCTGCGCTTGATGGCGAGATGAGCCGGTTCCAGAAGGTTGCTGACCTTGCTGACTTCGGACTCTCTGTGCCTGGCGCGATGTCGCTGGTGTCGCGCGGCGCTGGCCTTGTCACGGCGGCGTCCAGGCCGATCTTCTCCACGGCTAGTTGGATCGCAGACGCGAAGGCTCTGTCGAAGATGCCTCCCGATGAGCGCGAGGCTTTCGTCAACGGCATGGACGACAGGTACCCGCAGAAGGACGGGTACCGGAAGATCGTTGATGCCATGGCTGAGGTCGAGCGCGAGAAGCCTGGCGCGACCTGGGAGGACATACAGGACAGCTGGGGTGTAGCGGCTTCCGGCGCGTCTCTTGCTGGCGACTACTTCATGCCGATGAATGAGGCGGATCCATACGGTGGGTCTGCCCCGCGACCGTGGGCGACTCCAGGGCGCGACCCTGATGCGCTCGACGTGGTGATGCGAGGAATCCTCGGCATGAGCGACCCCGACGTTATCGAGGCGTCGAGGCGGTCCGTGCAGAAGTACACGTCTCCGCTCGGAGCACCGTTCCGGTCTATCGGTTCTGCTGTCAAGGTTGCTGGTGACGCATACGAGGCAGCGGACAACCCCGTTGACTTCGCCTCGGAGTGGTTCACCCGCTGGAGGAAGCAGGCGCAGGCAGATAAGGCTGACCTTCAGGAGCGGATCGCAAGCGGAGACACGACTGCTGGACTCGGGTTTGCGAACTTCGTTCTGATGGCTGGCCCAGACGTTGCGCTGCCCGCTGCGAAGTCGGCAGACCTTGCTCACTCCACGATTGGCCGAATCAGCCGAGAGGCTGAGATCGTCAAGACGAAGGAGCAGGTCCGAAGGTTCGTTGATGTCGCTGGCGAGGCTGAGAGGCTGGCGGGCAGGAAGCTGGACCCTGCGGAAGTCGCGCGCCTACAGCGGATGACGAGCAGCGCGGTCGATACGGCGTTCGCTACGGTCGCGGACACGGCGAAGGCACCCATCGCTGGCATCGACACGGCTGGCGCGATCAGCGTGGCCGACACGGCGGAAGGCTTCGTGGTCAGGGTTGATCCGTCGAAGGTGGTCACGGTCAAGGCCGAGCAAGCCGCCTCCAGCTTCTTCCCGAAGCCTGCGCCTGCGGTCCGCGCTGCAAGGGCTGCGAACAGGAAGGTTGTGGCTGCGCTCGGCGGGAACACGTCTGGAGGTGGCGTTGCTCTTGTGCGGTCGGCTGAATGGCTTCGTAGCGCGTTCGGCAAGGGTCCACCTCTTGTGGTGAAGGACGGCGCTGGATGGCGGGTGCCAGAGGCGATGGATGTTGTCGGACCCCACATGTGGGAGCTGGCAAAGAGCGCATCTGGCAAGGGCCGTCGCGTGACTCAGAACGAGATCATCACCGAGATGAACGGCGCTTTGCGCTCGCTGTGGGAAGGCACGTCTGGCCCCAAAGAGCGGGACATGGTTCGGAAGTACGTCGAGATGCTTGGTGACCCAAGCGCCGACGCAGCGGACGCAGCGGCGGTGTACTCCGCGATGGAGAAGGCTGTCTTGAAGGGGCTGGAGGCTCTGCCAGAGGCGATGGACGAGTTGGCTGTTCAGGCCGTCGATGTGGCGCGTGCAGCCAAGGCGGCGCAGGCAGAACTCGCCGCAGCGGAGCAGGCGCTCGCAGCGGCAGCGGCCACTGGTCACGGCCCGTCTGTGGCGGCGGCGCGCAAGGCCAGGGACGACGCATACCGTGCTGCGTCGGCTGCTTCTGACCTAGCGAAGCAGGCGCGTAGAATGGCTACGGACTCCGCAGTGATCGCGGACGCGAGGGCGGCGAAGCAGAAGGCGGCAAGGGACGCAGCAAAGGCGAAAGTCGCATTGCGAGACGCCGAGCAGGCTGCTGCCGCTGGAGGCGCTGTTCCAACTGGGCCTGGTATCGACGCTCTGCGTGTGGCGCGCGATGCGGCGCAGGCCGCTCTCGACGCGGCAGACAGCCGATTGAGCGCGACGATGAAGGCTCTCGCGGCAGGCTCGTCAGGCGACATCGCAACCAAGGCGTTCAATCTGGAGAAGGCAAGGCGAGCGGTGGACGCGGCGGCGAGGAAGCGAACTGTGGCGTATTCGATGGCGAGGAACGCGCGGCGAGCTGGCAAGGACACGTCGAGGCTCGACGCGGCGGCTCGTTCCGCCAACCACGGCTTCCAGAAGTCGAAGCGGCTGTACGACGAGGCTGTCGCCGCAGCGAAGGAGGACCTCGACGCCGTCGCGCTCGATGCTATGGACGCGCTGGGCGGCAGGGCGCGGCTGCTTGGCGATGTCATGGAGTCGCTCACGGGTTCACGGTCGTCGGCTGACGCTGCTGCCCGTGCCGCTCTCGGCAAGGAGTTGAGGGCCGTCGCCGCGAACGCGGAAGCCATCAAGAAGAACGCCGACTTGGTGAAGGCGCTGGAGGGGTTGACGCTCGGGGACGCCAAGATGGCCGAGCGTGCGTGGAAGCGGATCGCCAACGGCACGCAGTCTATCGATGACTTCAATTCCCTTTCGCCAAACGGGCGGAAGGCGTTGAAGGCTGTCGAGACGTACTTCGATGGCATGTTCAGCCGCCTAAAGGCTGCTGGCCGTCTGCCGAAGGACTACAGCCGCGCGAGGTTCCTCGAGCGCATGCAGGTTGATGGGTACCTGCCGCACATGCTGTCCAAGAACGGCAGGAGCCAGATGCTCAAGGCTCTCAGGAAGGCTGGCGGCGGTGACCTGTCCACCGTGATCGACTCGGTGAAGACCCGCGAGTTGGCTGGTACCGTGGACGAGTTGAACCAGGCTGCGCGCGAGCGTGTGGCGAAGTTGATCCTCGACGCGGAGCAGCAGGCGGGCCGGGTGGTGGACGAGACTGCGGACGAGGCCATCGCACGCATCATCGATGACTACGGGTTGGCGAAGGAGAACCTGTTTGAGACAGACCCGCTCATCATCGTCCCGAAGTACGCGGCAGACACAGCGCGAGGGCTGGCGAACCAGCAGGTACTGACCGACCTGATCATCCAGTTCCCAGAGGGCGAGAAGTTCGCCGGGATGGTGAAGAACTCCGACACGCTCGCGGAGGCCGACGCGCTCGCGCGGCAAGCTGGATTCCGAAGGGTGGACGGAGCGACGATGCTCCGGTCGCTTGATCCTCAACTCGCAGCGTGGAACGGCTGGAGCAAGGAGCCGATCCGCAAGTTGCTTGCGTCGCTTGACCAGTTCTCGGACGCAGCGGTTGACCGCGTGTTCGCTGAACTGCGAGCCGCAGGTGCCCCGATTGACGAGATCGTGTCCGCAGGGACTCGGCCCGAATTGAGGAAGCCTGTTTACCTGCCAGCGATGGTGGCTGACGAACTGGACGAACTGGCTCGACCGTCGCTGTGGAGAGGTATCCCAGAGTCGATTCGCCGCTTTCCGCGCGCATTCACCGCAGTCTGGAAGTCGGGCATGACTGTGCTCGCTCCTTCGTTCCACTCGCGGAACTACATCAGCAACGTCCTGTCGTCGTACATGAGGAACGGGTGGGATGCCGTAAGCCCGTCCACGCAGATCACGGCAATGTCGATCCTTCAAGCGGCGGACGACGTAGAGATCACGATCAACAAGATCAGCAAGACGGCGAAGGTGTGGCGCGACGAGATGCGCCGCGCTGGCGTGATCCAGGACACGGTTGGGTTCACTGGCGACAAGGTTCCAGCCGAGTTCAAGGTGAGGATGAAGCAAGGGATGGCGGCGTACCTTGTGGGTGGCGCTGCTGGTGCTGCCGCTGGCGCGGCCAACGGCGACGACCCTGCGGACAAGGTTCGGCAGGCGTTCTTCGGCGCGCTCGCTGTCTCCACTCTTGCCGGTGCAGGCAGCGCGAACTTCGACTACTACCTGCGCGGAGGACTCAAGGCCAGAAAGGAGGCAGGCGGTTGGCTGTCTCTTAGCGCGTGGATGGCAGGCGCTGACGAGGCGTGGGGCCAGATGATGGAGTCCGCTCGCCGCGCTGGAGAGGCTGGCACCGTGGCTGCTGGCATCGGCGCTGCATGGGGTGCTCCTGTCGGCGTTGGTGCCTTGTCTGGCGCTGCGTCCGGCTCTACCGCCGCGCTGTTCTCCCTGATTGGAGAGCCTGCATTCGTCCTCGGTGGTGGGGTCGGTCGGCACATCGAGGACATGGCGAAGATCAGCAACGCCATCGCGGACTTGAAGAAGGGTGGAAGCCTTGAGGCGGCTGCTCGTGCGGCAGACGATGCCACCTTCGACTATGCGGATCTGACGTTCTTCGAGCGCGAGGTGCTTCGGACCGCCTTCCCGTTCTACACATGGGGCGCAAAAAACGTCGGTTTGCAGTCGTGGCTACTCGCCAATGAGCCGAAGCGGTACGCGGCGCTACTCAAGTTCATGAAGGCGACCGAATCGGACTACAGCGCATGGGAACTGCCTGAGTATTACAGCAACCGCTGGATCATCCAGGCCGGTGCAGGTCGCGTCATCGCTGGCGCGAGCACTGGCCCGGAGGCTGCTGTTGAGTGGATGACGAAGGGGCCGAGCGGAGTCGCCTCTCTGTCGAACCCTATTGCGAAGACGCTGATTGAGATGATCGGCGAAAAGTCGCTGTTCTACGGGGTGCCCATCACGAAGCTCACGACCGGGCGCGACTACCAGCACATGCCCGACTTCATCAAGCGTGACGTTGGGTATGCAGACGATGTGATCGACACGCGCACGGGGAAGATCAAGCCGCCAGCGATTGGCTACTTCCAGATGAGTACAGATGAACTTCGCTCGCTGTCGCCAGAGGACTACGCAAAGACGCTTGAGGGGAAGTCTGGAGTCAGGTATCGCAGGGACGTGAAGTTGGCGACATACCGGCACCAGATTTACTCCAACCATCCGGTGAAGCGGATCCTCACAGAGGCGAACAAGGCGCTCCAGTGGTCCTTCATGTCTGGCGTTGACCCGACAGATCCGACTACAAGGGCGACCACGTTCGACCGCTTCCTCTCTGCTGGTACCGGATTCAAGGTCACGCACGTTGACCCGAAGACCCGGCAGGAAGTCGAGTGGGAGACGCAGCGGAGACTGCGCGAGGCGCTGGATGTCAACGGCATCGGGTATTCAAGCGCAAGACTTCCTGTTGAACCAAACGCTCCGCTGGGGCACTATCTTGTGCAACCAGAGCAGCAATGACGGAGTAGAGCATGCCAGTCGCAACCAGTAGACGATTCGACGCGGACCGCGCAACGACGGCGGCGCTTTCGAGCGGAACCGCGACGGACTTGGTGCGGCTCCAAGTAGAGGGGGTGAACATCGATTCGCCGTCTCTCTATTACGGCGGGACATGGACGCTGTCGTCCGCAGGCGGCACGGTCATTGTTGAGGTATTCAGAGATTCCGACGGCACGGATTGTGTCGGTCGCGCGACGCTGGACTTCACCACGTACCCAAGCGTCCCTGTGCTGTTCTGGGAGCGTGGGAAGTGTATGCCGGACGGTGTGTGGTTCCGCGCCACCGGAGACGGCACATCGGCCAGCAAGACCATCGCGCATGTGGCTGACATCGAGGCATTGTGAGCGTCACATCCCAATCGCCAGACGGGGCGAGTCCTGTCTTCGACGCCGCTGCCGCGCCCGTCACCCCCTCCACCGTCGTCTGGTCGTCGGACTTCGCATCCGAGACCGCGCACGACTTCAAGACGACGGCGACGGGTACTGTGGGCGGCGTGGACGCCACGCTCGTCAACGGGGCGGCGGCGACGCAGTTCGAGATCACAGCCTCGGGCTTGCTCGTGGACACGAACACGGCGACCGGCTTCTACAACACGACGCTCACGGCGGCGTACTTGGCGATCGATCTGGCCGACGTGACCACGTTCGACATCGACAGGATGTACGTCGCGCGCGTCATCCTGGCGTCGGGCTCCCCGATGCCGCAGGTTGGCAACGAGGGCGTGTTCGTCGCGCTGTGGGAGGACAACAGCCCAACGCTGGGCGAGATGGTCTACGCGGGGATGTACTACAGCAATCCCAACATCGTGCTGCGTGCGCTCAAGGGCGGCACCCCGTACGTGGACCGCAACGCTTCGACCATCGGCTTGAGCGCGCCCAGGTCCATCGCTGCCTGCTACATCAAGGGGGCTGGGCTCGCGCTGTATAGCGACGACGACGAGAGCGGGATCGCGTTCGGCGGCGAGGGCGGGTTCGCGTTCTTGCAGGACGGCGCGGGCAGCAACGGGATGATCGCGGTCCACTCGAACCCGATGCTGGATCTGAGTGCAGCGACGGCGCAGATCCTGATCGGCGTGATCGGCGCGGTCGGGGGCTCGCAGTTCGTCATTCAGCGCATCGAGCTGCACGAGATCGGCTGATACGGCCATGCCGACCGACGCCAGCGTGCTCTGTAGGATGCGGCCATGATCGCCCAGGCCGTTCTCACCAGCGCGGATATCCTCTCGTACTGGCCGATCATCGGCGGGCTCGTGACCATCGTTGGGATCAGCGCCGTCACGTTGCACAAGGTGACCGACATCCAGACCTGGGTGCAGCACCACAGGCACGCCGATGACGGCAGCGTCTACCTCCCCGCAGGCTCGCGGAGCGGGAAATGAGCGACGACGGGGCGATCTTCGCGCGGCGGCTCGGATGACTCCCTCCGACTACGCCGAGGTGGCGCTGCGGACGCTGATGCTGGCGCTCGTGGTGTTCCCTGTCGTGCGGTTCGTCGTCAAGCCTCCGCTGCGGTGGTTGATCCGC
>Ga0208795_1000168_pt1 | contig 33216 bp, 42 predicted proteins | sample CB_VirMetaG_6_FD_184541 | JGI IMG/M metagenome (GOLD analysis project Ga0208795, IMG submission 184541) | Freshwater to marine saline gradient viral communities from Chesapeake Bay - CB_1508_2 Viral MetaG (SPAdes) (version 4) | ecosystem: Environmental > Aquatic > Marine > Coastal | place: USA... | reverse complement strand
GATGAAGAATGCTTTGTTAATGGGTGGACCGATGATAAAGATGAGTTGTTCTATAAGCGGTTAAAACGTTCAAAACGTTTGGCTAAGTCAAAGTAGGTTCGTATATTCACCCAAATAAACGGTTATGATGACAAAGGAAAATATTACTACGTTAGCTGAAGAGTTTGTTGATGATTACTTAACAACGGATGAGCTGAAAAATTGGTTCATTGATCAGGTATTTGATTACGCTGATGGTTGTTGTGAAACGGAACAAGAGGTTTTATGTTTTGTAGATGGGTTACTTATGGGTTTGGTTAAGTAAAATATAGTTCGTATATTTAATCAAATAAACGGTTATGACAAAGACGGAAGAAAAGAAAATGCAGATCAAGAAAGTATTAGAATTCTTGGTTGATCAGTTTGAAGCACAAATTGATGATAATGGTGATGGTGGTCGTTTTGATATCACAATTGGTGATTTTCACGGTCAAATGTCTCGACGAGATTTGTATGTTGAATTTTGGGATAGTATTCCGTTACACGGTGAGGGATTTTTCCCAGCAGAAGTATTGCACCAGCAAGATGCAGTAGCGTTTGAGAAGCAAATTAACGAAGAAATACAGAAGCTACTATGTACCATTTAAAGTGTTCTTATTACAAGAAAAAGTTCAATACCATCTACGAATTGTTGGATGACATTATTTTATCTGGAATGGATCCAAATTACTTGGTTTACAAGGATGGTAAAAGCGTAGGAACGAAGGCAATTGATTTGATTCAGATTTGATTTGGTTACCCAAAGATTAGTTCGTACATTCAAGCAAATAAAAAATAAAGGTTATGATTGACAAGGTTAAAGAAGTGTTGCTCGCAGAACAAGAAATTGTTTATATTCGTGATTGGGAATATGATGCTGAATTTGGTTTGGTAGTTGAGCCACACGAATTCTTAGAGCAAGTGAAAGCAGCTACAACGATTGAAGAGCTTCGTACAATTACAGTTGATTGTTGGAAAGAGAATGGTTGTGAAAAGTATCAAGGTATTCGTTTCTTCACTGAAGTATTAGAAAAAGTATTAGTATGAAAAACGATTTAGTTGTATTGATGCAAATGGCTATTCAGTTATTAGATAAAGGAGAAGCCAAGAAAGCAAATGGTGTTTTGAAACGAGGTTTAACACGACATTTTTCTAAGTAATGAAAGACATTTTTTCAGGTTACGAAGTAGTAACTTACCACGAAGCAAAAGCACTATCCATTCTTATGGAACACTACGCTCAAAGTGATATGTGTGGTGAACCACTATGTTTTGGTTTCAATAATTGGACTGGTTACTACTACATTGCTTTTGAAAACTATTCACTACAAATTGTATTAGACAATAGAATGAATTTGTTGTGGATGACTACTGACATTGAAACGGGTGAAGAAAAGTATTTCGATTCTGAAGAAGAAGCAGCTGAATATTTGGATACATTAGAATAGGTTCGTATATTCAGGCAAATAATGGTTATGATGGAAATAAAGGAAGAAAAATTGAAAGGTGCTTATATTGCAAAGCACGAAACTGCATTGTATTCAGAGTTAGTAGGTTTGAACTATGCTCGTAAAGCAAATGATACATTTGAAATTGACCTTTACACTACAGATGTAAATAATGTTTCTGCTATGTGTCGTTTTTATCTTTATATGTTACCTCGTGTGCATAAAACTTGGAACGATTGGATGGCACCAGATGGTTTCGATCGTGAACAACAATTCTTTATTGTAATTGATCAAAGTGGTGGTAATCTTACACCTACAAGTTACTACTTAGTTGATATGCAAGGTTATGATTACATTCGCTATGCAACTAAGTTGGTCAATTTCAATCCAGATGGTGTAGATGAAATTGATGAAGAATCTGAATTGATTGATCGTGGAACAGGAATTACACGAATTGCTGATCAAGAAGTGTTCGAATATTGTATTTCAAACTTGTGTACTGATTTGAGTGAAGATGGATTTAGTAAAAAAGATGCATTGATTTTTTTACAAGTATTGTTGGATCATAAGTTTGATTGTGTTGTAGAATCTCGTAAACACTTGTTTCAACAATGAATATTCTAGGATTTGTAGGGATGGGACTCGTGATCGGGTCCTTCCTAACTAAAAATATTAAAACGCTACGGTTAGTAAATGCGCTTGGTTGCATTGTATTTCTAGCCCACGGGTTGCTAATCCAGGATCCAGCCACGATTGCTACAAACGGAGCCCTGTTGGCGATTAACGGTTATCGTTTGGTTGCCTAAGAGATTGGTCGTATATTCCAGCAAATAAAAGGTTATGATGAAAGAAGGACAACAATTAGAAATGTTTATGACAGGAGAGCAATATCAAGCAATGGAGCGTTATGTTGCTGGTCAAAACAAAGATACTGAGCATCGTATAGCTTCAGTACAACGACAGTTGAATGTGTTATTGGGTGGTGGATTGATTGAAGGTGTTCACTTCAAGAATAATTTCACCGTTGAAGAAAATGTAACCGAGACTGTATCATTAGGTGGTCGTTGGTATGATGTACCTGAATTCGAAGCAGAGGTTACATACAATAAGAGTGAAGGTGGTGTATTCCTACTTTATGATACAGTTGTGATGGAAGATGGTGTACGTGAAGTAGTAAAGAAAAGCACATACTTCAATATCACATCAGATGATAAAGTAGAATGTAGCGTTATTGTAGGTAGCTATCGTGCAGTAAAGCCTGAAACCATTTTGCGTAAGATAGAGGATATGAATGAGGTAGCAAAAGAGCGATTGGTAATTGCCAACCGAAAGGATGAGCATTACAATAACGCTATTGCTAAACTTAAACTCGAGTTCCCTAATGCAGTTAAGGTTGAAAAAGGTAATGAGTGGGTTCGATCACATAACTGGAAAAATAGCTACAATGTAGATTTGATTACAGTAGGATTCGAAGATGGTTCACACATTCAGTATGATGTAAATGACTTCAATGGTGAAATCAAGATTCGTAAGGTGTATGATGTAGTAGTTGAATCACTAACACTACAAGATAAAGTCAATAACCTGAAAGCACGTTTAGTATGAGCAACAGTTGTAAGCTAGTTTACCAACAGCAAACATATAGTATCATCTACAATGATGCTGAATACACTCTTGATTATGTTCAAGATGATAATGAATGGACTAATATGTCACTAACAGATAGTGATGGTAATAAAGTCGATGATGATGACTTATTTGATGAACTAATGGAGTTGTATTACAACGGATAAAAACATACCGCTTCATAACCGGCGGGGGTGGGGGTCTAGGCTCCCGCCCCTTTATTTCGTATATTCAAGTATAATAAAAATAAATGGTTATGATGGACAGTAATTTTGTAAAGCAAGCATTTGCATATGCTTCGTTTGTAGGTAAGGTTAAAGGGTTGTTTGCGTTTGTAAAGGACAATCCCGGTTATTATTCGGCTGAGGACATTGTTGAGCGTGTAAGCGAAATCGAAGCCGAAATGGATGTGGCATTGGAGGACGTGGTTATCCAAGACTAAGTTAGTATATTCAACACGTTAAATAAATAAAGGTTATGAGTGCAAAGAAGAAATACCGTAGCGGTAAATTAAATCCAGTGACGGAGCATATCTTGGTTGAGGCCCTTAAGTTGTGGCAGACGAATTTCATTGGTGAGATTCGTAAGATGGAGGCTGATGGTAAGCGGTCAATGTTCCATCCTAATTGGACCGCTGTTATGTTGTATGAGTTTGGTGTTGAGTTTGGTGTGGATGAGTTGGCTAAATATGAGCCGATTTTAGAGTAGGGGGGTGGGGTACTCCCCGCCGTACCGTCTTCCGGTATATCGTTCGTACTATCTATCGATCGATCTCCCCACGTGCGGTACTATCCATCGACGGGGCATTATATAGCCCCCGGTGTTTGATGTATTCAAAACAGAGCCGTACCCTTTTACCATCGATGTTGTATATCCTTATATCCCCCCAAACCCACACACACTTCCCATTCACCCCCTCCCCATATTTATCACAAGACACAAATCTCTCTTTTAAGTAAAATTTTACGCATCGACAAAAGTATATACTATGGCATCATACACTGGAATAGCATTAAATGGAGCTGGAACCCCAACCGAAACACTCTCATCCACCACCACCCACACATTCACCTTCACCTTCCCCACAAGTCTCAAAGAAGGAAACGATGAAGCCTACTTCACCCTAGAAGCCACAAGAAGTGCAGAAGGAACTTACGATGGAAACGCTGTAGTTCTTGGAACTTTCTCAAACGAAGATAAAGTTACTTCATTAGTTACATCATCTTATATATTTTCTTATGTAATTACGGGTAGTGGAGCATCCTTTGATTATCAACCAGATGTAACTATCCCAGTTAGTGGTGCATTTTTACGAACTACAGGCAATGTTTCCTTAGTAATTTCTTAATATCTATTATATTTCTAATATTTATAATAAAATACTATGCCAGTACCTAACGCTCAATATAATGAAGATATTTCTTTAACTAAAGATATAGCAGGTGGAATATATTCTGACTGGTCTCAAAAACTTCAAGGTAATAGTATTGGGTGGGAAAGTGTGGGTAATGTATCTCTTTCCCAATCTTATACTACTAGAAATATTGGAAAAGGTGCTGCTTGGAATGGGTCTATAAACCCTACAGCAAGTAATTACTCTATAGGAGCAGTTTGTGGAGCCTATAATGGAACTCCATATATGATAGGTTACCCTCAATTTACACAGGTAGGATATTCCTCAGCTGATTACGAATATAGCGAATATACTTGGGATACTAACACAACTTTATTTAATGGGTTTGTACTATCAGGAGATGCTAATTACAACCACGCATATTATGCATACATTGGAGAAACTACAGGGGTTGGATTAACTATAGGATCAGGACTAGCAAGTACCGGAATGTTAGTAACTGGTGCATTTTCTGCAGCTAACTATCCTGATACTCTTTTTGTTGGACAAAACAACGGATCTATCCCTAATACAAGTGTATATGGTACAGTTCATAATACTGCTGTTGCTATGTTAGCAGCTTGTGCCGCTAATGATCCTCTTGAAGATAGAACCAGTGAAGATCTTTATGGATTTGTTGCCTACAGAAATGCTTCTGATAGTGGATATGTTTGGTATAGGTTTGTTCAATATGATTTTGTTTCCCCAGCATTTGCTGCCACAACCACTACTAATAGATATACAACATATACTAATGCTATTGTTCCAGATGCTTGCTATGCCGGATTCGATTCATCAGGATATGATGTGTGTTTATTCCTTAAAATGAAAAACAACGTAGGATGTCAATTAGTAGGAGCTAAAAGAAATAACAGTTATACTGTAGCTTCTGTTAGTGACATCAATATACATAACTCTACATCAAACTTTGCTGTAGGTTATAATGGTGGAGTATGCTGTGATGCATTCCGTGGAAATTGGTATGCAGCTTATGGTGAAACCTACAATGCTACTTACGCTACTGCTGATAACCTTAAATTCATCTCAGGAAGTATATCACAAAATACTACAACAACAGCGCCTACACTTACAAAATATAGTGATCAAACTTTAGTATCATCAGCTAGAGCAAGAGCAGTAACTTGTGAACTTATAGCAAAAGATAATACATACAACTGGGTATTAGTAGCATACAGTGAAAACTCAGGTAATAACATATATTATCGGGTTATGAGGTGTGCCCCTGGAGGAGCATCATCTGTATTCTCATCTGGAACTTTAATTTCAGGTAGTGGTGCTACCCCTGTAAATGTCAACCAAAGAATACGGATTACTCCTCATGGAATGAGAGATTGTGACTACCCAGGAGGAGATAGATTACTTACAGCTTTCTTTAGTCTATCTTTTATAAACAATAGCTCGAGTACTGGATTAGAAGGATACACTGCTAATTATTATTTTGACTGTGATAATGGACTTATGTATCAGGCAAGTGCTGAAACAGCGGGGGAAGGAGAATCTTTAGATCTTTGGGACTATGCTTTATTAGCTAAATCTAATATATTAGCTAACTGGGACAATGATGCCTCAGGAAATGATGGTAATTTCGATAAACCAGTTTATAGATATAAAATTTTAAATGGAAGTTATAGGGGATTTGGTGCAGGTACCATGTATTACACCAATGTAGGTTGGGGACTGAATACAGGTGACCCTAATGAAAGACTATCTGTATGGTGTTATCAATAAAAAATAAAGATTATGTACGTTTGTAAAAATTCAAATAATATACTTTACTCACAAGTAACATCTTCAAAAGTTGATAGATGTAACGATATTAATACTAACTTGTATCAAGCCGCTAAATTAGAAGATAATTTTATAATTTTAACTCCTGAATTTGAAAATGGAAGTGAATTTAAAGAACAAATCTCAGTTTGGGCAGGTGAAACATTTGTTAGTATGTCTCAATGTGTAGATTGGGCAGATAACAATAATGTACTACTTTTCTATAATCTTCAACAAATGACCCCAAGTTATTGTCCTGATGTTGAAAATCCCTAAGCTTCCTTTGCAGTAAGATTTGGCTTCCGGCAGAGGCGGTCGTATATTTAAGGGTAATAAGAAATAAAGGTAAAAAAGGAAAAGTTATGATGTACAGTTACAGCCAAGACAAGAACGAGTTTTTGACTAAAGAGCAAATCCGTTCAATCGCTCCCTCGGTATTCACCGCAAAAGCTAACAAAGCTACTACTTCTAAGCATTATGTCCACATCCCCACCGAAAAGGTCATTGATGATATGACTTCTTTGGGTTGGAATGTTGTAGATGCTAAAGAAATCAAAGCCCGTAAAGGGGTAGGTTATCAAAAGCACATGGTTGTGTTTGGTAATGATGATCTTCGTATTGAAGGAAAAGATGGAGATACAGTATTCCCTCGTATCTTGATGACCAATTCTCACGATGGTAAAAATGCCTTTACATTCCAGGCAGGTTTGTACCGTTTGGTTTGTTCAAATGGTCTTGTTATCGCAGATGCCGAATTTGCGTCATTGAAGATTCGTCACATGGGCTATGATCTTAATGAACTCTCCACAGTAATCAACGAGATCGTTGAGAAATTGCCATTGACCGTAGAGTGTATGAATAAGCTAAAAGCTAAAGAACTCTCTCAAGAACAAAAAGTATCTTTTGCTAAAGATGCTCTTTCCACCCGTTTGGAAGAAACCCAACTCAAAAGATTCTCTACCGAAGATATCTTAGATCTTATTAAACCTACCCGTGAGGAGGATAAGGGAGATGATTTGTGGAGTGTATATAATGTAGTTCAGGAAAAACTCATTCACGGTATGTTCGATGTGTATGGGGTGGGAGGAAAACAGCGTAAGGCTCGTAAAATCAAGAACTTCCAACAGGATACTAAGATTAACCAAGATCTCTACAACCTTGCCCTTCAATATGCCTAATATTGATATGTTGACTAAGAAGGCCATGGAGGAGATATTGCATGGTGAGGTGTTTGAGTTGGATATGGATGAAGTTTCCCAGTTAGCGGGCGAGACACCCAAAACCATATGGTGCAACGGTTGTTTTGATGTAATACACGCGGGGCATATAGAATTATTAAAATACGCTCGTTCACTCGGTCAGCGACTCGTAGTCGGTATAGACACCGACGCACGTGTAAAACAATCCAAAGGCGAATCACGACCAATCAACAACCTTGAACTCCGTAAAAAAGTCCTAGAAAGCATCCGCTACGTAGACCAAGTCGTCTCATTCTCCACAAACGAAGAACTCATTGGAGAAATCCGCAAAAGCGGCGCGGATACAATCGTAGTAGGAGCAGAATACAAGGGGCGTGTCATTGGAGCAGACGCCGTTAAAACCACGATTTTCTTTCCACGCTCATACAACCTATCCACAACCCAAATCATAGAAGGGGGAGGGGTATATACGGATTTAATGAGGAAATAACGTTAGAGAGAAACCTTTGAGGGAAAGTTAATATTTATATTATATAACAATCTAAAAAATAAGATTATGGCATTTGCAAAAAACGTAGGTGGATCTATTACTGTTGAAGCTGAATACTCTGAGGGATGTTACAACGTTCCTACTGAAGGATACATTGTAGCTGAAGCTGGTGTTGAGGCTGGAGAAGTAGTTTTTTACGGTTCTCCTGACCAAGATGGAGTAGTTAAAATCGTTGGTTTATTAGATGAGGATAAAGCAAACTTTGCTGAAGCTCATGCTTGGATTAAAGCAAACGGTCGTCAACTTTTCTTAAACGAAGAGTCTGTAGCCTAAACCTAACTCTCCCAAAAAATAAGTTATATATTTAGTGGCAATTATGTTGTTATTTAAATTAATTTTTAAGTAAAAATATGGTATCATTTATTCTCAAATACCTCCTAATAGGAATTTTAATTACCTTAGTTATGGACTGGTTAAGTCAACAATCTGACTCAATCGTAAATTTAAAAAATGCCGGAAGAATATCCATAATCTTTTTATGGCCACTAATGCTACTAATATTTGGTATTGCTTTTTTTAAAAAAATTTTTGAATAAAAACAAATTTCTTTGCTTAAACATTTGGTTCCTCAAAAGGAAAGTCGTATATTTAAGTATAATTAAAAAATAAAGGTCATGTTGTTAGCACTTACAATTGTATCGGGTTTTAGAGCTTTGAATAATCTCAAAGTAAAAGAATTCGATGTTAATAAAGAAATTTCAAATTTCGCTGCTCAATCTTTAATTGTGTTTGCTTTAGTATCACTGTTTAATCTTATATTTTAAATGGAAAATTACCGCAAATCACTAACAGACGCTATCGAGGACAATAAAGTCGAAATGCTTGCTCCTTCTCGCGATTATACCGACGAAGAAATTATTTGGATGCGAGGTTACAATCAAGCCCTTCAAGATATGCTTGAAGACTTCGACAATGACTTCGAAAACTTCCTCAATCAACTCATCAAAGCACAACTTAACTAATGGATCAAGAATTCACTGATTTAGTAAACATGACATTCGACTCAGATCTACGAGTTGAAATCATCTATGAAGCAATTAAAATTGCCCAAGAACAACCCGACTCAATCTCTCCACAAGATGCTTTATATTTTGCGCTAAGAGAGTGGGATAAGTAAAAAATTAGTTGTATATTTAGATAAATAGGAAATGATGACAAACGAGAAGGCAGAATTAATCAACACATTGATTGAAATTGAAGAGCGAATCGATGAGCTTTGGGAATACCACCCAGAAAACCCAAATCGCATTGATGTAGAAAGTGAATTTAACGATCTACAACGAACAGCAATTTTGTTACAAAACCAAATAGACGAATTAGGCGGAGACGACGAAGATCGAATCTAAAGCCTTAACGAAGCACCCGTGGTGAAATAGGTAGACACGAGGGACTTAAAATCCCTTGACCAGTGATGGTCGTGCCGGTTCGATTCCGGCCGGGTGCACAAAAGAAAACGTTCTTTAACATATACATGAGGGAGAAAAAAGTAAAATCCTGGACGCAGGTGTGGCCGTAACTGATTGAAAGCATCGACGGGTGTCAGTCATAAGGGGAGCTCTCAAAAATATGGTCCGGTAGCTCAGCTGGATAGAGCAACAGCCTTCTAAGCTGTCGGTCGAAGGTTCGAATCCTTCTCGGATCACATTACTGGAAGGTGGGTGAGTGGTTAAAACCGGCAGACTGTAAATCTGCTCCCTTACGGGTACGGCGGTTCGAATCCGTCCCTTCCAACACAACACTGGCGTGTATCTCCTCAAGCTTATACCTTGTAGAAAGAGTAATTGGTTACATGTGAGTTCAAGTCTCACCCCGCCAACTTAAACTTGGATATTTAGTTTTTTGATATTATATTTAGAAATGGAGGTTTGGCAGAGCGGTCGAATGCGGCAGTCTTGAAAACTGTTTTAGGTGAGAGCCTAACCGGGGTTCGAATCCCTGAGCCTCCGCACTGAGTCTAGCCTCGGAAGGGAATAATAAATGGAGCCGCCAGCTATATCGGTGGGAGACCGAGACATTTACCCTTCCAACAAGACAGCGCTCCAGGGGTGCACAAATCCACTTCGGTGGTTGCCATTCGGGAAAAGATGGTGAGTGGGGAGTACGTTTACCGAACAACGTCTCATTGATAACCTCCCCTATAAGCCTCCGTAGCTCAGTTGGTAGAGCCACTGATTTGTAATCAGTAGGTCGTTGGTTCGAGTCCGACCGGAGGCTCAAATTATTGGTTATACACACTATAATTAATAATTGGTTTCTTTGTTTTCCCAAGACAAAGTGGTGGTCCTCTATTGTAAGGAGCCGAGTTTAGTGTTTCTCTAAAAAACCATTTGGCAGCCCCGACAAAGGCAGCTAAATTTGAAAGGGCCCCATAAAGGCCCTTTCTTTATCTTATAATATATGTATATGTGGATGGACATAGATAAAATATTCGATTTATTTGGTTCAGCAGAATTTGACACTCCTTTAGAGAAGAAAGCCAAAGCTGCTGATGACCTTATACTGATCCAAGAAACCCCAATGTTTTGGATTGGAATGTTTAAAAAAATCATCCTAAACAACCAAGTATTCTACCACCAAATCAAAAACCACCTCCCAGAAGAACTCATTAATGAAATATCTGGAGGTGATGATATGGCCAATATGGTCACATACTCAAGAGCATGGTTTTACATTTCCAAATTAAACCTAAAACGCCGAGTAGACATAGACGCATTAATGACCTTCACAGACGAAAACTTACTTTACGCCTCAGAAATGGCTATTCGTTACTTTGAAGGTATAGAAGAATACGAAAAATGCGCTCATATCAAACAAATCCAAGATCTTATTAAAAAACTATTGGATAAAGCGTGATTTTATATCACTCTATCATTATATTATTATATAACTAAAAAATTCGATTATGCGAAACCCAGAAATCGCCATGCAAAAGCTTGAAAAGCTTGAAGGCAAATTAAAAACTATGCATGTAATGCTTACACGCCCAGGCACTTCAGCTGATAATTACAAGCACTACATTAATGAATGTGAAGATATCATTGGTGATCTTAAAACTATGATTCAACGTCAAAACTAATATAAATAAAAGTTATGAATTTAACAGCAGATCAAATCCAAAATAATTGGGAAATCTTTATTGGTAATATTAATGCCTATATCTCCTCCCCACGAAAAGAAAAGCTAATTGAATTTTATGAAAAGTATGAAGAGCGTGTTATGCTCATGCCAGCTGCTCATAAAAAAGAATACCACAATGCCTTTCCTGGTGGGTATGTAGAACACGTAAATCGTGTTGTACGTTGTGCTCTCAAACAAAGTAAACTTTGGGAAAGTGAAGGATGTGATATGACTACCTTTACCGAAGAAGAATTAGTATTTTCTGCTATCAATCATGACTTAGGTAAAATGGGGGATGAAGACCAAGACTCGTACATCCCCCAAACAGACCAATGGCGTAAAGACAAACTTGGTGAAGACTATATGTTCAACACTAAAGTCCCATTTGCTTCAGTCCCTGATCGTGGTCTTTATCTTCTTCAATCTCATGGTATCCAATATACGTTCAATGAGATGGTTGCTATCCAAACACACGATGGTTTATATGATGAAGCAAATAAGAAATATCTTGCTACATATATGCCTGAACAAAAGCCACGCACATCTCTCCCATATATCCTCCATCAAGCTGATTTGATGGCTGCTCGTATTGAGTTTGAACGTGAATGGTTGCCTAAACTTAAAGGTGAAGTTAAAGAACCTACCAAGAAAAACTTTACAATGAATGCTAAGAAGCCAACTCCTGCTGCTGCAAAGCAAAAGGCATTGGGTTCGGTACGAAGTGAAGGACTAAAAAACCTATTAGATAATCTATGATTTATATTATAGTAATATTAGCATTAATGGTCGTGGTCCTCGGATACACGACCTTTAATCTTTTAAGGAAGAACGAAAAAGCTGAAGATACTATCCTTTATTACGAAGGTTATATGAAGGAAGTAGATGAAACTATTCAATTTATAGATAAACGAGTTAAAGAAATTGACTCACGTGGGTCATTCCAATCCGATGATGAAGTTGGTTTTTTCTTTGAAAGACTTAAGTTGTTAAATGATCTGTTAACAACATACAAACTAAAATAATGGCCGAAATACAAGAAACTAAGCCTAAAAAGGCTAAGGGGGTACAATACTTTACCCAAGAAACTGAGGATGCTATAGTAAGGTACAACAATAGTACAAGCTATCCAGAAAAAGAAAAAATATACCACCAATATATTCACTATCCTTTTTTTAAGCTTACTGAAAATATCATCCACACCTTTAAATTCTACTATACTGAAGTAGAAAATATTGAAGACCTTCAACATGAAGTAATCACGTTTCTCCTTAGTAAAATCCACCTTTATGATCAAAGTAAAGGTTCTAAAGCTTATTCTTATTTCGGCACTATAGCTAAACGATATTTAATTATATCCAATACTCGAAACTACAAACGTAGAATTGATAAAGCACCTGTTGAGGGGTTAGATGAAGATGAACGTCACTCATATCAAATTGATGAGTCTACAGCAAGTGACCCTTACCAAGACAAACTTTCAATATTTATAGACTTATACACTGAATATTGTACTGAAAATATTTTTGAGTTATTTACTAAAGATGAAGATGCTCAAATAGCTGATGCTATTCTTGAATTATTCCGTAAACGCGAAGACATAGATATATTCAATAAAAAAGCGTTATACATTTATATCCGTGAACAAGTTGATGCCAAAACCCCTAAAATTACTAAAATAGCTAATCAATTATACGATATCTTTAAGCGTAATTATATATATTATTTAGAACATGGTTATGTAGAGTTTAAATAAATATATTTATAATCATGAGTCAGTTTGATAAAATAGTATTTGGTAAGAAAAAATTCTCAGATATATTAGAAGAGATTTACACTAACCAACAGAAAAAAGATAAGCAGGTAAGTACCCTTATCAATGAACTTAAACCTATGATGGAAGACATAGGTGATGCTACTCTTATTGTTCCATTAATCAAAGAATATATGGAAATTGGAGTTAAAAACGATGACCTTCTAATCAAAATGGCGGCATTAGCTCAACGCGCTATGAATAGTGAAGGTGGAGAAAGCGCACTCGGAATTTCAGATGAGGAAAAACAACAATTATTAGACGAAATAAGTAAGTTTAAATCTGAAGAATAATGGGCTACAAATATGGTGCTCCAGGCAATAATATAATAGTTAATAATCCTAATACAAGTTACCAAACTAATTTAGGATTACAAGTTAATAACCTTATTGTTGTAGGACGAGTAGTAGACATCATATTAGATAACACTCACCCCCAATATAGTAACTATGGTGAAGCAGGTATTGGATTAATTCAATACCAATTAATTGAAGAAGCCCCATTTAATATAAATGGAAATAATGCTGTTGCTATTCCATTATTTCCTAATATAAAAAACTATCCATTAATTAATGAGGTAGTATTTATGCTTTTACTTCCTACTATAGCTGCTCAAGAACAATTTGGAGCTAATACTTTATATTATTTTCCACCTATAAATGTTTTTAATAACAATTATTTAAACGCTTTACCATCAATCTTAAATCCTAATACTACTACTTCACCATCTGAGCAGAAAAGTTATCAGGAAGTAGGTTTAGGTAGCAATGTAATTGTAACTCAAAATACCCAAAGTATTAATTTAGGTAAAACATTTCCTGAGATTTCTAATATTCACCCTTTAAAAGCATTTGAAGGTGATGTTATATATGAAGGTAGATTTGGAAATAGTACAAGGTATGGTTCAACAGTAAATGGATCGTCTAATAATTGGTCTTCTACGGGTTCTAATGGTGATCCTATTACTATTATTCGAAATGGTCAAGGTCAAGTAAATACACCTAATGATTGGGATAGAATAACTGAGGATGTTAATAGAGATGATTCATCTATATATTTAACCTCTACTCAAAATATCCCATTAGAAGTCTCAAGCATAAACGATTATTTTAGTTATAAAAATAACCCCCCAACTAAACCAAATGTATATGCTGGGAAGCAAGCAATTTTAAGTTCAGGCAGATTAGTATTTAATACAACTATTGATCATTTATTACTTAGTTCTAAAAAATCTATTAATTTAAATGCCGTTGAATCTATTAATTTTGATACAACAGGTCCTATAATTTTACAATCAGGTGAAGTATATCTTGGGTCAAAAAGCGCTACTGAACCAGTTTTACTTGGTCAATCTACTATAAACCTACTACAGACATTACTTCAAGAATTAGCTACTTTAACTAATATATTATCACTTCAGGTAGGTGTTCCTACAGGTACTCCTTTAGCTCCTACTAATACACAAGCAGCTTTAACTAACACTACAATTACCAATTTATTAACTCAATTAAATGGGTTAATGTCTAATTCTGTAAAAACTGTATAATGGCCTCCTCAACTACAGCTATATTAACCAATGGTAATACTCTTAAATTAGAATCTGGGGGGTTTGGGACTACTCATTTAGTTGAAATCGATCCTAATGGTGTTATAGTTTTCACAGGACAAGATAGCCCCTCAGATTTTAAAACTAAAGTAGATGCTAGACTTACTGCTTTAAGAGTTACTAATCCCACTATTGATATTGCTCAATATGGTGAAGATATTCAATTAGAAGAAGTAGTTGTTACTCCCCCACCCCCACCAGCTCCTACCCCACAACAAACCGAACAAGTTAGGCAAAAAGAGGCAGCATCAAGACAACAAGCTCAATCTAATACTCAATTACAACAAGTTGATCCTATTATAGTTGAACAGAACACCCCAGCAAGTTTAAAACCTAAAGGTAAAGCTAAATTTGGGCAACGTGTTTTAGATTTAGGAAAGAAAGCTTTAAAGCTTATTTTACCTAAATTAATATCTTTAGCTAAAGAATATGCTATGGGTGAATTTGAAAAAGCAAAAACCGAAGCAACTTCCCCAGAACAAATAGAAGCATTAAAACAACAATTTTGTCCAACTCCTGATGAATTGCAAAGACTAATAGATGCTCGAAATAATATTGTAGGGCAACTTAATAGTATAGGAACTAAATTAAATACCTTAAATTTTAGTATAGGAGGTTTACAAGATTTAACTAATACTTTAACTTCTACTTTACAAGTTTTAGGAGTAACTAAAGAGGTAGCAAATGCTGCTGTAACAGTAGCTCCTTTAGCTAATATTTTAGGCCCATTCCAAGCAACTATTAATATATTAAATACTATAGAGTCTAAACTTGTACCTTTATTAGAAAAAAACTCAAGTAGTATTAACGCTACAGCAATCCCCATAGCTGTGGTTACCTCTATAATTAACAAAATAGTTAATTCTTTAGGTCAACTAGATGAGTTAATTAAATTATGTAGTCCTAATTCTAATTTGGATTCTATATCTGATGATATTATCCAAATTGCTAATGCTCAAACACAAGCTGATGCTAATGATGGTTCCTATAAAGGGTTTGTATTTGAAATACAAGAAGTTCCTTACTCACCTACTGTAAATCGTAGAAAAGCTATAGCATTAAATAAACAAGGTATTCCTTTATTAGAAACATCTTTATCATTTACTACTAATGACCAAACCCTAATCGATGAACTTAAGCTAATAATTGACAGAGATAATTTAAAAGCTTATTAAACTCAATATTTATAACAGATGAAACCAAGTGAATTAAAATCATTTATCAAAGAAGCAGTTAGAGAAGCTATCCAAGAGGAAATCAAAGATATCCTTTTGGAAGCAGTTCGTGCTCCTAAAACACAAGTAGTTGAAACATATACTCAACCAAATGTTCCTCAAACCCCATCTAAAACAGCAGCAGAAAAAAAAGCTATGATGGAAAGCATTATGGGTGACATGAGAAGAGGTCAAGATACTCTTAATTTTACCACCCAAAATGTAGGGGCTAACACACTACAAGTTACCCCAGGAATGAGCACCTCGGGTGACGGATCAAGACTCCCAGAAGGTAATGTTGGTTTAGACATGATTCAAAATTTATTAAAAGGAAATAAATAATGCCTACGCAAATTATTCCATCGCTTAACCCAATAGATAGAAGCAAAAGAAATGCTATAGGATTTACTTTACCTTTTTATAATGCACAACCTTTTACTTGTAACTATACAACTCAACAAGCGCTTAGGAATAATATCATCAATTATATGATGACTAATAAAGGAGAACGTTGTTTAGACCCTAATTTTGGAGCTGATTTAAGACGACAAGTATTTGAGGCTATGCAATTAGGAGAAACAACAGCATTAACTGAGTTAATCGCTTCTGTATTATCAAAACAATTCCCAGAAATAAACGTTATAAGTGTCACCTCAGATCCTGATCCAGGGATGAATTATGTAAATATTCAAATTGTATATAGTTTCCAAGATCAGGTACAAACTTTAAATGCTAATATATAATGGCGGCTAAAAAGAATTTAATATACCTAAACAAAGACTTTACTGAGTTCAGGAATAGTTTAGTGAACTATTCTCGAACTTACTTCCCTACTACTTATAACGACTTTAGCCAAACATCACCAGGTATGATGTTAATTGAAATGGCGGCTTATGTAGGAGATGTAATGTCATTTTATTTGGATAACCAATACCAAGAAACATTCTTACAATATGCTCGCCAATCAAATAACGTATTTGATTTAGCTTACATGTTTGGTTATAAACCTAAAGTAACAGGTGTTGCAACTGTTGATATTGACTTTTACCAACGAATCCCAGCTTTAGGTTCAGGTGCAGGATACGCCCCTGATTTTAGTTACACATTATCAGTAGCTGCTAATTCAAGTATTCAAGCTGGTGGGGTTTCAAATGCTAAATTTTTAGTAGAAGACCCTATTGATTTTAGTGTTTCTTCATCTGGAGACCCAACTGAAATTACTATTTACTCTACTACAGCAGGTAACCCTTCAGAATACCTCTTAAAGAAAACTCGTAAAGCAATCTCAGCAGCAGTTCAAACTACTACATTTAGTTTTTCAACTCCCCAAGAATTTGCTACTGTAAACATTGCAGGTAATAATATAATTGGTATTTTAGATATTGTAGATAGTGATGGTAATGAATGGTATGAGGTAGATTATTTAGCTCAAGAAATGGTGTATAAATCTATTAAAAACACCAATGTAAATAACCCAACTTATTATGTTGATGGTAATAATACTCCATATTTACTTCAATTAGAACAAGTTCAAAGAAGATTTGTAACTCGTGTTATAAATGAAACAACCTTACAAATCCAATTTGGTGCTGGAACATCTGCAGATACAACTGAAGAAATAATTCCAAACTCAAATAACGTAGGTTTAGGTTTACCATTTGAAAAAGATAAATTAACAGCAGCATATTCACCTACTAACTTTATTTTTAATAACACTTATGGTATTGCCCCCTATCAAACTACTTTAACTGTTAGATATTTAACTGGTGGGGGAGTTGCTTCTAATGTAGCAGCTAATACGTTAACTTCATTTAGTGGTATATTAAACTTTAATAACTACAACTTAGCAGGAGCACAAACATATTATAATTCGTTTGCTGTGAATAACCCAAGAGCCGCTACAGGTGGTCAAGATGGAGATACATTAGAAGAGATTAGACAAAATTCATCTGCAAACTTCGCATCACAATTACGTAACGTAACACAAGATGACTATTTAGTAAGAGCACTTTCAATGCCTCCTAAATATGGAGTTGTTTCTAAAGTTTATGTAGAACCTACTAAATTACAAAATGCTGGGGTTGGGAGTATACCTTCTATTTTAGACATGTACATTTTGTCTTCAAATGGTCAAAATCAATTAACAACTGGGTCTATGGCTTTAAAGCAAAACCTATCTACTTATCTATCTCAATATAGAATTATAGGTGATACTATTAGCATTAAAGATGCTTTTATTATTAATATTGGTATAGACTTTGATATTATTGTTCTCCCAGACTATGTTAATAGTGAAGTACTTTCTAATTGTATCGCAGAATTAAGTGCTTATTTTGCTATTAGTGAATGGCAGATAAATGAGCCTATTATTATGAGAGAACTTTACCTTTTATTAGATAAAGTAGAAGGAGTTCAAACTGTTAAAAATATAACTATAACTAATAAAGTTGGTGCAAGTTTAGGATATTCACAATATGCTTATGATGTTGTTGGTTCTACTATTAATGGAGTAGTTTATCCATCACTTGATCCTATGATTTTTGAAGTTAAATCTCCTCAAAATGATATTCGTGGTAGAGTAGTACCTTTATAATTTAGAAAACAATGGCCGTATATAAGATATTCCCAACCCAAGATGCTACTATATATTCCCTATTCCCTTCAATGAATACGGGATTAGATGAAATTATAGAATCTACTACTACTGCTTTTGGATTTGATAACCCAAGTCCTCAAACATCAAGATTCTTGATGCAATTCTCTCCAACAGATATATCTAATGTTATAACTCAAAAAATTGGAGATAAAACTTGGGATGCTCATTTAAGATGCTTTATTTCAACTGTAACAGGTTTAAACACTGATACTACAATTGAGGCTTGGCCATTAGCTAAAACATGGGATAATGGAACTGGTCGATACTTAGATAATCCTCTTACTACTGATGGTACAAGTTGGATTTGGAATACTTACGATGGTGACTCACAATGGATCTCAAGTATCCCAGCTAACGCTACTTCATCATACACAAGTTCAGTATATCCAGGTGGAGGAGTTTGGTATACCGGCTCGACTAATACTCTTCACCCAGATGTATCAGCTTCACAAACCTATGCGTTATACAACGAATTTGACCTAAATTTAGGCGTTACAGACATAGTTCATAATTGGTATAGTGGTTCTTTACCTAACTATGGTTTTATAGTTAAACAAGCATCTAATGAAGAGTTTATCTCTAATACTGATCAACAGATTGAAATTAAATATTTTTCTATTGATACTAATACTATTTATCCTCCTCAATTAGAATTTAGATGGGATGATTTTATATACGATACAGGATCATCAACTCAAACCATAGTTAACACTCCTCAAGTATACGCTTCATTAGCTAACAACCCAGGAACATTCTATAGTGAAAGTGTTCAAAGATTTAGATTAAATGTAAGACCACAATTCCCACCAATCATATTCCAAACAGCTTCAGTATACACTACTAATTACTACTTACCAACAGCTTCGTATTACGCAATCCAAGATTTAGATACTAATTTATATGTAGTAGAATTTGATAGCACTTATACTAAAATTAGTGCTGATGCTTCAAGTAGTTACTTTGATGTTTACATGAATGGTTTAGAGCCACAAAGATGGTATAAAATTCTTATCCAAACCACAATTGATGGAACAACATTAGTACTAGACAACAATTATACCTTTAAAGTAGTTAACTAATGGCTTCTCAGGCTGTAAATCTAAATAAACAAGTATTTGAGAAAAGACAATACGATAGAACTATCAATACGTCTTTTACTCAATTAGGTCAATCTACTTTAGTAGATACAGGATCTGCCTTACCTTCGGTAGATCAATTTTTTGATTATTACAATCAATTATTCTTTGATATACCTAAATTTGGAGTTATAAACTCTCATGAGTACCTTATAAAGACGAGTCAAGACTATATAGGTGCTTCCAATGTAGTAAATGATGAGATAACTGATTTAATTGAGGAAATTACTCAACTAAGGCAAGAAAATTTAGAACTTAATCAACAACTTATAAGCGTTCAAACGAATGCTATAACAGCTTCTATATCTATATGAGTGAATTAATTAACATAACTAGAGTAAATCCTACTGATTTTACTTATCAGGACTATTCATCCCAAGATGAAACGTTAATTCCTTCGTATTTAATATCTTCTTCTTTCAATCAAAATGTTGATAATGTAGAATTATTTTTATTAGATTTTAATAACAATATATTATATGCTAATTACCAATATACTAATTTTTCTTTTTTAAATGGAGAATTATTTATTAATCCTGAGCAAGATATTAACTCATTAGTTGCTGAGGATGGTTTATATTATTTAGTATATAACTTTTTATCTAATAAATTAAATTCATCAATTCTTTCTCCTTACTACATCAAAGAAATCTCATCAGATAGAACTGAAATACGATTAGATAGTAATGTTATCTCTAATTTAGATATTATAAGTGGGGCTAATGATTTTATTAGTGAAAGAAACTCAACTAATTACGAGTTAGATTTTTACCTAAATTTTAACCAAAATCAATTAATTATTGCTAATAATATTTTATTAGACAATAGTACCCCAGATGACCCTACAATATTAATTAAATTATATGAAGCTTTACCTCAACAATTTGGATTAAAAGACGAATGTTGGGTTAATACTAAAGTTACTGAGACTTTAGCTTATGAAGCTACTTATGAAGAAGTCTTTGAATTTAAAGAAACTATTATTCCTTTAAGAGGACCTAATACAAATCTTGATATAAACAACCAGATTAATAATTCAACAGATTATCAATCTCAAAGTAGTTTAAAAACCTCTACTTCTTCAAGTTACCAATACCAATTAAATTCATTTTTAGCTGAAAGAGGTTTAGATATAAACATTGATTATACTGATTTTAGTAATTTTGTATTTTTCTCTTCTGCTCAAACACGTATAGAAAACTTTTATTACAAACTTCAATTAATTGAAGAATACGAGTATAGCGGTAGCTTATCAGGGGTTACTCCTTCAAACACATTTGCTTCATCAAGCCAAAATATTTGGGATATTAAAGTTCAAGATATTATTGATAACTTTGATCATTACGAATACTATTTGTACTATGAATCAGGTTCAGATGCTTGGCCTAAAACAAACCCTAACTCAGGTCCCCCTTACTTTAATGTAAGCCCAAATTCAGTATTAGGATTGGCTTGGTTAAATACTAAATTAGCTGAGGCTGAGCTTTATGATGATAATAATGATAATTATCTTTATAATACCATCCCTACTTATTTAAGTCAAGATCCTCAAAACACACCATTACAACTCTTTGTAGAGATGTTAGGTCAAAGTTTTGATGATACTTGGGTTTATCTAAAAGATGTAACTAACAAATGGGATGCTGATAACCGCATCAACTATGGTGTTTCTAAAGATATTGTAGCAGATGTTATTAGAGATTTAGGTATAAAAATATACCAAAATAACTTTGGTGTTGCTAACCTTTACTCAGCATTCTTAGGATATGATCCATCAGGTAGTTTTAATTTCCCTTATGATGCTACTGGTTCTCTCCCAGTACCTGCTTTATCAGGTTTAGAATACGTTACTAACTACGTTACAGCTTCTTCGGGCACGCTTCCATTGGATGACGTTAACAAACGCATATATAAACGTATTTACCACAATTTACCATACTTACTTAAGACTAAGGGCACATTAACAGGATTAAGAGCATTAATTACTTCTTATGGTATTCCTGATACTATCCTTAGAATTAATGAATTTGGAGGTAAAGATAAATTAAATGTTACTGATTGGGATTTATGGCAAAATCAATTTAACTATGCCTTTACTACCTCAGGTTCAGGATTTGTAAATATTCCTTGGGGGGAATTAAATTCAGAACCTAATAGTTTTCCACAAAGTCTTCAATTTAGATTTAAAACATTTGGGTTACCCACTCAAAACATTCCTTATTCACAATCTGTTTGGCAAGTATCCAATGGAAGATTATTTGTTGCCTTAGAATATGATGGTTCAGGTTATACAAGTGGTTCTTATTCTGGGTCTATAATCGATCCTGAGTATCAATATGCTACTTTAAAAATGGTTGATGGTACTTCTAATATTTCATCAAGTGTTTACTTACCATTCTTTGATGGTGGTTGGTGGTCAGTAATGGTTAATTATAATAGTGATGATACCTTAACCTTATATGCTGCTAATAAACTTTATTATGATGGAGACGATGGTGCTAATATTGGATTTATAGCATCTTCATCTACTACAGCAATAAACCCAAATGATTGGACACAAACATCAATTTCATATTTAGGTGGATCCGGATCTCTTTCATATGGAGGAAAAACATATACTCCATTCTCGGGTTCATTCCAAGAATTTAGATATTATTCTGAGGCTTTAGACGTTGAAATGTTTAAAGATTACACTATGAATCCTTTATCTACAGAAGGTAATAGTGTAAATTCAACTCCTGATACTTTATGGTTTAGAACATCTTTAGGTGCTGAGTTGGATACAACTACTACTGAATCAATCCATCCTAAAATAACAGGATCATGGGCTGTAACTCAATCTTTTGCTTCAACTAATACAAGCACATATAGTTTTACAGGTTCATATACTTTTGAACCTAACACTGAATCTATTTTCTTAGATCAACCTATTGCTGGTATTAGAAATGCTATTTCAAACAAAATTAAAGACGAAGCATTAGTATTACCTTCAGGGAATACACTATCAGCTTTTAAATCAATTCAACAAACTTCTCCATTAAGTGGAAGTTACACATCTAACGTTAATTATCTTGAAGTAGCATTTTCTCCTCAAAACGAAATCAATGATGACATTATGGATCAAATTGGTTTCTTAAACTTAGGAGACTATATTGGAGACCCAAGACAACGATTCAACCAAGATACTTCATACCCAGATCTTGATCGTTTAAGAAATGCTTATTTTGAAAAGTATAAGAATAACTACGATATAAATGATTATATAAGACTTATCAAATATTTTGATAATTCTTTATTCAAAATGATCAAAGATTTTGTTCCTGTAAGAACAGGTCTTGCTGCTGGGGTAGTTGTTAAACAACATTTACTTGAAAGAAACAAATATCCTACTCCTGAGGTAGGTTGGACTTTACCTGAGTTTTCGGGATCAATTGATACTGCTTTTATCACAGGATCAGATGGTGGGTCTTTACCTAATGTTGAAGTTATAATTGGGTATAGTATAGTATTTAGTACAAATTTATTACCATATGTAACTACAAATACATCTGATGCTGTTAATGGAAATTACTCAAGAATTTATACTAATCAAAATGGTAATCCTATAACCATAAAAGTTACTATAATTGGTAATACAATTTCAACATTAGTAGCATTTACCCCTACATCAGAAAATGCAGGGTTCAACCCAGGTGATATAATTACTATTCCATCTTCTATTATTGGAGGGTCTACTAATGTAATAATTACACTAACTGAAGCTATGATTGGGGCAGGTGAATTAGTTAACTTTGTAGATACTACTTCACAAGCATGGTATGGTAATAATGTTACTCCTTATGGTTTAATGTCATTTACACAATCTGATGCTGCTGAATTTTTTAATGGTGAGTTTAGTGGATCTGAATTTGTGATTACTAATGGAGAGTTAAACTCCGCTAATTTAGTCAAAAATGTAGATACCACCCCACTTTCTTATTATTCTACCGGGTCGGATACTTTAACAACCCCTAACCCAGGCCAATTTTTCTGGAAGGCTACACCAGTTGCTACAGGGGGTGTAATACCTGCTGATGGACCTTCTGGTTTAAAATATTTATATATTAATGAAGTAGATGATAATGGAGTTAACATCCTCACAGCTTTACAAAATTTAAAACCTGGGGATTCTATGAGATTTACAATAGTATACGATTCAACTATAATATAATATGGCATTAATTTCTCAAACAATAACAAGAACTATAGTTGGAATTAACCCAATTGGGAATAATATTTGGCAAATTGAATTCGATCCGAGTCAAACTATTATTACATCCCAAAATTTTACCTATCCCGTAATTTATGGGTCAAGCTCTGCATTACCAGTTATTTTAAATCCATTTTTAAATAATATAGGAAATTGGGATACTAATGATTATAACGCTACTATTAATAATGCTAGTACTGATAGGGAAAACTTATATTATCAACAAGTTGATTATGATACTAACCAAACAATCCCAGTTAACTTTGATCAGATTATAGCAGGAACAGCTACTCGAGCTTCTATTCCTAATTCTAATTTTACATCATATCAATTCTCAGGTTTAAGATATTGGGGTAGTAAAAATACAACTGATGACTTTAATACTGCTTCGGTTTCTCAATCAAATGTAGTTCAAGAAATTCAAAACTCTAACATAGGCTCTACTACATTAGGATATCCATCAGTAAACAATTGGGATGCTTCTATCTTAGAATTTAATTGGGGTGGTGGTACTTATCCTGAAATTTATGGTGGTGGTGCTTTAAGTTTAAATCAATTACTTAATGTTGGATCTGATAAGGATAAAATAACTAAATTTAGTTCTACTGAGGATGGTTTTATGGGATCTATTGAGTTAGAATTTCCTCTTAATAGTTTACCTATACTAAACCAATACACTACAAATGCTACCTCTACTAATGGTGCCCGAGTCTCAGACTATGGATTTTCAGTTCCTCCTATATCAACATACATGCTTCCTTCAGAGGGTGTTCATACCGCTACGATAAATGCTGGTAGAGCTTATGTAGCATTAAATAATCAGGTATATAATGTTGGAACTAATTCTAGTGGTTATTATACCACAGGTAGTGGTGCTACCTCTAACACAGAAGCTTCATTAATTATATCTCAAAGCCTACAAAATGGGGATAGATGGTTTATTACCTTATACGATAATCTCCCCAACCCAGTTCAAGGAGTCTTAGACCCGATAGCCTCAGGTAGTATAGTTGATTATACAACTCAAACAAATGGTGCTTATAATTACCCTTTAACTAAAAATGGAGTATATGAAATCACATCAGTAAATACTACTAATAGTTACTTATATTTAAACCCATATTTACCTCAAGGGTCAAGTTTAGGACAAATTGGAGGATCTGCTAGTAATTTAGGTATGTTAATCTGGAAAGCAGTACAAGGAGGTTATTTACTTTTTAATGATGCGACTTTAAGTGGCGTTGGTAAAGGAGGTTTATTAACTTCCAATCCAAATCCTACTATTCAACAAGATTTTACTTACATAACACAAACCTACGGAAACAATCCTAAAAATCAATAAAAATTAAAAACTTTGTATATTTATAATAAAATACGTATTTAACCCATGGGATATTTAAACAATTCAGTAGTAACAGTAGATGCTATCCTTACTGATAAGGGTAGAGAGTTACTCGCTAAAAATGATGGTTCATTTAGAATCACTCAGTTTGCTTTATCTGATGATGAAATTGATTATACACTCTATAATCCAAATAACCCATCAGGTTCTGCTTACTATGGTCAAGCCATTGAAAACATGCCTTTATTAGAGGCATTTCCTCTTGTAACACAAGAAATGAAGTATGTTTTAACTACTTTACCTCGTGGTACTTCTAAAATGCCAGTGCTTGATTTAGGATACGCTGCTATTACTTTAAAACAAGGTGCTTCATTAGCAATTACTCCTCAAACATTAAATTACTTAGGTGGAACTTCAACTTACGAATCATCAGGCTATACAGCTACTATTTCGGATGTTAGAACATTAAGTTCATTTAATGGTGTAGGTGTAGATACTCCTGATGCATTAGCTTTAAATTCATCTGTTACTATTGGTACTAATGTTTCTAAAACAGTAGTTGGTACTACAATTAATATGACAGCTACTACAGTTAATACATTGTTTGGTTCAAATACAATTTTACAAGCTACTTTAACAGTTGTAGGTAGAGATTCAGGTGCTCGTGTCACTATTCCAGTAACGATTACTAAAACTTCAGCTTAATTATGTCGTTTAAAAGATTAACCCCATCCGATTTTTTAGTATCTGCTGATTCTATTACAGCGGCTTGCTGGACTGATAATGTTACCCCTTTATCTAGTTTCTATACATCCTCAACCCAAGAAGCAAGTTCGCAAGGAGATTATGTATTAGCAGTATACCAAACTTCTTCTATTTCTGATAATGCTGCTATTCAATTTTACACAGGATATGCCAATGCTTTAGGTTCAGGATCTACACCATACGATATTGCTATTTCAGGTTCATCTCCTTCAAGAACATTATATGGTCAATATAGAAGCCTTATTCTTGAAGATGAAAATGCTTCATTTATTTTTGGTGGAGTAACTCAATCAGATTTCTTTATAGTATCTGTTGAAAGAGCAAACTACAAACAATCATTACTTCCTGGTTCACTTAATTTACTTCTTTCGGGTTCTGGAACTGATAAAGTCTACTTAACTGATAATAGTAATGATGTTTCAGTTGTTCCTTATATCAATGGTACTCGTGTTTACCAATTAGTAAGTGGATCCAATGGTTCATCTTATTCAGGTAGTGGTTACACTGCTGAGTCTGGTTCGTATGGTTGGTTCCTCCCAGATATGGGTACTATATTGTTAAATGGTCAAGCTTTAGCTTGTCCTGCAGGATATGAAGGTGGTATTGGTTTAAAATATAGTGGATCAGCTTTACAATCTAATCCTTCAGTAGTGCCTAATGGATATAATAACGCCTTAATCTACACAGCAATTTCAAAAGGTGATAGTTTTGGTTTAAATTCTCAAGAAAACGTTACCTCAGATTACGTATTCATTAGACCACAAAACGCTGAGTTTAACTATACTACTAATCCATCATTTATTTCTGGTTCAACTGGTCAAGTAATTTATTCACAATTTATTAATAACCCACAGACATACATTACAACTGTAGGTTTATACAACGACGCTAACGAATTGTTAGCCGTAGCTAAATTATCTAAACCATTAGTTAAAGATTTTACTAAAGAAGCTTTAATTAGAGTTAAGTTAGATTTCTAATGAATGGGTCCTTTCAAACAATTTCTAAGCTCTGATGTAATAGTAACACCCTTTGTGGTTAACAAGGGGTTTACTTTTACTCCTGGGACTTCAAGTGGTCAATTTTCTTATTTTGGGTATACAAGTAGTCTAACAGCAAAATGGGTTCCTAATGATAATATTATAGAACAACAAGCTGTAGGTATAGATAAATTTATAGCCGAAAGCGGAAGTGATTCTATGACTGGGTTAATTATAAGTAGCCTTGAGGGAAGTGTAAGTTCTTCACTCTCAAATTATACCCAATATAACGCACATTACTTATATAGTTCAATTCAGCAACTATACTATTCTAATTTTTTATCTTCAAGCACTGGGGATAATGTATCACGCCCTGTTTTAATTCCTGGTAATGATGTTAGTGGTAATGTTTATGTAGGAGCTATTAATAGTCCCTTATACGATAACTTTTTACAATCTACTTTAACTCCTACTCGTTTTTGGCCTACTGAATCAGGGGCTAAAGTTGGAGTTGTTTCTATCCCTTCTAAACTTTATGGTGATTATATTCAACCTAAATCTGTTAGATTTAGAGTTGTAGTATCTGGAAGTGCTTATGTATTTGTAGATGATGGTGAGGGTAATCTTATTTTAGAAAATTCTACATATAACGTAGGAAACGTTATCTATCCTCATGGTATAATCATATTTACTAATTCAGCATCCTATAATAATAATCAGGGTCAAGGTCCATTTATTACTTTAGCAGGTTATGGGTATGACATTTATGGTAATGTTACAAGTGTGTATGGGGGTTCTTCAGTAGTAGTTCTACCTTCTATAACTGATTTATGTAATAGTGAAAACTTTACTGCGTCATTCTCAAGTTCATACACTATTTATGAAACGCAATATAAGTGCACTCTTGGTGAAAACGAATTTAATAGTACTTTAAATCCATCAGCCCAATCAAGTGGTTCAATGATTGAAGTATCAGGTAGTTTATTTTACCAACCAGGAAATGGTCAATTAAAAGATAATTTAACTGGGTCTTATTTTGCTCCATATGTTACATCTGTAGGGTTGTATGATGAAAAACAAAACTTATTAGCTGTAGGTAAATTATCTCAACCATTACCTACTTCTACTACAGTTGATACAACAATATTAGTAAACTTAGATAGATAAAATGGCAAAGCAACTACAGAATATATTCACTTCAAGCGTAGATGAAATAGCCCAAGGGTATACTATTAACTCTTGGCACGTTTCTCAATCTGTAGATGCTTTTACTGCTGCTGATGACTATGATATCTCAGTATCTGGTAGTTTTACAACTACTGGATCTATATTTTATACAGGATCTAATTTACAAGCCTCACCAACCCATTTTATTTCATATGTTCCTTCTACAGGAATTTTAGAATATTCTGAGTTGTCAACTCTTACAGGTGCACAAGGCGCTCAAGGTGCTCAAGGAGTTCAAGGTGCACAAGGTGTAATAGGTGCCCAAGGTGTTCAAGGAGTACAAGGTGCTCAAGGTGCACAAGGTGTTGTTGGAGCCCAAGGTGTTCAGGGTGAAATAGGAGCACCAGGTGCTCAAGGTGTACAAGGTGCAGATGGAGCTCAAGGTGTCCAAGGTGCCCAAGGTGAAATTGGTGCACAAGGTAAACAAGGTGTTCAGGGTGTTCAAGGTGTTCAAGGAGCAGCAGGTGCACAAGGATTAGCAGGTGCACAAGGTGTACAAGGTGCTCAAGGTATTGTAGGAGCACAAGGTGTACAAGGTGCAGCTGGTGCACAAGGTATACAAGGAGCTATAGGTTCTCCGGGTGCACAAGGTGTGCAAGGTGCAATTGGAGCTCAAGGTGTACAAGGTGCACAAGGTGAAGTAGGTGCACAAGGTAAACAAGGCGTTCAAGGTGCTGCTGGTGTTCAAGGAGCTATAGGAGCCCAAGGTAACGATGGCGCTCAGGGTGTTCAAGGCTCAACTGGTAATCCTGGTGCTCAGGGTGTTCAGGGTTCTGCTGGTGTGCAGGGATCTGTAGGAGTTCAAGGTGCTCAAGGTGTACAAGGTGAAATTGGAGCTCAAGGTGTACAAGGAGCAGCAGGTGCTCAAGGTAAACAAGGTGTTCAAGGTGCAGTTGGGGTTCAAGGTGAAATTGGTGCTCAAGGTGTACAAGGAAAACAAGGAGCTATTGGTGCCCAAGGTATACAAGGCTCAATTGGCAACCCAGGAGCTCAAGGGGTTCAGGGTGCTATAGGAGCCCAAGGTGAAATTGGTGCACAAGGTATTCAAGGGGCGGCAGGCGCACAAGGTGAAATTGGTGCACAAGGTGTACAAGGTGTAGCTGGAGCTCAGGGTAAACAAGGTGTTCAGGGTTCTGCTGGTGTTCAAGGGGCTGTAGGCATCCAAGGAGCACAAGGTAAAATTGGAGCACAAGGTGTACAAGGTGAAGTAGGTTCCCCAGGTGCTCAAGGCGTTCAAGGAGCAGCAGGCGCTCAAGGTAAACAAGGTGTCCAAGGGGCTGCCGGAATACAAGGTGCTATAGGAGCCCAAGGTGAAATTGGTGCCCAAGGTGTTCAAGGTGCTGCAGGTGCCCAAGGTAAACAAGGTGTCCAAGGAGCAGCAGGTATACAAGGAGCAGTAGGTGCTCAAGGAGATGTTGGTGCCCAAGGTGTTCAAGGAGCAGCGGGTGCCCAAGGCGTTCAAGGTGCTGCCGGTGCTCAAGGCGTTCAAGGTGCTGCCGGTGCCCAAGGCGTTCAAGGTGCTGCCGGTGCCCAAGGCGTTCAAGGTGCTGCAGGTGCTCAAGGTAAACAAGGTGCTCAAGGTGTACAAGGCGCCACAGGTTCGGGAACAGCAGGTGCTCAAGGAGCACAAGGTGAAATTGGTGCTCAAGGTGTTCAAGGTGCTGCCGGTGTTCAAGGTAAACAAGGTGCTCAAGGTGTACAAGGCGCCACAGGAACAGGGACAACAGGAGCACAAGGTGCTCAAGGTGCTCAAGGTGTACAAGGTGCTGTTGGAGCCCAAGGTGTTCAAGGTGCAGCAGGTCCTTCTGTTGATACTAACATTTATAATAGTGATGGTGCTTTAGATAGCGCTCGAACAGTTAGTGGTGATGGCTACTCAATTGAATGGGACTTTGGTAATGACCAAACAGATGACTTTACTATATGGACTTCTCAAACAGCAAGATCAGGTAATGGATCTCGAATTATTTTTAAAGGATTATTAGATTATACTACAGCTGTTAGTACTGATGGTATTTCTCCTGACACAGTAGTAGGATATAATACCCAAACTCCATACAACATATATCAATTCCCAACTAACCAGATGACTGTATTAAGTTCATCTTACGCTATTACAGCTTCATACGCTGCTAATGCTGGGGGTGGGGCAGCAAGTGCTGTTAACTTAATTACAGCTTCAGCAAGTGCTAACTATAGAGTATTATTAGTTGATAATGCTGGGTTTACTAGTGAACCTATTTATGTTGACGACAACGATGGTTTAACATTTAACCCATCAACTAATTTCTTATATGTTAAAGGAGACGTAATCGCTTACTATACCTCAGATCAAAACCTAAAAGAAAATATTACTCCTATTCAAGATTCATTAATTAAATTAGATCAAATAAATGGATATGAATTTGATTGGAAACCCGAATCAGGATTTGAGGGGCACGATGTAGGTGTTATAGCACAAGAAATTGAACAAATCTTACCCGAAGTAGTAACTACTCGTGATAATGGTTTCCAAGCTGTCAAATACGAAAAATTAACAGCATTCTTAATATCTGCTATAAAAGACTTAAAATCGGAAGTTGAAAATCTAAAATCTAAACTCAAATAAGATGGATGTACCTACTTCAGAATCCGTAATTAATTGGCCTTTTCCAACTTCTTCAGCAGCGACAGGTCCTTATGCTAAAGGGCAAGGAATATATCTAGCTGGTGATCTAAGGCAAGCTCAATCTATATATGGATCATATTTTATACAAGAGGCACAACGTGGAAATCCTGATACTGCGTTTATGAAACAAACTTCTTTAGGAAAACTTGTAGGATATAATAATCAATTACCTTATTATGGAAATATAAATTGGAGTAATAATGTAACAGGAAGAGGTGTAAGAAGTACTTCTACTCAACAAGTGAGTATGAGAGATTTATCTAACTATACTGTGTCTAATACTGTTAAAGAAGCATTTGGATCATTTGGGCAATATAATGCTCATAGTAGTTCGGCATCCCCAATTAGAACCTATCTAGCTAGTGAGACAATACGATCTTGGGTTACAGCAAGCTACCAAACTGCAAGTTATGGGACTTTAGGAGTATTTGCCTATAAAAATAATATTAACAGACCCAGAATGGGTGCTTTTATACAAAATCGTTCTCGCGAAACCGATGTTCTTTCTGGCCCAGACACAGCCTCAATGAATAACACTGCTGTTATTAATTATGGTGTACCTACAATTACAGGATCAAATGGTGGTGATTTAAACTTTAATGTTGTACCAACTGTATCATCAATAGGGTTAAGTAATACAGCAGAAAGTGTTACAGTAACAATTCCTAATAGAGTAAGTTGGCCTGGAAATGGGAATTTCGATGGTAATTCGGCTTATTTGTCACAAAAACGACAAGGATTGCTTGTATATAGTAATTTAGGAGGTGATAGTGGAAAATTATATTATAACAGATATTTAGTTTCATCAAGTAATCCTAATGGTTTATCATTAGCATTAGAGGTAGGATCTACTACTAAATTACCTAATAATGATCGTAATTATTGTGTATTAGGATTAGTAGAAGAGTTTTTACCAGAATTATTGGGTCAGAATAATTTTAGAGTCCCAGTTGGTTTTGAAGATCCAGTATTAGGTCCTATACCATCAGATATGTCTAGTGCTAATATACTATACACCCAAGGATTAGGATGGTATTCTTATATAGTAAGTATGACTGGAAGTATTTTATATACAGGCAGTAGAGCATATTTAGGTAAAGGATATCCTCTTAATTGGAGAAATGAAAATGGAGCTCAAATGAAACAGGGATTTGGTATTGTAGGGGGCCAAGATTTCCCAGGAAGCACAGGTAGTGCTGATGATAAAGTAGTTTTATCATATACAATCCCAGAATATAACTCTTATGTGGCTGCGCCAGATTATAGTAGTTGGGTTAGTAACCCTTCTGGGAGTTGGTATGATTATAATACCCCTATTACTACTACTATAATAAGTGGATCAAAAAAGTGGCAAAGTAAGGCTATTGAAGATTTAGGGGTTTGTAACATTCAAAATTCACTTTCTACTGGATCAGTAGTTTTAGCAGCTATGGCTCACACTGGTAGCTCTATTGATATAGGATTATATATGTTAACTGGTAGTGGCTTTATACAATTAGACTATTTAGCCGGAGTTGGAAGTGGAAATGTTGATTCTACAGATAGAATAACTTTATATAAGCTAGGGGGTGCTGATGGAAATCAAAATTACAACCTACAACACCCTCAACAAGATGGAATCTTTGGTCCCGCGTCCTCAGGACGTAGTTATTATACTTACGCTTCATCTTCTTGGGATGTTTCTTTACAATACAGCTATTATATATCTTCTTCAGGGTATGTAGGGTTAACATATACTACTAATGATATAAACCCTTCAACTAAGATTGTATATCTTAGAATTGATATGGCCCACTTAAAATTTATAGATACTACTTCTTTACCTACAGATTCTTATGGACCATATGCTTCTTTAGGGGGTGGGTATAATTATTTCTTTGCAGGATTTCCTATGGGAAAATATAATAAAGTAGTACAGCCTATAGTTATAGGATGGGAAGAACCTCGTGGACTACCCGGGAATGGGGCTTTGGGTGCAGGTTATCAACCACTTTCCATTGTACCTATTGTCCCTATAGTAGGAAGTTATTACGATAGTAATGCTGGGACAAGTGAAATAAAAATGTCATCTATAGCATTATACTAAAATATTTATAATATATGGCTAAGCAACTACAAAACATATTTACACCGAGCACGGACGAGATAGCACAAGGTTATATTATTAATTCTTGGCACGTTTCTCAATCTGTAGATGCTTTTACAGCTGCTGATGATTATGATATTTCTATTACTGGTAGTTTAACAGTAACAGGATCCTTTTATTATACAGGATCAGCTTTAGATGCTTCACCTTCATATGCTTTAACTATAGATCCTACTACAGGAATAGTTAAACATTCAACATTTACTGGGGCTCAGGGTGTACAAGGTGCTCAAGGTGTACAAGGAGCTCAAGGTGCTCAAGGTGTAATAGGAGCCCAAG
>Ga0208795_1000166_pt1 | contig 33733 bp, 32 predicted proteins | sample CB_VirMetaG_6_FD_184541 | JGI IMG/M metagenome (GOLD analysis project Ga0208795, IMG submission 184541) | Freshwater to marine saline gradient viral communities from Chesapeake Bay - CB_1508_2 Viral MetaG (SPAdes) (version 4) | ecosystem: Environmental > Aquatic > Marine > Coastal | place: USA... | reverse complement strand
GCTTGGTTCAACCTGACCTACCTAGCTAAGGATAAATAAATAAAATGTCAGACCCAACATCCCTGTTCTGACTCTCTGAGGACTATAGATGCAGCACACTCGTGCTTACTCAGATTAACTTACTCTTTATTTTCTTCTTGCCTCACTTGCATATACATGCATTGATACGGCAAACAATAACATCCACATCATATACATGATGAACAAGGACTTTAATCCTCCATCTGTCACGCCAAACTCAATGGCTGTAGACGGGAACAATAATGTGAAGCATAATAATGCCCCAACAACACACGTGATCATCCCAACCACGTATGTAAAGATTTTAATAGATGTCATAATGTTTTAATTAAGGTTAAACTGTTTAAATACTATCCCTCTGCACTCAGTTGTAACTTCTACACCGTGTGGGCTAAATTCACGGCTTATCCCTCTATTTCGGAATTACAACTGCTCACCCTTGGGAAGTGAGAATGGTGCATTAATAGAGAGTCTACTATTGATATGATCTCAAGCAGACTCTTTTAACTTTTACCAATATTTATAATGAGGACAAACTCTCCATTCTGGATTCTGTTTATCCAACCATTGCTCATGTGTTAGAACAAGGACATTACCTAAGAATGGATTCTTCTCAAGTAATTCACTCATAGTATCGTAAGTGCCAATAGACTTATCCTTCTCGTCAATGAATGTGTACTTGTCATACATATGGTTCGCAGTTAAATGGAACAATGATCTATACTTTCTGTACAGTTCCATTGTAATTGCACTGTCAATACCTCCCAGCGATCTAGATGAGCTCTTCTCATCTATTGTTGTGTTGATTATTAATACCTTCATGGCTCTTAGTTAATTAAATGCTATATTATATCGTCCAATTTTGATTTTTGAACCTTTCAGAAAGACGATGTTATCTCTGAGGGTTACACACTCCTACTCTTTCATCCTTCTTAAATGAAAGACATTCTTAGAATAGTACAATAGTTTAATTTAAGATTATTTGGTTTATTAATATTTTCACAGTAGAATGTTTTATTATTTTTAAAATAACAAAACGTAAACTTTTTTTTCCACCGTAAAAATTTTAACAGACCAAATAATCTATAAGTTTTCAATAATCCATTGATTCAATTGATCTATATGACACTTAATTCTCTTAATCATATTTAGGTTTGAAGGAATGAATCTAAGATTGGATACGTGAGCAATGTGTTCACAAGGAATGTTGTTCTTGTATCCATAAGCAATTGATATTTTATGATCAATTACTAACATTTCAGAATGTTTAAGAACTGGTAGACCAAACTCTTTTATCATCTTTTTGGTAAGAAGTTTATCAGCTTCGAATCCTTCAATCAATGACTTATTCACTTGACCAGTTAAATACTTTACCTTGTTTGAATAGATCTTTCTACTGTCTTTATTCTTAACAACTTCAACTGTCCTTGCAGTATTCTTGTCATACTTCTTGAACACACGTTCGATAAACTCTTCTTTCGTAAACATTCTGATTCAGTTTTAGTATCAATATCACTATTCACACACTTTCACACTACACATTATATATATGTGTACATCAATTTGCTTGATGTGCATTAAGCTTATAAATAACGTGTGTTCAATAAGACTCTGCTTCATGGTCTTAATGAACACACATAAATGGTGGGAGCCGAAGCTCCCTTACCATTATGCCATTTCTTCGAGGTCTGCCATGCTCATTGCATCTTTTGCAGAGATTGTTCCCTCTGTCAATCCAGTAATGATAGCTTGTGTGGTTGTTACTCCGATGATCTGAGAGGAACTAACGTGACTATCGAATTGGATGTCCCGAACTTGCAATTCTGTTCCCTCAGCATCAGTGACTGGTCGAGTTGCCTCGATCAAGTCTATCGAATAGCATTTGCCTGCAAGGAAGTCCTTAACGAATGTGTCACTGTCTGAGACAGTGAAGACAATGCCTTGATACCTAAAACGTGAATAGGTTTTTCCTGCAAGTTTGGTATCTTTTCCGTAGGCTAAGCCTGACTCTAGGTGTTTGATTTTAAATACCTGAGTTCCTGTTAATTCAATGATTGTAGGTGTCATAAATGTGTCGTTTATAGTTAGATGACGGGAGTACCTCGACTCCACCAAAACCCCTGGGGGGATTCAATTAGATGTGACCCACTCGGCTATGCACACAATCAATTTTAAAATTTTGAAAATTTTGGTAAGGGGGGGGAGGGGGTATAAAAATTTTTTAGAAAAATTATAGGGGAGCTTGTTTTGGAGTTTTTCTAATGCGTTATTTGACACATCCGTTAACTTGCGGGGTGAGTGGGTGGGAATAGATAAATAATGAAAATAGTTATTTATCTATTGGTATTTTTATATATTTGTTGTAAACGATTGAACTACGTATGATTTTACAACGATTGAAAAAAGAATTAACAAATGATATCGATATATCATATCGCTATTACTCTGTCCTTTCGGCATTGAATGATTTGTTTTTGACAAAGAGAGAGATTCAGTTAATCTCTTTTATTTCTGTTTTTGGTAGTATTTCTCTTAATGAGAATAGAGAGAAGTTTTGCAACAGTTACAAAACCACAAGTGCTACAGTGAATAATATGATTTCTAAATTGAAGAGAAGAAATCTTTTGATAAAGAAGGACGGTAAGATTGTTGTCAATCCTATTATATCGTTGGATTTTTCAAAGGATGTCAGTTTAGAGATAAAGATTTTACATGAAGGAAAAGCCAAATAGTGTTTCGCATAAAGATTGGTTTGTAAGAAATCTTGCAGAGTCGTTTAACATTGATAAAGACGTGGTTGACAAAGTGATTAAGCATCAGTTTGAAGGTGTTTTACTTGCTATGCAGAAAAATAAAAGTGTTGAGATTTCTGGGTTTGGTAAGTTCATTTGGAATCATAAAGCTGCGTTAAGAAAGCTTGATACGATGGATAAGCAGATTAGAGCTTTTAGGAATAAGATTTCTAATTCTACGAGTGAGTTGAAGATTTCAAAATGGAATGACATTATAGACGAGATGCTTTTGAAGAGACAAATGTTAATTAATAGAATAAATGAAATTGATGGAAATCTACGAGGGTTGGAAGAATCACCTGCTCCCGAAAAAAGAATTAAAGAATGAGATTAGTAAAGTGGCAAATGAGCGAATAGCTATTTGTGAGAGTTGCTTTTATCATTCTAACAATCGTTCTAATTATAAAAGTTTGAGAAAGGATGATCATTGTACAGATTGCGGATGCACATTGGCCGCTAAGACAAAATGTATGTCCTGTTCATGTCCTAGGGATAAATGGAAAGCTGTTATTACTAAAGAAGAGGAAAACATAATTGATAAAAATGGGTAAGCAGGTTAGATTTCGAAAAGTTCCTTTGGAGATGTTGATTGAGACATTGACGCATTTATATAATTCTGGAGCTAATTATATTGATATTGTTGGAGTGGAAGATGTTGAGAGAGATGTAGTGACAATTTCAGTAAAGAATGAATATATAGATGATGGTCGAGATAGTGATGATATTCCGAATAATGTAGAATTTATAAATGACAAACTGTCTGATGAAGACATAAACAATTTACTATATGAATAGAGCAGCGATTGGACAAGAGTCAATGTCCGTAATTGAAAGATTGGCAGCATTGTGTGCTACGCCTGGTATTGATGAAAAAACTATTGAGATTGCCAATAAGCAAATACAAGAATTGCTCAGCGGACCTGTACAGACATCTGTTACAGAGCTGAAGTCAGCTGCTGCTGGTATTGTAACGCTTACGTAATATGGAAAAAGAAGGCACTGATGATTTGCCAGAAGTTCTTGCTTCTGGACACGACGCAGAGGATCTGCTGAGTTTCATAGAGAATGAATCTCCTGAAGATGTATATCTCAGAGAGAAGCGAGATCTGGATAGGGAGATAATGTTTCTTAGAAAAGAACTCGAAGAACAGTTGGACGAGTTACGGAGATTCTTCTTCTCTATCAATCTTAAGTTAGATAGAATTGATGAGTTTTATAAAAAATACATAGATGGCAGCTCCAAAGAAGACAACGTACATTAATACAGAATTAGATTGGGCTGAGGAACAATTGAGTTCATGGAAATCATATGTCGATGCTAATCCTTTACATAAATTGAAGGATAGAATTGAGTGGAAGCCTACGGCAAGGGGTGGAGCAATTCCCATGGTGATTGCTTCTATTGAAGCTCAAGGTAAATTTATTCAGGAGACAATGAAGAATTATCTTGCTCTTCTTGAAGTTGCTGATAAACTTAGAGAAAAGGAAGATGCAAAGGTTCAGGTGAGAGGAAATGGTGAATTGGGATCAATGGCAGAAGATTTCTTAAAAGGCAGAAAATGATCTTAGAAAATGTTAAGTATAGTGAATGGTTAATGAATCAGGAAAGACTTCCAGACAAGAATTCCAATGAATACAAAGAGTTTTTTGATTTTCATAAAAAGCTTTGTTTAGATGGGTTCATGATGGATGGTCAGTATATTAATCCATTCTTATATTGGCATTTGAATTTATGGCATACAGAAGTGGATGTTATAGACGATAGAGGTAGGATTTCACAAAAATATGCCAATCCATCATTAAGAGATAATGAATGGTTAGTAACCAATGAAATTGATAGAGCCCATGCTGAAAAGCGTGGGTTGGTCATTTTAGGGATAAGACGTTTTGCCAAGTCTGTAATTGAAGCTAGTTATATTGCCTGGGGTGCTACATTTGATGAGAACTCTCAAAATATTATTGCTGGGCTAAATGCTCCAGATATTAAATTGATTACAGATAAACTGGATAAAGGTTTAAACTTTCTTCCTGAGTATTTTAGATGGCAACGTGTAGAAGATAATTGGAAAAATCAAGTTACGTTAGGTATTAAAACTAAAGGTGGCGAGCGTATCCCTTTCTCACAAATTCTAATTCGTAACTTGGATGAAGGTAATAATGAAGAAGCCATTGCTGGTACAAAGCCTAGAAAACTAATAATTGACGAAATTGGCAAAGGTTCTTTTTTAAGAGGTTTGCAAGCTGCTGTTCCTGGATTCACTACACCATTTGGATGGGGATGTTCTCCTATTCTTACAGGTACAGGTGGAGATATGAAAAAGTTCATGGATGCTAAATCACTAATGTTTGACGTTGGTAATTATAACTTTTTGACATACAATAATGACGATGACACAAAGCGTGTACATGGATTATTTATTTCCAATAAGTACAGGATGGAAGCTAAGGAAGAATCTACATTAGGTGCATTGGTAAAAGCTTCAAAAGGAAGTGATTTATACAATGTCCCCATGTTAGTTTCTAATGAAGAAAAAGCGAATCAAATAACAATTGATAATCTTGATCGATTGAATAAAGCTGGAGATAGAGTGGCTTATTTAAAAGAGAAGATGTACTATCCTCAGAAAGTAGATGACATTTTTTTAAACGAGGATACAAATATATTTGATATTGATTCAGCTAAACGACAGAAAGTTAGATTATTACAACAAGAGAGAACTGGAACTCCAGTGATATTGTTTTATGATGATGGAAAGGTTGGGCACGAATTTACAGATAAGCAACCTATTACTAATTTTCCATTAAAAAATTCTGATCAAAAAGACGCTCCAGTTGTTATATATGAGTTCCCTGTTGAAAATCCTCCATATGGATTATATGTAGCAGGAGTCGATCCATATAGACAAGGACAGGCAAAGTATTCAACTTCGCTAGGATCTGTGTATATTTACAAAAGAATGCATGACTTAACTGGTGAGAAATACCAAGATATGTTTGTTGCATCTTATTGTGCTAGACCTGATAAAAAAGAAACTTGGGAAGAACAGGCAAGACTTCTAATTAAATATTTCAATGCAAGAACTCTCTGCGAGAACGATGAGATTTCATTTATTGAATATATGAAGACTAAAGGTGATGCTCACTATTTAGAGAAACAACCTCAGTGGTTGTTAGAAGTTGTTCCCAATTCAACAGTGAAGCGTGAGTTTGGAATACATAGATCCGCACTAAAAATAATCAACTACTTACATACTTGCTTAAAGTCTTATTCAGAAGATGTTATATATTCTGAAAAAGATGACGAAGGTAACACTATTAAAGAAGTGTATGGTATGAGTAAGATATTTGATCCGATGTTACTAGAAGAAATTATACAATATAATGAAGAAGGTAACTTTGACCGTATAGTAGCAGCAGAGTTGGCAATTGCTCAAGCAATGAAAATGGACCCTATATTGGGGCGAGTTGGAGGTTCAAGTGATGAAAGAGTAAAGTCATTATACAGTAAAAAGAAGAGTAATAAGTTGTTTGCCAACTCAGGTAATATGTTTAAAACTAGAAAAAATAAATTGTTCACATAATGGCAATAATCAGGTATACAAAAGACGCAACTATACGATACGCCTATCTTAACATTTTTCCTGATCAATTTAAGACAGAGAAAGAAAAGAAGGATGAGAGTTGGATTAAGAATACGATGGATTACTTCGCAAATAAATCGTATGCGGAGTACATGAAGAATCGTGACACATTTGTGAAGAATTACGACTTGGTCAAAGGAATTCTTAGAATGGAAGATTTCTATCAAGAGCCAGAAGTAAAATCTTTCACAGATATGTTAATGGCTGATTTAGAACTTCCATCATATGTGAAGCACTATTCAATTGTCACAACACCTATAAACAATCTTGTAGGTGAGATATCTAAACGTCCAGATACATTCCGTGTAAAAGCGTTTGATGATGATAGTCAATCTGAAGAGTTACAATTTAAGACAGAAATACTACAAAAGTTTGTAATTACTCAAGCTAAAAAAAGCATCATGGAAAAAATGGCTATGCAAGGCCAAGAGATCGATGATGAGCAATTGGAGCAACTTACTATGGAGCAAGTGAAGGATCAATTAGATTCTTACACATCAGTTGCTGAAAAGTGGGCAAATCATATTCTAACATGTCAAAAAGCAGAGTTCAATCTAAAAGAAAAATCAGAAGATGCATTTAGGGATCTTCTTATTTCTGCAAGAGAGTACTATCATGTTTATGAAGACAACTCTAAGTTAGGTTTTAATATAGAAGTTGCGAATCCTAAGAATACATGGTTCTTAACTACACCTGATAGAAAATACGTTTCTGATCCAACTGGAAGAAACCAAGGAGCGTATGCTGCTGGTACTGTTCAAGTTATGGAACTTTCTGAAATAATTGAATCTATTCCAGATCTTACAAAAGAAGAAATTGATCACTTGAGATCATCTCTTCAAGACTATGGATTGATTAATACAAGAGAGTCTAATCTTGGAAATCCAGAAGCTACACCTGGCACTGATTCAATTATATATGACACCTTTGATCCATTGGTGTTACAGACAAGAATGATGATCGAGTCTGAAATAAAAGAAAACAATGATGGTTTGAAAGACTTCTTGGGTCTTACATCAAACGTTTCTTCTTTTGGATATAAATATGTAGTGGTGAGATCATATTGGGCATCAAAGAGAAAGATTGGAAAACTCATTTACATTGATGAAATGGGTAATGAGCAAACTACACTTGTTGATGAGAATTATATTTCTAAATCTATACCTACACAAATATCATTAGAGTGGGGATGGATTAACCAATGGTATCAAGGTATTAAAATTGGTCCAGATATATATCATGTAAAGCCATTAAAGATACTTAGTTACTGTCCAATAATTGGTATAGTGCATGAGTTGAAAAATACAGAAGCGAAGTCATTGGTAGATTTGATGAAACCTTTTCAGACTCTATATAATATTTGTATGAATCAATTATACAAACTTTTAGAGAAGGAGATTGGTAATGTTGCCTCTGTTAATATTAGAAGAGTTCCTAGATTAAAAGATGGTGATGAGCAAGATTCACTTGATATCTGGGAAATGGAAGCTAGGGAACGAGGTATTATTTTTGATGACGATAGTCCAGAAAATACCAAAGCTCCTGTATCAAATACATCTGTTGCAAGAAATATTGATTTGACTAGAACAAGTGAGATTCAATCTAGATATAATCTTGCATTACAGTTAAAGAATGAGTGTTGGGAATTGATAGGTTTGTCTAGACAGCGTTTAGGAAGCATACAGGCTAGTGAAACTGCTACAGCTACAAATACAGCCATGTCTCAATCGTACGCTCAGACAGAACCCTTATTCGTTGCTCATGAATATGTTCAAGGACAGTTGTATCAGGCTATTTTAGATGCTGCTCAGTACGTAGAAAGTTCTAAACCTCTGTCTACACTATCTTATATTACAAATGAAGGAGAAGCTGCATTTGTGCAGGTTAATGGGAACGATTTAAAACTTCGTGATCTCAAGGTGTTTCCAACAAATCGTCCCGAAGACACTCAAATGTTTAACGAGCTTCGTCAACTTTCTCAAGCAGTTATTCAGAATGGTGGTACGCTTTACGATATTATTGAATTGTATTCTACTAAGTCTATGAGAGAAATGAAGAAAACCTTCAAAGATCTTAGAGATCGTCAGATGCAATTACAAGATCAACAACAAAAAATGCAAGAACAGCAGCTTGAACAACAGAAGCAACTTGCTGAAGCACAGATGCAAGAAGCTCGTCAACAAAAACAGGAGGATATAGCTAATGAAAACTATCAAAATGAACTTGATAGATTGAATAAGAAAGAAGTTGCTGTAATAAATGCTCTTGGAAGAAATGAGAATGCTGGTGCTGACAACGATCAATCTGGAACTGCTGATATATTAGAGATGACAAATCTATCTATGCAACAAAATAAAGCTGCTCAAGATTATCAAATGAAGATGCAAGACATACAATCTAAAAATACACAAGCTATGCAAAAGCTTGAAATTGAAAAAGAGAAGTTGAAAGTTACTAGAGAAAACATGGCAAATGATCTAGCTGTAGCAAAAGAAAATGCAAAAGGAAGGAATAAAAATTCATCAAAATAAGTAGTATATAAACATAATGCTATATTATATAAAAAAATTATACTATTTTAATTATTAATCTTTGATTCGTTCATAATCGATTTTATATTTATATCATATAAACCAATAACATAATTAACTACGTATGGCAGATAACCTAGATACTCCATCATTTGGAAACTTCGGAATTGAAGAAACACTTGGAATGGGAGCTGGTAATGCAGAATTGTTAAATGATTTATTTTCTCCAGAAACTTCAACAGAAGACCCTGATAAAGTAGAACCAATTATAAAAACAGCTGAAGAACCAAAGCCTATTACCAAACCTGATGTTCCGAAAGGAAAAGAAGTTGTTCAAAAGTTAGATGGTGAGGAAGATGCTCCACAAGACTTTATTAGTAATTTCTTAGGAGACAATCAAGAAGAAGAGGAGGAGGAAGAAGAAGACAGTCCTCAACCAAATAAAACTAAACCAGTTCCTAAAGCTGAAGATGGTCAAGATGATGAAAATGAAGATCCATCACCATTTACAGCTTTATCAAGAGATCTATTCAAACTTGGTGTTTTCACACAAGATGAGAATGATGAAGAATCTCAAATTGAGTCACCAGAACAATTTCTTGAAAGATTCAATGCTGAAAAGAAAAAAGGTGCTGTTGAGATTGTTGACAATTTCATTGGTCAATTTGGAGAAGATTACCAAAAAGCGTTTGATGCCATATTTGTAAAAGGAGTTAATCCTAAAGATTATTTTGGTTCATATAACAATGTGGTTTCTTTTGCTGAAATGGATCTATCCAATGAAGAAAACCAAGTTAAGGTAATTAAAAAAGCATTAGCAGATCAAGGATTTGATGATGAGGATATAGTTACAGAGGTTGAGAGATTAAGAAACTACGGTGATTTAGAATCGGTGTCAAGTAGACATCATAAAGTGTTGGTGAAGAAAGAGGCAGCTAAATTGAGCCAAATGGAACAACAAGCTGAACAACAACTTCAACAAAAAACAATGGTTCGAAATCAATATATACAAAACGTTCAGTCTGTAATACAAGATAGATTGAAAACAAAGGAGTTTGATGGGATTCCATTAAACCCAAAATTGGCAACAGAACTACAAGACTTCCTTTTGGTAGACAAGTACAAAACTTCGTCTGGAGAAACTTTGACGGATTTTGATAAAACTATCCTGGAGTTAAAAAGACCTGAGAATCACGCTATGAAAGTTAAAGTGGGACTTCTTCTCAAAATTCTAGAAAAAGATCCAACCTTATCTACCATTCAAAAAACAGGTGTGAGTAAAAAATCAAACCAGTTATTTGAGGAAGTTGCGAGACAGACTAATAGAAAATCTGGATCTGGAACCAATCCTGGAAAAGCGAACTCATGGTTCTTATAAATTAACTAACAAAAGTAAAAAACAATGGCAATTCAAACAATCCCAGGTTTAACTGGCTTTACCTACGCTCGTGTAGCGTCTATGGACAAACGTGCTGTAGGTAAATTAACAGACTCAAATCACTTGGAATCGTTTCACTCCACTGAACCTGCTGATTATGACAAGAAGATCATCTCTTTGTACACTCAGAGTTCATTGTACAGTAACGATTTCCTTGACATGATTAACAAGTCCACTCCATACTACATCGACAATAATAGCGATTCTTGGAAGTGGGAAGTTCAAGTACCTTATAAATTCCCTAAACTTATTGACATTCCTAGCACAACTGCTGAAATGAGCAAGCCAGGTATCGATGGTCAGGAATTCCAAGCTGTGTTGGATACTAACGAATTCTCTAAGAACGCAATCGTTTCTGTAGGTTCTCGTCAGTATGGTCCAAGATGGTATGTTGTGAAAGATCCTATGCCTTGGAATGCTGGATTCTTGTACACTTTCACATTGGTTTCTGATAATCCAATCATGGATTTCGTAAGTTCAACGTTCCTTCAAATTGGTCTTGAGCTTGAATTGGTTGATGCTGCAATTGGTGAATTTGATCAGGATTTGCTTGGTCTACCAAGACTTGGTGAAAAGATCACAATGTTCGAATCTCTTGGTTCTGGATATGGATTTGAGCATAAGATCACTGCATGGGCTGATGATAAAACAATGAGAGATGCTTCTGGCAAACCTCTTGATATTTTAGTGTACGCTCCTCAAAGACGAAATCAACTACCATTAACTCGTAACGATGTTAAATGGGAACCGTTCGTAGAATTCATGCTTAGAAAAGCTATGCTTGAGTTGAAGGTGAAGCGTATGATCTGGTCTAAGCCAGGCACTGTAAAAACTAATGGTTCTAAGCAAGAATTGAAACGTGTATCTGCTGGTGTTTATCACAGAATGCGTAACAATGGTAACTTGGTTCAATATAATCGTGGTGAGTTTTCTGCAAACTTGATTCGTTCAGTATTTGGAGACTTGTTCTACAGACGTGTGGATGTTAAAGATAGACGTGTTAAAATGTACACTAACGAAGCAGGCTTTGATGTATTCCAGCAGGCTTTGAAAAATGATGCATTGAATTCAGGTCTTACTTTTATGGCTGATTCTGGAAACAGATATATGCAAGGTGAAGGTCAGCATATCACTTATAACTTTGCATTTGATGCAATGGTTACTCGTGAAACTGGTCGTGTAGAATTGATTCACTTGAAAGAGCTCGATCTTCCTCAGTCTAACCTAGAATTTGGTCAGAATAAGAAGTCTACTCCTGTGTTCATGGTGTTTGACGTTTCTCCAATGTCAGATGGGTCGATGATTAATAACATGCGTGAAGTGAGAATGAAAGGAGCTCCTTCTATGACATGGGGTTACATTGATGGACGTAGACATCATCTTGGCTTTGCTAAGTCTCAGGGTATGTCTTCTGCTAACAAATTCCCAGGTTATGAAATCTGGATGCAAGACAGATGTGATGTATTCATCGAAGATTTGTCAAGAACTGTTCTTATCGAAGAAATTCCACAGTTCTAATAAAGGAACTCTCCCTCAAAACGAGGGAGACTTTCTTTAAACAGAGTGTAGGTCAGTGAACCTAGTCATTTGATTGACACACTCTGCACATAAACCAATAATGATCAATTAACTACGTATGGGTAAATTTGGAAAAATCTCCACAATCAAGAAGGAGTATAATAGTGCTGGAATGCAGACAATGCAAGGCGGATTATCACAGAGAGGACTTACAAGAATTCCAGGAACTGGAGTTTTTAAATATCCTTATAAAGAACTTGACGGTAAATATAGAACAGGATTAGATCCTGATGCTGCTTACATTAAAAGAATTGCAGATCCTACAGAGCGTGAAATTGAAATGGATCGTGTAAAGAATTTGCGAACAAAACTTGAAGATATGTTAGGAGGATTAGATCTTGGTCCACGAGCTGCTTTCTGGAACTACAGCATGTCAAGATCAGCTGATGATAATAATCATATACAACCTGTAAAACTTCTTGATGGTGATAACTACTTCGATTTAACTATTCCATATCAGGAATTAGCATTTTCATGGTTGAGAGTTCATCCTACAATTGCAAGCTCTTATCAAGCTTGGGAAAGGGGTGACTTCCCAGCAGACATACAATTTTATGTTGTTGACGATGATATTGAAAATGCAGTTATATTCAAGAAGAAGCAAATGATCAATAAGGCAATTGCCAAATTTGATTCAATGACTCCTGAGAAGAAGCGAAAGGTTGCAAGACTGTTAGGATTACCAGTGACAGAAGATTCCAAAGAAGAATTTGTTTACAACCAAGTAGATAATGTTCTTAAACAGACTGAATTCAAATCAGGTAAATATCAAGGGTTATCAACCATTGAAGTGTTTACAAGATTTGCAGACATGAAGGAAAATTTACTCCATATTAAAGATTTGATCAAACAAGCTATTTTACACTCAGTCTACAGAGTTAAAAACAGTGGACGTATTTATGAAGGTGAATATGAAATAGCTACTGATGAAGATGAGTTGTTAAAATTCCTTGCTGATGATGAAAATCAGGATGAGTTGTTAACACTTGAAGGAAAGTTAAAGACTAAAAAACTTGCAGCTGTATGATTCTAGTAGATAGTTTGTTATATAAGATTGATCAAAAACTAAATAAACTATCAACAAACGAGCATCAACAAATTCAGCTTGAGGATAAAATACTTGCGCTCAACGAAGCACAAATTAAGCTTATCAAGCAAAAGGTTGACGGATTTAGTGTTGTTAGTGGATTAGGTATGGATTCTTTTAAAAAGCGTTATGAGGACTTACAAAGACTTGTGATTAGCTATGAAAAAGGTAAATTGCCACTATCCATTAAAAACAAAGAATTAAATCAATGGTCAACTAAGCTTGATGAGCTTACTCCAACTTATATGTTTTATATTGACAGCTATGTGTTAGCTGATAAAGGTATATGTAAGGATAGGAAAATTTGGATAAATAAAGATTTAGCAAAGCATGGTGATTTACAATTGTTATTGAATAACGATCACTATAAACCATCCTTTGAATATCAAGAAACATTTAATTTTATCTCTTCGGATGAAATTAGTATATTCACAGACGGGACATTTACTCCTAATGATATATACATTTCTTACATGAGATACCCAATATACATTGATAAGGAAGGTTATGAAAAGTTTAATGGTGAAATGTCTACAGATGTTAATTGTGAACTTGAGACCTATCTGGAAGATGAGTTAGTTGATTTAACCGTCCAGAATCTTGCAATGTACACAGAGAATGCATCTGCGGTACAGAGTGCCCAGTTCAGAATACAAACAAATGAATAATTAATTAAAACAAAAACAAAAAATGGCTGATTTCTCATTAACCACCCTTTTTGTAGTTCCAGTAGGGCAAACTGCGCTCCCTAGCTCTGGTTCTACACAGGATCTAACTGCTGGTCAAGTTGGTTTCTTCAAAAACGATTATAGTGTTGGTACAGCTGGCAATATTGCTGCTGCTCCATACTTCTATGTAGCTCAAGGTAGAGCAAACACCTACCTACAAGGCTCTAAGCGTTCTGATAAGATCAAAGGTTGTCCATCAGGTGCTGGTTGTAATTCGAACGTAACTGAATGGTACAAAGTATCAGGTTGCGGAACTCCAGCTGTACAAATCACTGACATTAGTGGGTGGAGTGTACAATGTGGAGATGTTGTAACTCTAACTCTTAGAGGACACTCTAGTTATCTTGATACATTGTATTTCAATGGATTTACAAGATCTGTAACAGTACAAGCTCCTTGCTGTGACTGCGGTGCTGATCCTTGTACTGATGTTGATGTTCCTGCATTGATTGATCAATTTATTGCTAAATTGAATCAGGAAGGTCCAGGTATCAATCCTGATAATATTACATTCAGTGACTTCTACACATTCGAAAGAGTTGGTAATGATGCTTCAGCTGTTCTTAGAATTTCTGGTAAAACTCTTACTAAGTATGGTCAGCCTTGTGATATTGCTGCATTCCCTTGGGAATATGATAGAATGTGGTTCCGTGCATTTGTTTATCAAGGTCCTGCTACAACTGTTGATTTTATTGTTGCTGACAATTGTGATATTGTTGCAACTGCAAATGTTGTTCAGAGATCTTCTTATCCAACTGGAACTGCTGAAGAAATTGCTCAACTTGAGAAGAACTTCTACAGCTATCAGGCTGGTTATTTGAAGCACTTGTATAGAATGAATGGTTACAATGGTAACTTCGAGACTTATGTTTCTGAAGGTGTCATTTACGATACATACTATATCAAATTCAACGAGATTGATAAGTCTGCTTATCAGTGGGGTGATTATATCCATGAGGATAACATGGTAATCATTGCTGTTCCTAATGCTGACACTGTTGGTAATGCTGGAATTGCTGCTGCTACTGAAGCGGTACTTGTTGCTGGGTTAGGAGCTGTAGTTGATAATAATGCTTGCATTACTACCACAACTACTACTTCATCTGCTCCAGCAAGCACTACTACTACTACATCAACATTGATTCCTTAATAGTAGGTACTAAATAAATTTCAATAACCTATGCCAGAGGGTGAGAGGATTAATTCTCAAAATCCTCTGGCATTTTCTATAATGTGATATGCCAGATCTAAAACTTGATATACTAGTAATCCCTACATATGATACACTCACTCTTGGAATTGCTGATGCTTCAACGTATCCAACTGATCCACCAACTGTATCATCACCTATTATTGAAATTACTGTTCCTAATTTTGGTATAGTTAGTTTACCATTCAATGTTAATGAGCTGAATGTATTCTCATCATCAAGTTTGGGAATTACTCCAATTGGTACAAACGATCCTATTCCTGATGGTATTTATTATTTAAAATACACGGTGGACCCAGCTGAAGTTAATTTTGTCAACAAGACTACAATGCGTGTAGATAGACTTCAACAGAAGTTTGATGAGGCATTTATGAAGCTTGATATGATGGAATGTGACAGAGCTATCAAAACTCAAGCAAAAGTTGAACTCACCACTGTATCGTTTTTTATAAATGGTGCATTAGCTGCTGCAAATAATTGTGCAATAGTTGAAGCAAATAAATTGTATCTTCAAGCTGATAAAATGTTAAACAACTTCATTAGAGCTAATTGTGGATGTTCTGGAAACAATTATGCTACAGTGACAACTTATTATTGATATGGCTAATTGTAGAAGATGTAAAGCCAACGTAGGATGTGGTTGCAATTTGAAAGAGGGACTCTGTTCATATTGCGTTGCCCAAGACAAAAAACATTTAATTGTAAATCCGAAAACTTCTGATGACGATGTTGTATCCAAGATTGACTAATTGCATAAACTGCTCTGATATTCCCACACTACTTCAAGATATTGAATGTAAAATTACAGAGGTTGCTAAAGATCTCTACAACAACACTGTGTTTTCATTAAATCAACCTATACCATTTGCAACAATGGTAGATTTATTGAACTATAGAAGGATATTAAAATATAAATATTGTAACCCAGACTATGCTAAAGCATTCACCGTTGACATGATTGCAAGCAAAGTTAAACTTCTAAAATATAAATAAATGGCTTGTTCAAACTGCTTCAATGGATGTACTGATATTACATCTGATCAATGTGTAAGATATACAGGTATTGATATTCCTGGCCTAGGAATAGTAACAGGTGACTCTCTTGCTAGTGTTGAGTTGCAAATTTCAACATATATTCTTAGCATCATTAGTGGTGAAGGTATAATTCCTACAATTGATCCAGAAGATCTTTGTCCTTTAGTAAGTTTATTTCTTCCAGAGTCTGGAGATATAACATTGAATGATGTTATTTCAGCATTAATTCAATCAATTTGCAATCAGAAGATTATTACTGACTCACTCACTACAACTATAAATGTCCTAAATGCAGATTATGATATAGGATGTCTTCAAGGTGTAACAGTTTCTTCTGATACACATGATATACTTCAAGCTGCAATTACAAAGTTATGTGAGACAGATACAGCTCTTACAGCTTTCATTCTTGATGTTACTACAAATTATGTTCAATTAGCTGATTTAAATAATTTAATTCAAGCCTACTTAGATAGCATATCTACAGCAAATCTACAGAAGACTAAAATGGTTCCTTATGTTGCCTATGAGTATTATGGCTCTTTGGATAATTTCAGTATTTCTGGTGTAGGAACAGGTGGATTTATAGATGTTTTTTTATGTAATGGAGAAAATGGAACACCAGACAAAAGAGGTAGAGTTGCTGTAGGTGTTACAACTGGTGTAGGTGGTGGAGCAATGAGTGTGGTTGTTGATCCATCTGTATCAGGTAATCCAACATATTTAGTAAATACATTACAAGGTTTGAATAATGTAGTTCTTACAGAAAATCAAATTCCTTCACATACGCACATAGCAACAGCAACTTCAACAGCTGATCCACATTCACACTTCATTGCTAGAAATGCTCCACAAAATGGAGATATAACTTCTTCAGGTACTCTTGATAGTTTTAGTGATAGTGGTGATAATACTTATAAATATAATCTTAAACAAGTAATTAGTGGAGTGGCAAATCTTGGATTGACTAGTCTACAAACTGTAGCAGTGTCAACAAGTGTTACTGTAACTCCTACTGGAACAGGATTAGGTCACAACAATATTCAACCATCAATAGGTGCTTATTACATAATGTATATCCCATAAAATATACAGATTGACATAAGTGATTTAAACTCTTACAATAAACAGTCTATGTATATTTACATTGTTCTTACTTCAGTTGGTGATGATGCTGGTCCGTTTAATCTGTATTCAGATGTAGATGGTTATGTTTCTGCATTTTCAAGTAATGTTAGTAAAGCAACTTTGGAAGCTGGATATTCAGTAGAAGTTGCAGATGGTACAACTATTATAAGAATAGTTAGCACTGGAGTATGTAACGGTACGTATTATGATTTTTCTGTTACTGGAGGACCACCACCTTCAACTACTACTACTACAACACTAAATCTTTATGAAAATTATTGGTATTATGGGAAATACAACTTACCAGGAGGAGTTGTTCCTATTCCTACAGAGTTTGATATTGATGTTCTCACAGGAACATTAGTAACTCTTTCACATCCATCTTTACCAATCTCAATCCCATTCAATTCAGCAAATGATGATTTCTTGTGGTTTGCTACTCCAGTTTCTTCTGGTTTAAAATTGCAATGGTATATTGATATCTTGAATCAAGGTGAGATTGGAGGAGCAGTTTCTAGATTTGGAAATTTATTTCCAGACCCAGTTTTAGTAACTTATAATGGTGTACTAATGAATCTTTACATTAGTAATTATAGAACAAATCTATCAACAATAACCATAAGCTAATGGCTGTAAATAATTTCAATGATAACATTAGAGTAAATGCAAATAAGCCTTTAGATTTTAAATTTGGGCCATTTGATGACATTGCTCAAGCAAATTCATTAATACCTATTGCACAAAGGTATCATGGTTTGATATTTGGTATTTATACTCAGCCATTAGATGTTGCTATTAGTGATATTGATTATTTTTATTACTATGATGGATTAACAGATGTTGATTACAAGCCTTTTGATGGACAAATAATATCAGGCACTACAAATTATGTTTCCAAGTTTAATGTAACTGGTGACAACCTAGAAAACTCTCAAATATTTGATAACAATACTAGCGTAGGGATTGGTACAATCAGCCCTACAGAAAAACTAGATGTAAACGGTAACATAAAAGCTGACGGTCAGATTTATTCTCCTGCAAACGCTAAAGGAAATAGTGGTGCAGCTACGGTTGCATTTAATTGGAATGAAGGAAATATACAAACTGTAACTATGACTGGAAATGCTACATTTACCTTTAGTAATCCACAGTCTGGTGCTTCTTATCAAATAATCATTACGCAAGATGTTACAGGAGGAAGAACAATTACTTGGCCTACAATTAAGTGGGAAGGTGGATCTGCTCCTTCATTAACAGGAACAGCAAATAGTAGAGACATTGTAACATTGACCTATGATGGGTCAAGTTATTATGGAGTTATAGCTAAAAACTTTGCATAATCATGAGCATAATACCATTTTCATATTGGAAGAATCATTTCACTTATGAGTACCTACCATCAGCTGACTATCCTACCTATGGCTGGTCATTTTGGAAACGTAATCCAGACTACACAGGTGCTTGCATTAGAGTGAGAAGAAGCTCAGACAATACTGAACAAGATATTGGGTTTGGCTCTAATAACTATCTTGATGTTGCTGCCATGCAATCTTTTGTAGGCGCAGGAACTGGATGGCTTGTCACATGGTATGCTCAATTTGGAAGCATAAACCTTAGTAACATATTTTCAGGTAACACTGGGTATATGCCTAGGTTAATTATATCTGGAACTCTACAGACTTTTTCAAATGGTGTTGCGTGTATTCCATTTGGAAATGGAACAATTGAAGGGTACACAAACTTAGGTGGGGGTAGTGGAACAAATATGATGACCAGATACACATCCACAATTTTTTGGTCAGAAGAAAACACAGCTTCTGTTGCAAATCAACTTGCTGGTTTTACTAATAACAATGGGTTATTTGCATTTAGAGATTCTGTTTCAGGAAATTTAACTAGAGTTTATTTTGATGTAGGTGTTACTGAAAACTATTTCATAAACACATCGAAAGAACTTGAAGGTTATAATAACTTCACTAGCTGTTATCCTCCTGATTTATACCAAGCTGCAAATTACAGAGCTAGTATTGAAGGCCACAAGCTGTTTGCTATGCGTGGTGTAGGATACGATACTTCTTTAGGTACTGGCTTTGTTTTAGGTGGACGATGGGACAACTCAACTACATACTCTAGAATCAAAATGAATGAGTGTTTGATTTACAACAACCAAACACTTTCAGAAGCTAAAGTTAAAGAAGTACAGAATGTTTTAAATGCTTCTCAAAATTGTTATGACTTAAATGATGTCACAGACAATTTAGTATTGTGGTATGATGCAGGTAATACGTCTTCTTACCCAGGATCAGGAACTGCTATTACAGATTTATCAGTAGCAGGAGCAAACGGAACCTTACAAAATGGGACAGCTTATTCATCAGCAGATGGTGGAAAATTTGTATTGGATGGTACAAATGATTGGATAAATACTACAGGAACAACTGTTTACCCTTGGTTCGTAGGAGGTGGAGATTATTCTATTGAGGTGTGGGTGAAGTTTTCAAATGCCAACCATAGTGCAAGAATCATGGGTAATAGAAATTCTAGCACTGGGGTAATGATGTCTTCAATTGCAGGGACAATTGAGGTTAACGGAAACATTACAGCAAGTAAGAAATTATCATTTGCCATAACAAACGTTGGTGCATCAAGAGCTCAGTGGATGTACACCACAAATGATGTTATAGATGGAAATTGGAAGCATTTTGTGTTTACTAGAATATCAAGAGATTTAAAGGTTTATGTAAATGGCGTGAGTCAATCAATGACAGCTGTCAATACAGTGGGTTCTCCAAGTGATATTTACATAAACAGCGAACGAACTTGGAGAGTAGCAGATGCTGGAGAAGGAACTGGAGGTCAAGGTGCATTTGATATTTCTATAATACGATTGTATAAATGTGAACTGAATCAATCTCAAGTGACACGAAATTTTAACCTAGAAAAATCAAGATACGGACTATGATGTACTTAAGAATAAATCAAGATGGGTCCATTAGGTATCCATACAACTTGGAAGAACTTCGAAGTGAAAATCCTAATACATCTTTCTTTGATGTTATACCTATAGAGACGTTGTTGAATTACAATGTTCATGTCGTATATCCTGTAGGAAGAGGAAGTGACTACACCAAAAATTACACTGAGGGAACTCCTCAATTAATCAATGGTCAATATTTCCAGAATTGGATTGTCACTGATGCTACGCAAGAAGAAATTGAAGAAAGATTAGATGTTCAGTGGAATCAAATAAAATTAATTCGAAATCAATATCTTTCTCAATCAGATTGGACTCAGTTGCAAGATTCTCCATTAACAATAGAAGAAAAAAATAAATGGATGATTTACAGACAAAATTTAAGAAACGTAATTAACCAAAATAATCCATTTGATATTATTTGGCCGACAGTTCCAGCCAATAAATGAATCATGTAAATAATTAGATTTTGATTAAATTTGAATACATATAATTCTAAAAATCAACAACAGTGAAATGTCTACTTTAAGAAAATTAATATCTGATGTGCGATCTATGCACAAACTCTTATCCACAGATAGCTCAATTACTGATAGAGCAATAGGTTCTGAGGTTAGAAATAATTCATTACTGTTGATAAAAAGAGAAACAAATCTTAGAAAGCTTTGGGCTACTGATACACTTTTTACAACAATCCCATGTCTTGAATTGTGCGAAGTTCCAATTTCAGAATGTTGTGATTATGTAGATGAATGCACGGTAGCAAGATCTACACATAAACTTCCTAAAATATCTGAAGGAAACTACCAATACGTTATTCAAGGTGTGTATTCAATAAATGCACTATCTGGAAAAGGTAAGAAAGTAAAAGAAATAACTATCAATAGATACCTTAATTTATTGAAACTTCCTGTAATTAAAAAAGAAGAGTATTTCTGGATTTCAAATGATTATATTTACGTTAGTAATCCATCCCTACAAGCTATTAGATTGGTAGCACTCTTTGAAGGAGATATACCAAATAATGTTATGTATCCTGATTGTGGTTGCGGAACTCCTAACTACACTACGGATCAACTCTGTAAAAATCCTCTAGATAAAGAATTTTCATTACCTGGATATCTTGAAAAGCAAGTGTTAGACTTAGTCTCACAAAAGCTTTTACAAACATATTTCAACCTGAAAACTGATATGACAGATGATGGAATTGATGGTCAATCACCAAACTCTCCACAATTTAGATGAGAACAGCAGTAGATTGGAGAAGTGGTTCGAGAGATAATTATCTAGATTTTAAAACTAAGAATCCTGATATCAATCTACTATATGATGATTGGAAAAAAATTATATACGGATTCAATTACATGTTTGCTGAACACATTCTTGAAACTGGTGAGAAGATTAAACTTCCGTCTGGTTTAGGAGAGTTTGCAATTAATAAAAGAAAAAGAAAAAAAGTAAAGGTTGCTGATGGTAAAGAATATGTAAACTTAGCTATTGATTGGAAAAAAACTAGAGAGAAGGGAAAGTATATTTATAATTTCAATTATCATACAGAAGGGTATTTCTTTGGATGGATATGGTTTAAACATTTAGCAACTACAAGATTTAAGTATTCTGATTTATGGTATTTTAAACCATCAAGAAATAATTCAAGATTGTTGAATCATTATTTGAAAGTTGACGAGAAATACCAGCATACATACGCAACGTGGTTAATTAATTAGAAATGTCATACTATTATAAATATCAATTCGTAAGTCCAGATTCAATCTACGCTACAGTAAAGGAAGAGTTGAAAAGCTACTTTGATACTGGTGCAGTGGATGATTTATTATTTCCAACCTATTTAGATAAATGTCTAAGAAAGTTAGGAAGGGCCACTTACGTTATTTCTGAATCAGCATTAATCATTGAAGACTTCCAAGCAAGACTTCCAGATAATTTTCATGCTGTACGTGAAGCGTGGATGTGTACACAAATCAATGGTTTTCCATATCAATCAGCTAATTCTTTCTATTCACAAGCTGCTACACAGACAACTATTCAAGTGTCACCTTTAACAATCCAAGGGAACGCTTGTAACAATCCTTCTTGCAACGAACCTCTTTGTGATGGAACTTGTATGCCTGAATTAATTCAAGCTGTTTACAAGACGAATAATGAGGTTTCTATGACATACCAGAAAGAGTATCTTCTTAAACCTGGTAATATATCTGCTAGAAGTCATTGTGATGTCAGTTATACAAATGCTTGGAATGCTGATGAAAATCTTGCGCCAATAAATAATTCTACTCCAGGAGCATCTTCATATGATTCATTTGATATTAGAGATAATAAATTTGTAACCAATTTTAGAAATGGAATTGTCCATTTTATTTTTTATGCTCAAGATTATGATAATCTTGGAAATCAATTAATTCCTGACAACTATCGTGTAAGAGAATATTTAGAACATTTTATCAAGTATAAAGTATTTGAGATTTTAACAAATCAAACTAATGATGAAACGTTTAATCAATTGATGCAAAAGTTAAATTATTATAAAAGCTTATCGGATGAAGCATTTATAATGGCTGATATGGAGTTGAGAAAACAAGACCCATATACAAAACAGCAAAGGATTAAGCAAGGTTTGAACAGGTTTCAGATGTACGAGCTTCCAAACAGAACCAATCGTTACGGAAGAAGAAGAAATAATTAATATTTATGGCTGAGCAAGAAGAAAGTAATGTAAAGCAGGAGTTTAATAATGCTACAACTGGACTGAATTTAGATCAAACACTCAATCAAATTCAAAAAGGTAAGCTTACTTACGCACTCAATGCTGCTGTTGAAAACTTTGATTCAAATTCTGTTAATTATCAAAATGAGTTGGGGAATGAATTTTGTGTAAAATTCCCAGAAAGTTTTGTACTAATTGGAGATCATTTCATTGTTGAGCAGAATAAGCATATATTTTATATTACTAATCCATTAACTGGAGACAGTCAAATTGGATATATGGAAAACAACGATTGTCAATATCGTGTGTTAGTGAATTCTCCTTGCCTAAACTTTGACATAAACCATCCTATTCATAAGACTGTACACAGAATTACTAATTGTAGTACAGAAATTTATTGGACAGATGGTGTTAATCCAAGAAGATATTTAGACATTAATGATATTCCAAAGATATTAAGATCGGGAAGTCCATTGTGTAGTCCTATTTACACAGATGATGTAGATTGTAATCAATTAAAACTTCAGCCAAATTTCAATATTCCTATTTTGGAAGTTGTTGACGTTGTTAGTGGGGGTAATCTTATAGCAGGAACTTATCAATTTGTTATACAATATTCTGATCCATCTGGTAATCCATTCACATCATATTACTCAGTTACCAATCCTACACCGATTGCTGATGAGTTTGTTACAAGTCCTAATTTTAACTACCCAGTAGGTAAGTCAATAATTGTCAACATTGCTAATCTTGATGTAACAGGACAGTTTGATTATTATAATCTAGCTGTTATAAAGACAATTAATGCAATATCCTCTGTAGATTTAGTTGGTACATTTTTTATTGACAACACTTCAAATCAACTAACGTACACAGGTCAATCAATAATCCAACTTGCAATTGGTGATATTTTTGAAAAGTTTCCATATTATGAAATAGCTCAAGACATTACTGTTGTTCAAGACGTATTAGTTTGGGATCAACTTACATCTATTGATAGAATCAATTATCAAGATATTGCAAACAAAATAACTCTTCAGTGGGAATCTTATAGAATACCTGCAACAGAAAATTATGCTGATGAGATAAATGCAACTAACCTTCGAGGATATCTTCGTGATGAAGTTTATTCTTTTGAAATTGTATTTCTTTTAAAGAATGGAAAACAGACAGACGGTTTCCACATTCCAGGAAAGGTAATATCCACGTATGAGCAGCTTTTTCCAAGAATACCTGCTAGTAATCCAGACTTTGTAGGTGAACCAAATCCTGATACAAATGATGCTCCGTATTGGAAAATATACAACACAGCAACTGTATCTGGATTCTCACCACAATATTCACCAAACAAATCTTACAAAGGTCCATATCAATATGGTGAATTTTCTTATTGGGAATCTGTAGAAGAATACCCATGTAATGCTGACGTGTGGGGAGAATTAGCTGGACAAAAAATTAGACATCATAAATTCCCAGATGTAAACATTTCTCCAATATACGAGAGTAAGGTATTTAGTACATCAAGTGGAATGACAATGGGTAATGATGCAGTTTTCCCTATTGGTGTAAAAATTGATCCATCACAAATAACTTCTGCACTGAACTCTTCAAGTTTTACAAGAGAAGAGCGAGAGGATATTGTAGGGTATAAAATTGTACGTGGTGATAGAGGTGTTAATAAATCAATTGTTGCAAAAGGGATATTAAGAAATGTTGGAGAGTATGTAAGAGATGAACAATCGTATTACTTTCCTAATTACCCATATAATGATCTAAATGAAGATCCTTTCTTAACCACAACAAATAACGCATATCAATCAGAATGTGAACCATTTGATATTTATATCACGGTATTGGGTTCAAATCCTGTTGATGGTTTACCTTTAACAAGATTGCAATATTATGATTGTAACAATAACAAAATTGTTTACAAGGATTATACAGAATTAACAACTGATCAAATTTGCTCCACTCAAAAACCTATTATAATTATTGGTGGAGGTGATGTTGGATATGCTAATTACGATGTTTACATAATTGATGATGGAGCATTTAATAATTGGGAAGCTCAATGGGATGATAGATTTTTAGGAATTACAACTCAAACTGTATATAGTCGTGAGATAAGAATAGAAGTAATTGCTGGTACTGTTCCTGTATGTATAGATAATTGTAACAGTCTTGATGATAGAGATATTGTTCTAAGTGATCAAGTTAGAGCAGGTACATCTTGTGGCGGTGTAACTCTTCTCAATGCTTTTACTGACGATAGTAAATACAGACAAGTATTTAATTCTCCAGAAACATCATTTGGACAACCTTTCTTAGGAAATATATTAAAGCTTGAGAGTGTAATGTTTGGTACAGGTAAAGCCCACTTTACAGAAGTAAAGGATAATGCTAAGTACAAACTTCTCACTGAAGCTGCTCAGAAATCTGCATTAGACAGTTCTGCAAGACTTGGAGCTATTACTAGCGAATTCAATGCAACAGCAATGTTTACCGCTTATCAGGCATATTTAACCATTTATGTAAATGGAATCACTAGAAAGAATTATGCTTATTCATTTAATTCTATAGCTGATTACAATTATGGAGTGGGTATTCCAGATCAACAAGGTGTTAAACAAAGAAAGATTGACAATATAAGATATCTAATTCCAGGAGTTCAATCAGTTAATGATGAATTCCCAATAAACAATTGGAATAGAGAGAGCTCAGTTTACATTAAAACTGAAGCTGATACACCCGCATTACCTTATCCCGATAGAAGCCCTAATATGGTTTCTGGGATAAATAGTATTGTTTCAGAAAGATCTCGCTTTACGATCTCTGAAATTGGCAATTGTGGATCTCCAGGAAAAGAACAACCTCTACAAGTTGTTTCATATTATGGATCAATTAAAAATGATGTAATTAATCAATGGGGTCAAATTTATTCATACGAAACACTTGATACAGGATATCAATACATATTCAATTCACCAAATCCTTCAACAACAGTTTTTGGAGGCGATACCTTTATTAGCAGATTTGCATTTAAGACAAAGCTTCCTTTCTTTATTGATAATAGAGTTAATGCTCCTGATGATAGTGACATCTTCTATGATGAGATAGGTAATGTTTCATATCCTAGATATTGGCATTCTTCAAGATCTATTCTTGAAAATTACAGTATTCCTGAGCAAGGTGTAATGGCAAATATTATTTCTTACAAGGCTCACAATTTTGATTGTTCTAATGAAGTAAGTACAGAAGTAATTATTGATGAATCTACATCAACTACAACCACAACATCAACCACTGGTAATGGTGAGGTAACTGTCAGCACCACTGCAACTTATTACGATGGTTATTTTTACTTATTTGCTTATGGTGTTCCTAATTTTTATTGTGAGAGTTCTTACAATACAGATCTTAGACAAGCATTCAATAATAGAGAGGGTGATTTCTGGCCACACGTTAGTACAAGTATTCCTGATGATTGGCTTCAGGAAAATTTTGTAAGTATTCAAAACGATAACACTTACTATTACAATACATCATTCTCAAAACAGAATAGAGAAAATACATTTACACATCTCCCTCCTGATTGGGAAGATAAATTATGCTTTACTAATTATCCTTTTAGAACAATCTATTCTGATCTTCAGAATACAGATGCTGACAATAGAGTGAATAATTGGTTAATCTATAGAGCTGTTTCATACTTTGATTTTCCTCAAAACTATGGAGGATTAATATCTCTTGATGGAATTCAAAATCGTGCTATTCTTGCAAGATTTGAGAATAAGACATTGATGTATAACAATCTATTAACGATTGATACAAGCAATCCTCAAGCAGCTTATATTGGTAACCCAAGCTTGTTCAGAGGTGCTCCTCCTATTGACTTTGCAGAGACTGATCTAGGATATATAGGCAGTCAACATAATATGTTGCTCAAAATTCCTCAAGGTCAAGTCACTATTGATTCTAAACGTGGTCAAGTATTTCTAATACAAGGTACACAAGCAATTGATTTATCTGGATTTGGATCAGGAATGAATAGATTCTTTACAGAGCATTTACCATTTGAAATTAGTAAGAAGTTTCCTCAAATTGATATTGACAACCATTTCAAAGGAATTGGGCTACATGGTGTATACGATGCAGTGTACGATCGTGTAATTATTACAAAACTTGATTATGCACCCAAGTCCAATAATATTTTATATGATGATGTTGAAAATAAATTTTATGTAAATGATCCATTTAAAAATTACATAGAACTATCTAATTTAGAATATTTCTGCAATGTATCTTGGACACTTTCGTATAACGTAAATACTAAGAGCTGGATAAGTTTCCATAGCTACATGCCTAATTGGTACATAGCAGAGAATAATTATTTCTACTCAGGCATCAATGATTGCTGTGAGAAGTTTGACTTCTTGGTGGGTACACTTATTCCTACACCAAGTACAACAACAACATCAACAACTCCACGGCCAACTACAACCACTACAAGTACAACAGTAGTACCACTTGATTGTACGTACGATGCAGTTGTTGTAGAAATAGATTGTGCACTAGAAGGAACTGGTGAAATTATATCAGCCGACTGTGATTTAGATGGGACTGGAATTATTTTATTTGACCCATGTAAATTGATTGGTGAAGGTGACGTGCTAAATGCAGATTGCATATTGATAGGTGAAGGTGAAACTTTTATGTTATCTTGCGATGACTTATTTAGTGAAGCTTTAGGCAATGAATATCCAAGAACAAGTTTAGTAAATTTAGGAGAATCTACAGGAAATGTAACTTTGTACACAACTGTTTCAGCAAGACCTGTAAGACATGTAATTACTTTTGATGGCGATAAAATAATTGATACAGGATTCATTTCAAATTCATCAACATATTCTATAGGTGAGCTTAATAGATACATATTTATTTCTTATTTATCTGGTAAAACTGATGCTATTACAGGTAACGTTTATCCTGATTTTACAAACTATCCTTTTGATGGATATCCAGATATAACTGTTAAATTTTCAGGAAACATTGCTTCATTTATAAAAACTTCAGCAACTCCTTCGGTTGCGGTTGTACAAGATTATCCAGGAACATCTACAATTACAGCACTTTCAAGAAATTTATATTGTCCAGGAACTTCACAAACTACAACTAGTACAACTACAATAAATTTTAATTATTCAGATTGTGAAGTTATATTTAACTTATCTGACGGAAGTTTGTATTCTTATAATCCTGATACATCATTTACAACTTATTTAGGTAAAACCGTAAGAGGTGTTGATGTAGCAATGACCAATGATAAATTATGGATAATTACAGCATCAAGAATTGTATACGAATATGACATTACATTATCACCTTGGTCAATTACTCCAAATAGAACAATTACTGGATTTAGTACATCTGCTGGTCTTGAAGTAATAAATAATTCAACTCTTGTTTATGGAGGTTATTCAATAATGCAAGGTGATATTTCAGGTTCTTCAACAATAGGAACTTTGTTATTTAATCTTCCAGATGCTTCACAAGTTGCTGGAGATATATTATACATAGAGAATTCAAATGAATATATAATTACTCACTTTTTGAACAGTAACTATTACATAAGTAAATTCACTTCTTCTGGAAGTTTAATTGTTCAAAACTCATATACTGCTCCGACAGAAGGTCCAGCAAACACTTATGGAATATTTATACACTTAGATAATTTATATATTGCTACAGGCAGTAATAGAATATATTCAGTTGACTGGGAAACATTGAGTCTTACATTATATAGTACTTTATCTTTTTCTAGTAATATATTTGGAGCATCTCAACCTTTATCTTGTAGAATTTCACCTCCAGAAATTACTAATCGTACAGAAATTAATATTTGGTTTGATAACTCGGGATCGATGAATAGTACATTAATTCCGTTGCAGCAAATGAGGGATGATTTATTAAGAGATTGTGTAGGACCTTTATATGGATATGATCCAGCAGTTTCAGGAAGTGATGCGTTGTATAATACTAGAGTAAAAGTATTTAATTTTGATCCTGGTAATAGCCCAAACTCTTTAACATTTGAAAGATTTATTCGTCTATTAGGCACTGACAAAAACTTTTCAAGAACTACAGACACTTCAGTTAATCAAGTGCTTAATCTTACTTTTGCAGATGAATCTGATAATTATGGTTATGGAGGAAGTTCAAGTTTTAACAATGCAACAAAAACTGCAATATATGATGAAGATGTTTCTTACACAAGATCACAAATACTTACAAGTCCTTACATAAATGGTATTGCTTTTCAAGTAAATACAGGACCGAATGCATTTCCTGGATTCAGAGGATTAACAGAATCAACTTTTGTTGACACTGGTGTTTACTTACCTCCTTACAATCTTAGCGATTTAAGTAACTTTAACTATGAGTTAGATGTAATTGCTGGAACAACTTCAGCATATTATTTAAGTAAAGTTGTATCAGGATTAAATACTTTAGGATTTACAATTTCATGTACCCCATCTACAACAACCACTACAACTACAGATGTAAATTTTGCAATTGATATTTATGAATGTGGTGAATGTGGATCAATCTTTGGAATAGGATTAATTGCTTACGATGCAGGATATTCAATTGGGCAATATTTTGGACTTGATGATGGTAGAGTTGGTGAAATCATAGCAATTACTTCTTCTACACCAATAACTCACATTGCAACTAGTGGACCTTATCCAGATTGTGCAACTGCTCAAGCAGCTAATTGTCCTTAAACTTAAACTATTAATTATATGGAAATCTTATTAACATTAACAACTGCTGGAGCTGATACAGGACCGTTTGATTTATATTCAGATGTGGATGGTTATTTTCCAGCTTTTGATACAGGAGTTGCAAAACTTGATCTTGAAGCAGGTTATACAACAACAGCTCCTTCTGGAACTACTATAGTTCGAGTACAATCGACAGGAATTTGTACAAATTATATTGATATAATACTTGTTGTTCCAAGCACGACAACTTCAACAAGTACATGCCCTACTTATTATGAACTTGTTGGATGTTTGCCAGAAAATTATGCATTTACAACAATTTCTCCAACTCTTGGCATAGGTCAACAATATGTTCTTCCTGGAGGCACAGTAATATATTACACATATACAGGAGCTAGTATAACAACTTGTACTGTTCCAGGACCATATAACGGATCAATTCAAATTACAAATAATATAGGTTGTCCATAATATGTCAAAAACAATCACAATAAAGCTGATACGAATAGGTCCTAAAATGGGGCCTTTCACCATCAATGATGAGTGGGGGACTACTATTGCTACAGGTGTAACAGTTTCACAAGTTACACAAGGTATCAGTTATATTGTTGATGATAATGTAAACCTTATTAGAATAACTTCTGAAGGAAAATGTTCATATCAAAAAACATTTCCCGTAGGAGTTATTACAGAACAAGAATATCAAAATGCAACAGTAGAAACACTTTATACAGGTTGTGTATGGAGGCATATTGACAATCATACGATATATAACACCTTCTATGGAAACATAGAACCGTACATCATTGAATATCCATTCTCTTACAACTATCAAGATGAGATATTGCAAAATGTAAAAGATTACAGCAAGGTGTACAAATATTTCAATGATCCTTACAATGTTTCAAACAACGTATCCAAGATTGAATTAGATAATGTTTGGTTCAATAAAGCTGTTCTTTACAATGGACAACAGTCAAGTGGTGTTCTAGTATTAGTTCCTAAACCAGTGAACAGTTTAAAGTCATACCTGCAATATCCAATATTGAATATTGATAGTAAGACAATCACTTATACAAAGAGTGATAACTTTTATCAATACAATACATTCTGGTCAATTGTAAAAAATAAACAAATTCCTTTGTTTGTGAGAACTTGTGAATCATTATCTCTTGATAAAGAGGTGAATCAAATAAACATGGACTATGGAACCAGATCATTTAAAAAAGAACCACTTAGAGCTAAGGAGTTAAAAGTAAGACACGTATTAGATAATCTCTCTGACGTGAATATAATTTCTCAATTCATCATCGCACCTGCACAAATATCTTATAAGTAATGGCAAGTAAAGTAAAATGTACGTGTGGACATTCTTGGAATAAATCAGATTCCAGTAAGAAAGATGTAAATGTGTGCCACGTTTGTGGAAAAGATAATACTATGAAGAATGGTGGATGGTTAGATAATTATGGTAAAGCAGATAATGCCAATGAATCTAATGTTTCAATGTCAGATGATTTTGTAGGATTAGCTTATGATACATCTGGAAGAAACTATTCTCCATCATGGGGAGGACAGTTTCAAACAGGAGGTTCTATTCCTGGCTCTGTAGGATTCACATATGCACGTACAGGAGATATTCCCAGCAATGGTAAGTATGCAAAGAAGACAATGGCTTCTGCACAGAATGGTATTATGTCTCCAATGTTATTAGCAAGAAATGTTTTAAACTATTTCTATCCTAATGAAGAAGCTGCACCAGCTGTAGAAGCTGTAGAAGCAGCACCAGTAAACTATAAGAAAGGATTAACAAACGAACTTCTACAAAGACAAGCATATAAAGAATCAACATTCAATCCAACCGCTGTTTCTAAAGCAGGATATAAAGGTCTTACACAAATTGGAGAAAGTGTTTTAAAAGATTATTCTAATAAGAAAGGTGGAAAGAAACTTGATCCATTTAATCCAGAAGATGCTGTAGAGCTTCAGAAGTTTGCAATGGATGATTTATATAATGCTAGCTTCATCAACAAGCCCAATCAACCTGATAGTGTAAGAATTGCAAAAACCCTAGCTGCTTATAACTGGGGAAGAGGAAATCTATCTAATTATCTCAATGAACAAAAGAGTAAAGGCATAGACATATATGATTCTTACGATTGGTTAAACAATCTCCCAAAAGAAACTAGTGATTATGTAAATAAGATCTTTCTACAAGAAGATCCATCATTTAATAAGAACTATAAGAAAGCTTCTACAAATCCAAAATACGAAGAGGTAACATCTCTTTATGATCAGAAGAAGTTTGGTGGTGATATTCCATCTGCACAGAATGGTCAAGAAATGAGATTCTATCAGAATGGATTGGATTGGAAACCAAAGAGTATGCAACCTGGTGGTAATATAGAAAGAATATCTATAAATGATCCTCGATATGCAGAGATGTATAAGAACAGACAAGTAGGTGCATATTATGATGGTGCGTACAGTCTTCCTGATCTTGATGAAGTTACTGTCACAGCTCCTAGAAGTTATACAATGGATTCATTGCGTGACTTTACAACAGCTGCATTATATGGCGCACCAGCAAATGCAATGAAGTTATCAATGATTCCCCAAGCAGCAATGACTGAAGGGATTGAAGCTCTTCGAGGTAGACCTTATGATTTCTCAAATGTCAATCCAAACTTTGGAGGATTCACATCAAATCAAAGAGATCTTTCTCAAACTATGGGATATGAAAATCCTGAAGGATTCTTGCAGAATGCTGTAAACTTTGGACTATCAGCAGTTGACCCAATTAATTTAATTGGAGCAGGTATGTTTAGAAAACCTTTACAGAAAAAATTAGCTAAGTCATTTTCTAAAAATTTTAAATCAGAAATAGATTGGGGTAAATGGAACCCTGATACTCCTAAATATCCTGAACTTATTAAAGAATACAATAAAATAGAAGAAACTACTAAAAAGGCTGGTGTATGGATGAAGAATCCTGATGGTTCTGTATTTAAAGGAACACCTGAACAATTTGTACAACAGAATAGTAAAAACTTTAAAAAGGCATTTGGTGATTCTAAATTATTAAATCCTGATGGTAGCCCAACCATTCAATATCATGGATCTGCTAAAAAGTTTGATACTTTTGATGAATCTAAATTTCAATTAGGAGATTCTGGATATTCTGGAAAAGGAATTTATACCACTCCAGATAAAGGTAAAGCAAGTAGTTATTCTTTGTCTTCAAAAAGTATTCATAAAGACGGTGATTATGAACCTACTATTTATGAATTATATGGACAAGGTAATAATCCCATAAGTGCTGAAGATTTAATAAAACAAAATAAAGATTATGATTTATTTAATTTTCATAGAGCAAGAGATTGGAGAGGAGATGTTCCTCTAGAAGAACAGATGTTGGATTATGATGTAGCCATTAGAAATCAAACCAGAGGAATTGAAAGAGTTTCACCTTGGAATCAAGCAACTGAATTAGTATTTCCTACAAATAAACAACTTAAATCCGCAGTGAGTAATGTAGGATTCTTTGACATGACTAATCCTAATATATACAAAGGAGTGGTCCCAGCTGGAATTGCAACAGCATTAACTTTTGATCAACAAAAGAATGGTGGAATAACTAAAGACAATCAAGGCTATTGGAATCCAGACAACTGGGGAAAACCTGTTGAAATAGATTCTAATGACATAACAATGGAAGGTGTATACGAACCCCTCCTTGGTGTGTCTGACACTGGTGACACTAAGCTTATGAAGCCAGGAAAGAATTATAAATTCAAGGGAAAGAAAGTGACAGAGTATCCAGTTGCTAAATTGGGTATCAATCAATTAGATGCTCAACCCATGAAAAAACTAAATCAATTACTTAACTTTACAAATAACCCAGACAAGGATAACTGGCTGGATAAATATAAATGATATGCTTACTAAACAAGATATTTTAAATTTAACAGGTCACACTGACATTAAGAAGTTCTACAGTGAATTTCCTAATGAAGATTCTTTCAAAGAAAAATATGGAAAGAAGATTGAGAAACTTCTT
>Ga0208795_1000162_pt1 | contig 34196 bp, 47 predicted proteins | sample CB_VirMetaG_6_FD_184541 | JGI IMG/M metagenome (GOLD analysis project Ga0208795, IMG submission 184541) | Freshwater to marine saline gradient viral communities from Chesapeake Bay - CB_1508_2 Viral MetaG (SPAdes) (version 4) | ecosystem: Environmental > Aquatic > Marine > Coastal | place: USA... | reverse complement strand
AACTCCAGTAATTACCGCACCAGAAATACTGGTTAAACCGTAGATTTCGTTTCCGGTTAAAACGCCAAAAGTACCTGTAATTCCTGTAACAACATCACCTGATATTGTTCCGCTGACCGTAAAACCAGACGAAATAGTTCCATTACCACTGATAATAAGGTCTCCGCCTGCAACAATATTGCCAGTCGTGTCGATTGTTGGAATAGAAATAGTATTTGTAAAAACACCCGTCAGTGCTTCAATTCTTTGAAATAAACCGCTAATTCCAGTTACTGTTTGCCCAGAAACTCGAGAGGTGAAAACGCCTGTTGTTCCTGTAATCGAAGTGAATCGACCAATGTCTCCTGTGACAATAGCGCCAGAAACGGCGTCAGTGAATACTCCAGAAACGCCCGTAATAACCGTTGCGTTAACAGATGTTCCAGTTATGGAAGCTCCTGATAATTGAGTGGTAAATGTACCAAAACCACCCGTGATATTGGTAAAGGCGCCCGTGGCACCGGTAACCGTGGTACCTGAAACACGCGTTGTAAACGTGCCGGAAACTCCTGTAAGATTTGCAAATAAACCAGTAACCCCCGTAATCGTTAAACCTGAGACACGAGTTGTGAAGGTGCCCGATACCCCAGTTAAATTCGCAAATAAACCTGTAGCTCCGGTGACGGTTAAACCAGAAACCTGAGTTGTAAAGACGCCACTAACTCCAGTGACGGTTGAGGCACGTATCGTATTGCCTGTTACAACAGCACCTGATACCTGAGTTGTAAATACGCCATTAACACCTGTAACGTTTGTACCACTGAAATTTGAGAAAAGTCCAGTGGCGCCAGTGATCGTTTGTCCTGTTAATGATTGAAATTGTCCAGTTGTCCCAGTGATTGTTACGCCGCTGATTCGAGTAAAACTGCCTGTGCTAACACTTGCAGAATTAGTAATTAACTCATTTATGTTTCCGGTAACTGCGTTAATGCTGGTACCCTGGACCGAATTACCTGTAATAATGTTTCCACTTAATGTGGATTGAATTTGTGCGTCGCCGGTAACAATGAGGCTGGCGAACGTACCAGTGCCGCTGACCTGAATGTTCTGTGGATTAAACGTACCACTAACCGTCAGGTCATTTGCGACAACTAATGAGCCCGCAATGGTGCCACCAGAAATCTGCAGGTAATAAGCGTTAAAATATTCCTTTGTGCTATTAAAAGTTAATTTTTTATTTTTTAACGCGGGATCTACTTCGGCTACATCAACGACCATTAAAAGGTCGTCGTCATTGATGTTTGACGACGAGATTGCTGGTAATTCCGTAATGCGCCTATTAGCCACCTACTAAACCAAAAAGCCTATAAATTGAATTATAGGCGACCTTCATTCACCTTATTTTACTTTAATTTCAATGCGCGGCAATAAATTAAAACCAAAATTCCAAGCTGCTTGTACACCTGTAACAAGACCACAAGACAGCAGAATAATTAGGCCAAGTTCTGCAACTGTTAAATTTCGTCGTACGTAAACAATCTGCGGCTCGACGGTTTTTTGCTGTTGTGTCTGCTGCTCGACGACCTGTCGAATAGCCTGCTGCTTGGCTTGATACTTAAAAATCTCAAGCATCTCTGGGGTCAGCTGACCAGGAAGCGGTGTATTTGTTGCGGGGGGAATCGATGTGGAAATACTAGAAGCGGGAATTTGGTCTTCCATGACAAACAAAAGCTTTTCCCATAGATTAGCATTTAATCAAATCGTTGTGAGACATGACGCACGGAATTAGAAAAAGCCTTGAAGATGTGGCTTACGAGCTACGCGGAATCAAGAACATTCTCAATAGTGTCTGGGCCACACACTACAAAAAAGAAGGCACTCCCGTGACCGATCCTGGGGCCTTTACCGATGAGTACATTTCAACCGAGGAGTGTGCCAGGCGCTTAAGTGTATCTGATCAAACAATCAGAAATTGGATCGCCGTTGGCAAAAAATTTTCGGACAAAGGCTGGAAAGAGGGTTTGCACTATGTCAACATTGGTTTTGAGCAGGGGAAAAGAGCAACGATCCGAATCCCTTGGAACACCTTGGTGCAATCCTTTAGCAAAAATAAAGAGATAACTTTAGCCGACTTTTCCAAACATAAAGACCTGTATCAACGGGAATCGCTTTCTGACAAGGTGGATCAAGAACATGTCGCATCGCTTTAAAAATTTAGATCTAAATGGCGTAACTGTTGTTAATTACCAGGAAGTTCTTCCGGCTTCCTTGCGCCTGCAAGTAGAAAATTTCTTGCCACCGCAAGGATCGTTTGACGATGGGTGCCTTCGCCGTTATTTAGAAGTCGTCAGGGCATACGAAGAAGAAGACGCCAATTCAAATATGACATTGGCAAACAGGTTGCGTATTGCATTTAAGGATATGCACCCAGATACTATCTGCGGAAAATTCCCAAACGCAGAATTGCCCCTGAAACGAAGGTTGCGTTGCGTTGCTGAGTACCTTATCAGGTCTGGAGAGTTTGACAAAATGAAGGATGAAAACGGAAAGCTCATCAAAAAACGCGGCAACCTGGGCAAGTTGGTGGTTATTTACAAACCACTGCCTAAACTCTTAGAATCACTTTCAAAACAAGGGCTTATCAAAAAATGAATCGACGTGAAAAGCTAATTGCTTCTGTTGTTGGTCCTGAGTTGGACGAAACAAAAACTAAAATGCTCGATGCCACCATTAAATTAATTCTTGGTGATATGGGTGGGCAATACTGCAAGATGTGGGATGTCGAGGGTCCAGGTGTGATGGTGTTTCAGCCTCGAGATAAAAGTCGTTCCATGTTTTTTTGGACTCTCAAAGAAATCCATTCAGCACAAGAAGATTGCGAAAGGGCGGGAAACGGAGATCTAGCTGAAACATTTAGACGTATTCTTGGGGCGGCACAAAAAATTGACCCGGCAGAAAAAGCGGGATACGTCATTAATGACGAAGATGGTATCAGGTATTTTGAGATTGATTACAACAAAGCCGCTGAAAAATAATGGCTATTCCAAGTATCTATCCCGGTCTTAACGAAGATATCGAGTTGATTACGAGTAGGGATCTCGTTTGTGCTGCTAACGAGGTGATGGGGAATATTGATCTTGATGTAGCCAGTTCTGCCATTGCCAATCAATACGTTGGTGCCGATGCTTACTTTACCCCTCAAGATGATGGGCTTAACGAACAACAATGGTACGGTAAGGTCTATTTATTTTCTCCCCCTGGCACTTATTTCTGGGATGAAAAAAACGCTCGGTGGAAGCGCACCAGGAGCACGTCTAAAAGCTTGCGCTCTTCCCACGCTGTTTGGTTTTCTAAACTCTACAAGAGCTGGCTAAAAGACGAAATTGAACAGGGTATTTTCTTTTGCAATTGTCCTGATATGCTTCGTTACGATCAAAAGATTTTTGATTTTCCTATCTGTATTCCTAGGACGAGTCCGAATTTATTGCGTGTCAGCGGCGGGGAGGTTAAGCCACATAAAACATGCACTTCTTTAATTGTCTACTTGCAACCCAAGGACAATCCGGGCGAAGCAACTGAAAGATTCATTGACGTTTATTCGGCAAAGGGGAGAGTGATCTACTGAATATTGGCTATACTACGGTTCGACGCACTTAGAAAATGTCCGTGCTGGCAGACTGGGAAATCAAGGAATTAGCCGAAAAAGAAGAAATGATTTCCCCGTTTCAAGACTGCTTAAAGAACGAAAGGAATGGGAAAAAAATCTTAAGCTACGGCCTGAGTTCTTATGGCTACGACATTCGTCTTTCTCCTTCTCAATGTTTGATCTTCGGTCGTATTCAGAACGGTGATTGCGACCCAAAGGATTTTGACCCTGGCATCCTACGTCCCGCTGAACTACAAGAAGACGAAAAAGGACAGTATTTCCTTTTGCCTCCTTACGGCTACTGCCTTGGTGTCGCCCAAGAGCGCCTAAAACTTCCCCGTGATATTACAGTAGTTGCTGTCGGAAAATCAACGTACGCACGTTCCGGTATCCTGGTGAACATTACGCCTGCCGAATCTGGCTGGGAAGGCTACCTAACGCTAGAGATTAGTAACTGTACTGGCCTCTTCAATCGCATTTACGCAGATGAAGGCATCACGCAACTTCTTTTCTATCGCGGGAAGCCTTGCGAAGTGACGTACCAAGACCGGAAAGGCAAGTATCAAAACCAAGAAAAAGAGGTTGTCTTTTCTCGTCCTTAGAACGACCTGCCAAATCGAGGGGTCGGTTTGTTGGCGTAGTTAACACCACCACCCCTTCCAAACCGATCTCCAAGGCTTGGGAGAATAGTCCCATCAATAGATGCTTCAGTCCTTGGCGTTTTGCCTCGAATAGTCGGCTCGTCAATCGACGCCGCTTGCTTGTATTTGCCAGCGGTTTTAGCTGCTTTGATAAAACGCCCTACACGTTCTTGTTTATCGTTAACACTTTCGGCGGCATCACGTGCTTCTGGGTCGACACGCCGTAAGTCAGTGTCGTATGATTGTTCAGGATTAAGATCAGATACTTCCGCTCCAGACGTACCAGAGCGGAGACGGGGATCGTAATTGGGGTTATATAAATCAGCCATGATAATATTTTAGTAGAAGATATACAACTAAACGCCATGATGCACGGCGCCGCTGGGTTTTTAGATAGCTTTGTACAAGACGAAATTCGTTGCCGTTGCTTGACAGAAGAAAATTTTGGTCAACCGCTGGACAACGCAGAAAATGATGTTCCGTTGTACGATATGTACAATCGTGGATTAACAGCGTGCGAACAGGGTTTAGAGCGGAATCCTCTCAATCTGGAAGGGATGAATCGACCAGGGAAGACAGGCTATATTCCGGGGATCGAGGAAGCGACTATGTATCCAGGGACGATGCCGATTCCCAAGGACAAACTCGTGGATCTACCTCCAGCCAACATTACGACCGAGATGACCCTCTCGAAGAAAAGACGTGGTTTGAGCCGGTAGAACAAATAAGTGATTGCCCAGGTGGGGTTTGTCCGGTACCGTGGGCTGTGAAGGAACAAGCCCCTGTGGTGCTACCAGATCAAGTCAATCATCCGCCCCACTACACCGATGGCGAAATCGAGTGTATTGAAGCAATCGAAGCCCAGCAGACTTTAGAAGAGTTCCGAGGTTACTTAAAGGGTAATATTGCCAAGTATCTTTGGCGTGAGCGCCATAAAGGCGGGACAGAATCACTGAAGAAGGCACAGTGGTACTTGGATCGATTGATTCAACTGGACGAAATTCAAAAGGGCTGAAGATCGTCTTCGTCTTCGTCGGCCATACAGGCAGCTGCTAACTCTAACAACTCGAGATCAGTGGGAACATCAAAGTCAATTTTGATGTTCTCACCGTCAAGAATTTCTTTGATTGCCTGCCATTCCATCAGGCGCTGGTAGTAGAGGTTCAGAAGAGCGGCGTTTAATTCGTCCCATGTCATTTCCTGGGCTTGAAGTTCAGCCTTGCGCATCGAAAACTGAAGTTCCAAAGGAAGCTCGAACTCACGCGGTTCAACTGATTTTTCCATGGTCAGATTGCTTCTTCATCATCATATTCTAGGACCATTCTCCATCCTCTACGGTTTCAACAAAATAATCTTCTATTCCTAGTTCTTCCCAATAAATAATTTGACTGTCTTCCTCTGTGATATCAAAGCTATTTGCAAATTCAGCAAGGATATAGGGATTCATTTTTTCTTCTAAAACCCTGATGGCTCTGACTTGATGAGGAGATGCGGAATATTTACGAAACGCCGTCAATAAAACTTCGGTAGAGCTCCAGGGATTGTTATCAACTTCAGAAAGGAACAGGCGAATTTCTTCCCTGCGCCGATCAATTAAGTTTCCAATTACTTTATAGTCTTGATCAAAAATCCAGCGTGACATTTCTAGCGCCAAGGCTGGCCAATCCTCATTGCCAATTGCCTCTATCACTTCGCTGTATAAAAATGATTCCCAGCCAATCGAATGGATAAAAGAAATCAACGCCGCACGCATTCTTTCATCTAAATGTAAATTAATTGTGTCTAAATCGTTATCAATACACCTAAGTTCATATTTTAAATATTGGAGTGCCTTTGCCTTAGTGCACATTTGCCCAGCAGCTACCGAAGTTCCGTCAGGATAAAACTGTGTTCCGAATCCAATTGAATAGGGTTGTCCACCTGTGCTTAAATCAGGGTACGCTTTTTCGTTAAACCCCTGATATTTACAGATAATGTCTATAGCTGCTGAGAAACGTTTCATGGGGGCAATATACTATTACCCCCAATCATACATAAATTATTTACCTTGTCCGCGACTCAGTTTGCGCCCGTGACTGGGAAGAGAATTACGTCCCTGGCCTTGACGCGTTTTCTTGGGCTTGGACTCAAGTCGAACTGTGGTGGATTTGGGTTTTGCCATGGTGCGGACTAAGTGGCGTCACCACTTTAGTCGATTTACCATTTAACCTTGTGCGACCAGTAACGAGCTGACATAATATCTGGATTTGCGTCTTGCGCGTTATGTCTCGCGTAGTAAGACTTCTTGCGAGCTTTGTCCTTGGCTGTTTGAGGGTTTTTGCCAGCGCCTTCAACGCCCTGTTGACCAAAGCGGATAATCTTTTCTTTACCGTCCTTACATGCCTTCACAACGTGAGACTTGGTCTTGTGCCCAGGGGTACGTTTAGGTTTGTTACAAGGCATTGAATCCTTGGCGATCTTTGCTGCCTTTGCAGCCTTTTTATGTTTATCAGACATCAGAGACCCTTAAACATCGATGTAAATTCACCGAGAATCTGACTACCTGTTTTTGATTTGTAGTCAGTATCTTCATCATCATCTCCTAATCCTAAAGCAAAGAAGCTTGATGAACTTGGGGCATCATCATCAGTCTCCGCTGTATCTTTACCATCTTCCGCAAAGAACCCTTCAATCGTTCCAAGAGAAGCAAACGGGTCACCAAAGTCTATGCCTTTCATCTCTAGCGCTTCACTAGCGCCTGCTTTTGTTAACAATTTCTGATCAGATCTATTTAAGTCAGGGAAAAAGTTTTCGTAAAACTCATCTTCTGTTCCCTGAAAACCAGAAGATTGGAATATTTTATAAAGTTCAGTTTCTGCTTTGGGCTGTTCATCTTTGTAATCTTCTTCTCTTTCAATGTATGTAAGACCAAGGATTTCTTGGGTAGGCCTTTTCCTTTTTTCGTTCAGATACTTGATTTGTTCTCTTATATCTTGTGCTGAACCGTTTCGTAAAGTTTCAATGATGTACTCTTTAACCTCGTCAATCGTACCCTGAAAACCATCTAGGCCTACTTGTTTTAAAGCCTCATCCCATTTCTCTTTATCTGCTGGATCTAATCCCACTAACATCTCATCGGCAAACTCTTCTGGTGTAATAAACTGGCCAAAGATTGTACCTTGTTTTAATGCTTCTTCTTTTAAAGCCGGAAGGATGTTGTTGTAAATCTCATCCTGTACGTTGCCAGCTGTGAGAATGTCTTTTGCTGGATCATACCCTTTACCTTGCCCTTTAACTTCAAAATGTAATTTTGCAAATTGATCCTTGTTGTTAAGATCCAAACCAAACCGATAGGCTTGCTGCGCCCAGTAAGGATCACCCTTCTTGGCCTCCTCCCAATCTTTTGCGACAGTATCAGCCTGTTCTGCATATCTACTTTCTGCCGCTTTATTACCAGTGGGATTAAAATAAAATTCGGCATCAAAATAACGATCGCCTGTTTTCTTAATCTGGTCAAGATACTGATCAGCACGCAATTGTGCGACTTGGCTTACAGCATTAACCATGTCTTGAGTCTGGAACGGATTCTGTTCTTCTTGCCTAACATCCAAGTACTCAATAAACTCATCCATAGATCTAGACGTGTTGAAGCGTGGTATCAAATACTCATCAATAAACTGACGTGCAAAGTCTGCTTGTATTTTAATCGTATCTTTTGCTTCTGCTGTCGAATAGCCAAGCTCTAAATCCTGATCGTATTTTTTCTTTAATTCATTATCAAACCATTGCTGCCAGTTATATGTCGCATTGTTTTTAACGCCCGTGATATTTTGTAAGCTTTTTTCCAGGGACTCTTCAGCCTTGCTGCCAGAGGTAAATGCCAGCATTCCGCCGACTCCGGTATCACCCAAAATTGAATTGGCAAGTTCTTTATTAATATCCATGATTTCATTGAAGCCGCTGAAACCTTTTAATAAATCCAACCCCGCTTCTTTTGCCTTAGCCTTCTTTATTTCATTGATGGCATCCTGAAGAATATTTTGCGTTAATGCACCAAAACGTTTGGCGTCAATAGTCGCTCTTTCACCTACCGCTTCATTTAGTGCCTCTTCTAGCTCAGTAATCCCATAGCCTGCATTGGCGTTATAGTCAAGACGTATTTGTTGGTCCTCTGGTCGATCAGATAAACGAAATAAAACAGCAAACTCATCTGGTTTGTTGGGATCTAGAAATTTTTCTTTTGCTAATTGTTCCCAGTAAGGGTCATTGTTCTGTGCTTTTTCCCACTCTGCAGCGACTTCTGGAATTCTGAGAAGTCTGTCCGTCTGGGTTTGTGTGTTGATCCCAAGCTGTAAATCACGTACTTGCTGTAATTCCTGATCAGTTGGAACTTCCTCTACATACTTATTCGCTTGCTCTGTAACTTCCACCGGATTGCCTCGCAGCCCAGCAGGCTTACCCTGGGTTGTGTAGTGCCAAAGATAGTAGCCTTCTTCACCATACCGGTTAACAACATCAACGTCATCGTTTTTGACAGCAGTGGCATACTGTTGCGCAATCAATGGATTTTCTTCCTTGTAGTAACTAGCGTCAAAATCGCCATATTGAGGCTTGGCTCCAAGAGCTGGATCCCACTTCTCTAGTTTTTCTGTTAAATAAAAAGTTTTAAAATTATCTTCAATTCCTGTAATGCCTAACTTTTTAAGGGCCTCTCGTTGCTCTATGTAATCGCTACCCTTTGTGGCATTAATAATATTCTCTGCTACAGGGAGGTTTGCGTTATAGCTATCAACTTCCTTATTATATGGTTCAATAAGTTCTTTGTTAATGCGTTCGTTGTTGTTAGCGACATCAATCTGTTCTTGTATCTCAGGAATCTTTTTTGCATACTCTTGCGCTATAAAATACTCAGGCATAAACCATTCAGTATTTATAAACGTTTCAAAGCCTTCTTCCCCTGGAAAGGGTAAAGTTTTTGTTTGATCAGCGCTTGGATCGGGACTTGTGCTGAAACTTGGAATAAGCCGCGTCACCGTAGTGTATCCAGATCCCATTTTGGGATTCGGAACGAGTACCTTTGTTTTTTTGTAGTTAATATAATATCTTGACGGATAACTAACAGTCTTTAAATCCTCTTTTTGTTGCTTATTAAAACTCCATTTTTTATTAGCGGCATCGTAAGAAACGGTCATATCATGCAACCTGCTCTAGTATGTTTAACGGCAAATGAGAGAAATCTAAAAATCCCTGATCCATCCAGGATTTTATCTTATCCATCCTAGCTTGAGTAAAGAATTCCTGCTGTTCATACCATTCTTCCATTTTGGAACTTGCCTTGTTTGTGTTGCAACGACGACAAGCTGGGATCAAATTATTCCTGTTGCTAGTACCTGAGCGGAAGCGGGGGATGATGTGGTCAAGAGACGTTGCATCGTCTCCGCAATAACCGCATTTACAACCCCAGGCATCGTAAATAGATTGTCTATATCTTTTTTTCGCTAACTTTGGAGTTAATTCAATGAGCAGGGCGAGGGGTTCCTGTTCACAATTGAACATACTCTTTAGTTGCTGTTACCTAATTTTAATTTGCCTACACATACACAACTTTGAATAAAGAGATAAAAAATTAATTAAGGCTCTTGACAGCCTGTTGACTCTGTGTACGCTATATGAGTAAGCGTCTCCTCGCGCCATGACCAAAACACCAGGATGGGTCTCCGTCCAAAAGGCGGAAGAACTACTGGGCATTGACCGCAAGACCCTGTTCAAGTACAGGGACGACGGCACCCTTAAGCTCGGCCCCCATTTTGCGGCCTTCCCTGAAACCCGTTCTCGTGACAGCTACCGCTGGAATGTAGGCGCAGTTCGGAAGCAGCTTCAAAAACAAAATAAACTTATGGCAATGCCTATGGCTTAATCCTGTGTGTGGATGAGTTGGGACGGATGACCCTGCTTCGGCGGGGTCTTTTTATTCGGGTATTACACCACTGGAAAACGCTGCCCACGCAAGACCAATCGCTTCAATTGAAGAAATCTCGCCGGATCCATAAGGTAGGTTCACAACATCACCTACGTGATAAACCGTAGGTACTCCACTTGCTTCAACAGGGCTAAAACCATACTTCCGCAAAGACTGCTGTTCTTCTGAAAGAACAAACGTTCCGTCAACAATATCGCCAAAATTAGTCATCAGGTTCCAGGAATGCCTCCTTGTGCTGGGATATATGGTTTTCCGTTTTTATCGTACATCGTAAAGCCAGACATCAAAACAAATGTCGATGGGACATTAAAAAGTTTCTGCATCATAGGCATCATCATTGGAGCTTGGCAGTTGTAGGGAGGTACATCCATAAAAGAAAGGCCCCGCCTGGCAATTTCGTATCCAGCCTTCTCGTTGTTTTCTCTTGCTTCATCAACAAGTTTTTGTTCCCATTGAACAATACTTCCTATCTCTACAGGAAGATCAGAGGGCTCAGGTGGAAACACTTTCTCTGTAAACTTCATTGCGTAAATATGCTTGCAATAGCGCAACTCATCGAGCAGCGGAGTCCAGAAATCGGTTAGAGATGTAATTGTATAAGATCCGTCCGGATTACGTCTACTTGCGTAGTCTTCAAAAAGAACGGGACCTTCTGCTGTAGCGCCCTCAAGAGAAGGTAACGGCTGGTTCCTAATGTACTGACGACCAAAGTCACGGAACACACCAGGATTGTCTCGTAATGTTCCAGGGATAATCGATGAGTTGGGTGTTACTGTCGGAGGAATATCATATTCCGGCGCTGGCGCAATAACTTCCATGTTTCGATTGACAGTGGCACTTGTCATTGCGCTGTTGTCAACCTTGCCCCTGAGAGTCATTACTTCATAACGACCAGGTTTAATGGTAGATGCACGAGTGCGCGGAAAAACTTTTTGATTGCCTTTTCCAAGTCCCATCATGTAAGCATAGTCACGGCGCGTGAAATCCTGACAAGAACAACAATATCTAGTACCTGTCATTAAATAACGACTAACGCTTGGTGATGCCTGTGAGGGAGTGCGGAGGACTGCATCTGGAGTAGACTCAACCGAACCTTGTTTTTGAATCGTCAAGATACCATTGATTTCATCGGTTGCAACTAAAACACCCTGTACATATCCATAACGTTTTTGAGTGGCTGGATCAATAGTTTCAGAAGTTATTGGCGCACCACCAATTGTAATAACCCGATCCTCTAGAATTTCTCCGTTAATCGGATATTGCGCTGGGATAATGGTCTTGCCACCGATGATGACAGGGGGTATATAAAGAGGTGGGGGAAGGGGATTAAGAATATTCCAGCCACCATCCAGTTGTATATACCAATAATTGGTATCCTCTGTTACGGCTTGAATAGATGCGGCAATGCCCCCAGCACCTCTCAAATTATCAAATCTAAGGCTACCTCCAACACGTACACCTGCCCAATGCATTCCAAACTCTTTATTTGTAGTTGGAAAACCCTGGAAGATTCCGGGAATCTGGGGCGGATTAGATCCAGGGGGTATTACTGTCCCAGGGGGTAAAGGGATAGCGTAGTTAAATGGATAGCTGTAAGTGTTGTCTGCAAGTGTATTGCAATAAATTTCAAATCCCCTTCTCCAACGGGACCAGGCAGATTCTCTGTTTGCAGAATAAATAGAATCTGGTACTGATCCTTTTGAGAATTCGGTGCGAATTGGTTGTACGGTTTTTGGAGTAACTGTCTCCGAACGAATGAAGTTGCCGAAGGAACTTCCTCGTTTTTTAGCCATGATCAGAAGAAACCGCCTTGAGCGTAAACGTGTGCACCTGGGGTGTAACCAGAAATATTAGGGCCGTCTGGGAAAACACCGACATAAATGCGGTCACCACGCTCCAGGTAAATGCCTTTGTTGCGGAGAGGAGATGCTACACCAAGACCGGCTGTATTACCTGCGGTCGGCATCGGATAAGCCAGTTGAGGCATTGCATCAGAGCAATCAACTTGACCGCTATTCGCTGGGATTGTTTTAGAGAACAGAACCCTGTAGTCGCCACTACCAGGAATAGGAGTGGTCGTGCCACGGGTGTGATAGAAAACAAAGGTTACAGCTGGCTGGTACCCATAAGCTGCACCGTTGTAACTAAAGCCGCTAGAAGTTCCTCCAGAGAATTCAAGCGAAGTATTGACGCCGGTCAGGGTTGATGCGCCTGTGTAGGTGTAATAGCCATACCCACTTTCAGCTGCAGTGCCAAGAACACCGGTTTGTTCAATAAAAACAAGCTGACCGCTCGTTAACGAGATTACGGTTCCAGAGGTGCCGGAATTAATTGTGTAATCTGGAGCGCGATACTTATCGTTCCGAACGATCGTAATAGCATCAACGACGCCACCGTTGTTATTATCTTCGCTTAATTCTGCGTCCATGTCCACCAGGATAGACGGAGCCTGGCCACCCTGAACAAATAAAGTATTGCTGGCAGTACTGCCCACTGTTTGGGTCGTAACCCGAACCGAATCAAATAATGGGCGATCCGAAAATACGGGCTGTTTATTTGTGGAAGTCGACGCCACTATTCTTACCTTGGTTTTTTCTAATTATAAACGATTTAGATTATTAAGCGCCACCGGAGGACCTTAGATAGTTCATCATCTGCACGAAATTAGACGGAGGATCCATGGATGCGTTTACTAGTGCATCTGGATTATCAGAGAGAGCACTAAACTCTTTCATGTATTTTCCGGCCATATCTGATTGAGGCTTGAATTTAAAACGCTTAGATAACTCATACCTTAACGCAGAAAAAGGCGACGCATCTCCATAGAAAGAGCGCCGCACTTCACCTGGTAAATAACCAGTATCTAAATAGTCTGCAAAACCAGCCATTAACGATTACCTCCAAAGAGCGAAGGAAGTATTCCTCCCTTTGGAAGAATGTTTCCTAAGACCTGTTGAAGAAAAGACTGCGAAAGCGTCTTCTTCTTTTCGGATCTACCAAGGTCCGTGCCAAGGATTGGTCCCAGGATAGAAGATACTGGTGGGGGAGGAGTCGGCGGCCCTTGCTGTACAACTGCTGGCTGGGAAACACGACCAAAAATATCAACACCTTTTTGGTAAAGTTGTTGACTCAAGGGATCAAAGTAAAAATTACTTTTTCCTGGCACAGGTGCGTAATCCTGTGGCTTTTTAGAGCCATATGCGGCAACGCCTCTGAATGACTGTGCACCTTTTGATCGCCTGAACTGCTCACCAACCAAGAAGGGATCATTGATTAGCTGACGTATCCGATTGTACTCAGCTTCACCACCAAGTTTGCCCGCGCCAAAAGCGGGATCTTGAAGATCCTTCATGCTGTAATTAAATACAGCTTCGTATTGACCAGGAGCTTTGGCAATGTTACGTAAATCGACGCCACCCCAAGCACCTCCGCGCAACCTTCTAGCAAGAAGATTCGCCATGACTGCAGCAACATCTTCGCCTTTGCCACCTCGATATCCTTCAAGTCCAGCAAGGACAGTTGCTGCATTCATCTCTTCGGGTTTTAAACCAAAAAGTTCTTGTACGGTCTTGGGAGCCATCTTTACATTCCTCTTTGTCGTTTGATCAACTCTCGGTATGCAAGACCCGGATTGGCTTTCGCCCATGCCATGAAGGCTTCGTCCGCCATCCCTGCTGCACCGCCCAGATCTCTCAACTGACGCTGAAGCTCTCCACCCTGCTCCATGCTCCTACCCAGTTGCTGCTGGCCCGCATAGAAGGAAGAAAGGGGGATACCTGTAGGAGCAGCGTACTGCTGAGCAGCGTTAAATACTTCTTGAGAGAGTGCGCGTTGTTGAACATTCTGGCGTTGTGCGGGAACACCGGCCCCGTTAGACACAGCTCCAGGTGCAGGTGGTGCGCCAGGGGGAGTAGTGAATTGTCCGGCTTGCGACCCTAGATCCAACTGAGGAGGTAAGGTCGGAGGTGGAGGGGCAGTAGCCCCTGTCGTATCCCGATCAGTAAAACCTCTCACGTCTTGACGAATATTCTGGGGATCGAAATCACCTCTCTTAATCGCCGCCTCAAGCGTGCCATCAGCTAAGGACTGTGGGAACAGTGCTTCCATTGCACCGAAACCAGCGAGACCACCGGCTACAGACGTGCCAAGAGCGGCGGATCCTGTTAAACCAAGTCCTCCCGCGAGCCTGGCGCCAAGTGTGATACCCGGAGTTGGATTTAATGCATCGACAATGTTTAATGGATTTAAAGGATTAAAAAATTTACCAGTTTTACCTAAAAATGTTGTTGGCGTCCGTGTTGCAAGAGGATTCAATGCAGTCGGTCCTAATCCTTGAAGATTCCTGACCAAACCTCCAACTTGTCCAATACCTGTTTGAAGAGCATTCTTGGGTGCTGCCGCAAACATCGATGTCTTTGCAGTGATTTGACCAAGGGGACTTGCTGGTCCAATCATTCCCTCCAAGGGCATAGCGAAGGGGGAAGACTGTACAACCGACTTTAGTTTGTTGAGGGGAACACCAAGCTTTTCGGCAAGTTGCGCAGGAGATCCGGTGAATCCTGTTGCACGCCGAAGAGCGTAATCAATATTGAATGGGCCGCCACCTGGTAAAGATGTAGCTGGAGCACCAGTGGTTACCGGTGGGCGTACTGATGGCGTACCAACGGCAGGAGCCCGTAAAGCGCCACCAGCACCTACTTGTCCTGCAGGTCTGGTCGGAGGTTGTACAGCAGCACGCGTCAGAGTTGTTTTTGCTTTAGTGCGAGCAGCTTCTTTTGCTGCTCCGGGGGCCATCTTGCTGATGTCGCTAAGCGTGTTCAAGAATTGACCTGGCAATCCACCCCAGTTCACATTCCTTGGAATAGCACGAGACAACACATCCCCTGCAGCTTCTTGTAAGAAACGATAATTCGTCGGGTCCTGTACGGCGCGACCTAAAAAGTTATAAAGAAAACCAGCTGGTGTTTTAGGCGCCATTACCGACAAACCTCACGAAGATAAATACGAGAACCCACTGCAGTGTCAGCAGGACCAGGTAGAGCTTGAATAAACTCAGCACCTGATCGCTCATAGCGGTATCTAGCTTGAAACGGATCTTTGTAGTTTGGTACATATAAAATCTGCGCTAAACGATTTGTTTCGTAAAGGTAGATTTCGTCCCAAACTTTTAATGCTTCCTTTGCGTTACTGGAGCGAATCGTACGATCCACGTCGCCAGCAATGCTTTCAAGTCTGGTGGAAGGAGAAGTTGCAACCTCTGTTTTCTTCTCAGCCGTATCACAACGACCAAGTTGAATAATGATCTTATCGTAAAAATAAGAATCCGGTACGGTATTCATTGCTTCTTCCAGACGGGCATAGTCACCCGCTGGAACAGAAACAGTGAAATAACCCAGGTGATACCTGACCCTACTTTTATCGAAGTCAGAAAGCTGCACAGCCTTATTCAGTCATCCATTTATTATAGATTGCAGTAATCAACCAAATAGACCCTGCAAGTAATCATAGGTTGAAGCAGCTTGTCCTTGGAGGTAGGGTTCTTGACTAATGTACTGATTAATGAAAGAACGCTGCGGTGATAAAGCTTGAGATAATACGCCAGCAACTAATTGATTAGTGAGACTAGGTTTTTCTTCCTTGTCTTTGCCGCCATACTGTGTCCCATACATAAAGGCTTCAAGAATATCCGAAGTCCTGGTGTCTTGCTTCTGTTGTTCTTGGCCAGGAGCAGGTGGCAGGACTGGGGCCGGAGGAGGACTTCCCCCTACAACCTCAGAAGCTTTACCTGGAGTTGTATGCAACAACCTTATGTCGTAAGGATTGCCTTGTGCATCTGTTGTTCGAATAGTACCAAAACCTTGATCTGGTATATAGCTTCCGTATCCTTTGTAAGTAATAGAGGTGCCCGCTGGTGCCGCGATATCTATGCCCTTATGAAATGTACTAGCGCCAGGAGCTGGTGCCTTTCGTCCACCAAACTCACTTGTAATAGGAAAGTTCCACTGCCAAGTTCCGTACCGTTGCTCAACGACAGGCTTCCCTCCCAGCATTAAATTCTGTAAAAGGAATTTGGCTGTTCGTGGATTGATTGGTTTTCCTTTATTAGGACCAAACTGAGGAACAATCCTGGGATCAAGATGCGCTCCTGTTGTGGGAAAAATATCCTTGCTTGGATCGACAATAGCGCCTGCAGGAATTAAGCCAGCCATTATTATGATTTTCTTTTTATTCTAAATTAAAAACCCCTGGTTTCCCAGGGGTCATATGTCAGACACGAATTAGATCAGCTGAAAATACCGCTTCCCAATCAACCCTTTTGATCTGTTTTAACTGCTCAAGTGAATTAAATCTTTCACCCGACAAGGACATTTGAAGATCTTTGATTTCTCGCGCAGTTTTCAAACCAATTCCCTTGATATGATCTGCAATCATTTGAGCAGTTGCAGAATTAATATTTAAACGATTGTCGGGAGGAAAAGTGCGAGGCTCTTCTTGTGCTGCTTTGTCTTTTACCTGTAACGCCTTAACCTTCTTAGTTGCGGCTTCATCAGGAAGCAATTCAGTTTTGTAAGCAGTGTAGAGGCGACCGTCTTGGTCTTCGACCATGAACCAATCGCCATTGTCCCACTCACTTACGACTTTGACACGAGCGCCTGTCTTTTTGTGCTGATAAAGCATAAGGACCAGAGTTAATTTCTGGTCCTAGTTTAACTTACTCAGCTAACAGTGCGGTTGGGAAGATAAGCTTCAATATCGTCGTAAGCAGGTGCGTCATCCGGCTGGATGTAGCAGATCTCAACGGCGAGATAACCGGTCTTGCCAGCAGCAGAATCAGCGTCAGAGATGTAGATACCGCCGGAAGTACTAGCGTCGTTAGCAGCACCTTTAGCGAACACCTTCAGGGTGGTGCCAGCAGAAGCCGCATAGTAGAGCACGCCGCCGGAAACACCTGCAGCACCAGTAGCGGTGATGAAGGGGTTGGTGCCAAAGGCTTGGCTACCACCTGCGAAGTAAATCTTGGTGGCGGCGTCGCCAGATACAGTAGAGGTCAGGTTGGCCTGGATAGGACCTTCGCCCACACCAGAAGCTGCGGTAGGACCACTGGAATCGCGACCAAAGGAAATTACGTTACCAGTTGCGGCATACACACCAGAAGCAACACGGCCATCGCCCCAGCCAGAAGCAACGGAGATCGCAGTGCGATACACGTAAGCAGGCTGAGTAGCGCTACCGGAGATCACCATGCCGGTGATGTCGGGACGAGTATCGTCTTGACGATAAGGTGAAGGCACAATAACAGTACCAGTCACCAGAGGAGCGCCCGAAGTCTGGGTAACAGCCACGTAACCGCGCTGTTGGAAATAACGATAACCAGGAATAGCCAACACGGAAGTGGGGCCGCCCTTGGAAGCGTTATTCGTGCCATCATCGGTGGTATCAATATTCTTATACCAACCATTCAGAGGCTCAGCCCAGTTGCCTGGGTAGATTTTTTTGGAAGATAAATAAGTCATTTATTTGTCCTTTTGTTTTAAGTATTGCGAAAATCAAACGTCACCGTCGTCAGACACATAGCTGAATGCGGTAGTCACGAAGTCCTTGTTCAGGATTTCGAAACCAGCATACAGTTGCCAAATCAGGATAATGAAGCGGCTGAAGTCATCGTTGTTGTTGATGAGCACCTGAGCGTTGGGACCGCCGATACCAACACCGATCGCCTGAGGACCGAAGAAGTAACCTTGAGCCACTTCCTGAGAAGTGTAAGAGCCACCAGTGCCAGCGAAGGAGGTGGTTACGTTCTTAGTGGGGAAGTTAGTCGACTCGAAGAACTTCACACCTTCGAACTGAACGCCAGTAGGCATCACGGGTTCACCAGCCAGGAAGTAGCCTTGGCCAGCCTGAGGACCCATGTAGAAGCTGGCGTTGTTAGGCATCATGGGATTGCCCATGTACATGCCCTGGCCAGGGTTACCAGCGTAACGAGCGATCTCACGGAAGTCGGGATCACGACGCAGGTGAAGCATGAAGGTAGGATCGCAGATGCAGCGATACAGACCATCAGCAAAGGTCGGTACGTTGCGCTTGCGCAGATCCTTGACAACAGTCAGAAGGTCGGTACGCACCGAGAACTGTTGTACGTCAGCGGTGTACTCAGTGCCAGTGTAGGTGATACGACCGGAAGAATCCTTCGTCTTGCCACCAGGGAAGTAGTAACCACCCTGAGTGGTGGAGGCGGCACCATTGGCTTCTGCTTTGGCGAGTTCATCAATGAACACGCGATCGCGCCAACGGCGGTAGTCGTCAAGCAGCGTCAGGCTACCGATCGACTGGTGGAACATGTTGAGGTTGCCCGTATCCAGCAGAAGGCGCTGGGCTGTGATCAGAGTCTCACGAGCAATCTTGAAGGTCGAAGGCTGAGTAGGATCGCCCGGATCTGCAGGACCAGTGTATTCCTTCAACACCACCAGGACTTTCTCCTTGGTGATGTTACGGCTGTTAGCGGTACCAATCGTTTGATCGGCAATACGCTCACGGCTGTCCTTGGTACCAGGGGTACCCCAGAACTTATAGCGGTCTAACTGAACAGTTTGACCAGGTTGCCGAGTGAAGTCATGAACGACAACAGGCTCGACCGCCATTTCTGCAATGTAAGCAGGGTGGGGGCGGTAGAGCTCCGCACCCAAAATCTTAGGGAAGTCGTTGTCAATAAACACTTTGTTTTATCCTCCAGTGTCGCAGAAAGTGTTGTTATCGGATGAAAGATTCAGACATTAACATGTCTTATCTAACACAAATTTTAGCAGTCCGTAATTCTTTAATTACTAGTACTGCAAAGTAGTCGGATAAATGCTCGCGGAATTACTCGAACCATATCCTTCGGGATTGATCGGCATCTGTGCCTGGAATCCAGGTACACCCATAGCGCCAGGTACAGAAGCGGCTGCTACACCACCAAGACCGGCAAGAAGTGCACCCGCAGGAACAGCTCCAGCAGCAGCGGTTTTTTGTAACATGCCTGGAGTAATTGCTCCAGCACCTTTGTACGCACCGCGCAATCCTTGAGCAACTTGCTCAAGAGCCTGCATGCGCTTACCACCTTTAGGAACTTTTTCAGCGGCGCCAACGACTGCTTTACCCACGGGCACAACAGCGCCCTGAAGGGTTTTAGTAATGTACGGTGCGTATTGACCGGCCATACGAGCAGCACCTAACGCACCACGAGCGCCAAGTGCCGCAGCGGTACCTGCAACAGCAGCAGTGCCAGGGCCTTCACCTTGATTAGCAAGCATCCCGCCAACCGCAAGACCTGCGGCAGCGGGGATACCATACGCAAGGAGGGGACGTGTTTGTCCCAGGGGTGCCATCGCTTGTTGCATCTGGGGTGCCGGAGCTGCTGCAGGAGCAGCAAAAGGCGCCGGGGCACCACCAAGATTTACATCACCCTGGGGAAAAGCAGTGGCACCATAATAGCGACCAGCATAGCCGGGGAGCATAGAACCCCCTTCAATCTGTGCCGGAGATAATCGACGGCCAACTTTCACGCCCATGACGTCACTCCATTACAAACAGTTTGTTTGCAACAACTTGAGGCTGAGCTTGGTTCAGAACGCGCCAGGCATTCTGCGGATCACGAGCCATTTGCTCCTGGAAGTTGCCCCAGAAGTTTTCAGGCATTTGTTGACCTGCAGCCTGAGGGGGAGCAGGGAATTGACCCATGGCAGGGTTAATTGCTTCAGTGCGATAACCAGGAGTCTCAAGTTCGGTTTCGCTTTCGTACACGGGGTACGGACCTTCGGGACCGAAGAACTTAAGGGTGTAATCACTCAGAACATCGGGATTCGTAAGAATCTCGTTGTAAGCCAAGTTCTCCTGGTGCTCGTTCACCGCAAAGTTTGCGTAACCAGTGATGGCATTAGCGGCGCGGCTTCCCCATGCGACGGCGCTGTCCAGCATTCCCTCCAGATTCAGGGCGTACTGATTCAGGATTGCCGGAGCTTCCAGACCGAACGCGTCCATTACCTGACGTGTTTCGTTGCTTAGCCCCAGGTAATCCGCGATTTGCTCCAAGGAGGGATTCGAGGAGGTTTGGGAAGAGCTGGGCGAGTAAGCCTGGCTGGGATACGAGGTCGGCGCTACCGATTGTTGCGTAGCTGGGCTGCTGACCTGTCCGTAATTGGCCGGGGTAAATTGAGTCGTCTGAGGAGACGGTTGACCCTGGAACGGGGATTGGACTGGTGCGCTCAGCAGGTTCACCACCTTGTTGAACGCCGATTCCCATGGATTGCCCTGAGATTCCGCCGGTTGGGATTGGGGGGCGTACTGAATAGGGGCTGATTGGTAGCTGGGGGCTACCTGAGGTACCGCTTGGGGGTAGCTGGTACCCACTTGATACGCCACTGGTGCCGCCTGAGGAGCCGGGGCCACGTAGCTGCTTGGAGCCACCGCCGGTTGTACTTGGCTCGTCTGTGGGATCGATTGGACGGTAGCGTCCTGCATAACTCATCTCCTTTTGTAAGGCTTCTAAAGTTCGATACAGATATGGGGTTAAATCCAATCTCGGATCCGCAGCCATCGGTAAATCCGGTGATTGCGGGTGAGGGGTCTGCATCATTCCCCCCACAAGACGAGCAAATTGAGAGTATGCACTCTGTAGTTCGCCCACCATCCTGAACGGGAACCCAGATAACATCTCGGCTCTCTCCTCATCCGTCTTAGACGGGAAGAGGTATTTCAGTGCTTCAATGCTATCAACACCTAATTCTTGCAGATTTCGTACCACAATGGAGTTGTTAAGTATATCTTGCGTTGAATCTTCATACACAGGACCCAACCAACGCCATTGAATTGTTACATCTCCGTCTGGAATTAAGCCAAGTACTCCAGGGGGAATCTGCTGCGTACGCAGACATGCCATCATCAATTGCTTGACTTGATCTTCGAACACGCTGACGGCATCGTCATACATACGCAGTTCTTCTTGGGAAGCGTCCTCGGCTGGTTCGATTGGTTTTTCTAAACCTGCCGCCGCAGCAAGTGTTTCACGGAACAAGCGTTCTTCCTGATAAATAATTAGTTCCAAACATCGGCAGACGCCATAGGTATAAATAGAATTAGCTTTCTTTTTAGATGTTGCAGAAACTCGGCCAAACAATGACTTGTATTCAGTAGCCGTTACGCCTGCAGAAATAGAAAGCTCGTCAACACCGCCCAGGGCCGTGCGGATTTCTTCTCGATACTGACGAGCAAAAGCATTTTGGTCACCAGTAATAGCATCTGGAACGATATAACCAACACGATCGTTTGGTTCGAGGTTCGCAATCACGCGTGGCACACGGATCTGTCCGTCAACCCCACGACTGATTGGATCTGCTTTAAAACGAGATTGGCTTAGTGGCCCCAGGCCAGTAAAGCCGGAGTTTGCTGCAATCGATGGACGCTGAACCGTAGCCTCACCACCAGCCTCCATTAAGTCCGTTTTGGGACGAGACGAAAGAAGGGTTGGGTTACCAAAGAACTGCACGTTCTTACGCATGGTGCGAACCATTTCGTCATGCGTGCAAATATGGTTCGCTAACGCATCGAACTCGCCAAAACCTTCAGTGGAGAAACCTTTTGGATTATTAAAAATCTCAACACAGGGGATAAAACCTAGTGTATTGCGAAATGTCTTTGTTTTGCCGGAGACTGCATATTGTGGTTGCTCAAAAGAGATTTCACCTTCTGAGTGGGTTTCAGTGATCTCTTTTCGTTTAATTGAAAGACGAATATATCGTTTTGCACCCTGTCCCATGGAAGCAGGTCCAGTTAAGCTGCCCGCTTGAACTTCCTGTTCAAAACCAAAGCCTCGGCGCACTTTATAGCTGTAGATGATGACAACTTCATCCAACTCGCCATCAACGTTATAGTAAGTGCGATACTCGTGACGACGGAAATAGTAAAGACGATAGTTGTTTTCTGTAGGACGAATATAAAACAGTCCTTGTCCGTCACACAAGAAATAATCCCAGACGGAATCTAGGCGCGTATCAATCTGATTGTATTTGATTACACGGTCAATAAAGTCTTTGCGTTGATTGCCAAAATTATCTTGTGCGGGAAAAAACTCAACCCCCTGGCGGATGCCAAAGAGTTTCATCTGCGCCAGATGAGAGGCGACGATGCCCGTATCAATCATTGACCCACCGTCTTTCTCCAGGTAGGAATCAATAATTTCTTTAAGACGGGCCTTAGCGTCGACAGCCATTGACTATTTCCTTTCCTTAGATACTAGCAGTTATTTAGTAAACAGTTTTAAACATGCCCGCAGGCAACTGCCCCATCTGAGGGCCACCATAAAACTGTGAGTTTGCCAAGCCAGCAACATTACCTATACCGCCCATTACGCCTGCAAGTGGCAACTGCGGGCCGCCACCTGGAGTAATGCCGCGCCTCTTCATTTCGTCTAAAAGCTGGCGATTTTCCGGCATGCTCTGTTGAAGGCGACGGATTTGTTCTTCAGACCTACCTCCCAGAGCTCCCGGTCCACGGGGAATATCAAAACTGGGAGAACCTGCCATCAAGCCTCCAAAAGCTCCGGGGGCATTGTTGCCTGGGGCTCCAGGAACATTTCTCTCGCCCTGGAAAGAAACAGGAGAATAACCGTACATCGCGCTTCTTTTTTCTTTATTTTACTCTTCTAATACTTCGTAACCAGCCGAATCATTGAGTTTAGTGATGATAATTCCTTCGCCACGTACGTCCCAGTTCAAAATATCGCCTTCTTGCCAGCCTAGATCTTCGATAACTTCGTCAGGAAACGTAATGTATTGATCTCCGTTTTCATCTTCCTGAACTTCAAGAATGTAACTCATTTTGACAAAAGCTTTTCCATAAGCTTATCAAGCTTATCGTTGATTTGTCGAAAATTATCATGCATTTCTTTTATCTCTCTTAAGAAATCCACCTTGAGAACGTAGTCCATTGGTAAGCGTTTTAAGTCTTCTTCCAAAATATCAATCCTGCGCTTCTGCGATCCAATATAATTAAAAGATTGCTGAATTTGATCGTTCTGCCTACCAAGAATTTTACTTGCTACCCAGCTGCCGCCTGTAACAGCCGATACAACGGCAGTTAAGCCGATCGCTATGTATTCTGGCCCCATGACACAAAACTTTTTTTTCTAGTCTAGTATTTAATAATCGAGTTGGAGATTTCCTTTTCTCATTAAACCGGTCACAAGCCAAACCAACGCATCGACACAATCGTCATGGCTACTTACACCGAAATTTGTGAGTTCCTCGAAGAGATTTGTGAAGCTCCGGTACCTATTGAAGATGATTTTGCGATCTTCAAACATTCCCATGATTCCACGGAAACGCGCCAACTTATCTGCACGGAAGCCCTTGACTGGGTGCCAAATCAAATTGTAGAGAGCTTCGTCATTGAGGCAAATCCGTTTGAAATCAGCTTCGAGAGAAGCCTGGTACTGGACGGCTTCTGACCAAATGTCACACGTTGAGTAAGTCGGATAGTAATTACCTTTTTCATCACGGCCCAAAATCGACCAGTCATTGAGCAATTCTTTAAGAGCGTCTAGTTTTTCTAGGTTACCCATTACACGTAAACGACGATAGTCAATAATGTGAATTTGATCACCAATACGCCCACCTAAAACCATAACCGTGTAATCATTCTTTTCTTTCGTGCCAGCGGATAGGTCCACTCCAATACCAAGCGCATCAAATTCCGTAGAGATTTCTGCCTTAACGATTAATTCTGGCGCAAGGGAAAGCTCATTTTGTCTAACAATTTGATTCATGTACTGAAAAGAAAAAGAAATAGGCGCCTGTCTCTTCTTTTCTTTTAAATAATCCAACGACCACATCTCCGGCCAGTATGACAATTCCTCCCCTGTTTCGGGATCAGTTTGGATTGCAGAAAGAACAATTTGCGTCCAATTATTCTGCTCGTTGAACGTAGTGGAGTGGATGTCATCATGCCTGAAGCGCGTGCCAAGACAGATAGCACGCCCTCCTTCAAACATGGTGGGAGCAATCACAGCATTCCAGTTGTCCTGCATTGTTTTACGAATATCAGGGTTTGAGATGTCTGCGGCAGATTTGATGGCGTCATCGATCATGACAAGATGCGAACGCTTAGAAGTCACGGAACCCTTCAAGCCTGCTGCGCAAAGCGTAAACTGTTCGTCGCCTGTTACATCAATACCAGCAAATTTGTGATCAATAGACCAATACTCGTTACTGGTGACATTCTTTAAAAGCCGTACAGTTGGGAATACTTCTTGATATTTCTTGCTCTCAATAATTCGTTTAATGGTTGCCGACTTTGAACGAGCGATGTCAACCGTATAGGAGAGATAAAGAATTTGTAGCGGAAGTTTGGCTTGTGTGTGAATACCAATTGCCCAAGCCGTCAAAAGGCCAAGAACTGTGCTTTTGGCTGAACCACGGGGAGCCAGTAGGTCAATGTTGGGACCAGCAATCCGAATAAGACAAGAGCTGTCTTCTTCTGTTACAAAATGACGATGCCAGTTCTTATGATGTTCAGCAGGAGGTTTATCAGCGACATAATCACAGAAATATCCAAAGTCTTCTCTTGCCTTCTCAAGTAAGCCTTCGTTTGGATTCTCTCGGACCTTGTAATTCTTGGAAGCAGCGCGAGCGTTGCGACGGTGGGCGAGATGAATATAAGAAGGCATCTGTATTGTTCAGGGTATACCTGAATACTAGCCTATTTCTTTTTGCGTTTCTGTTCTTGATATTTACGAGCTTTTTCAAGGGCAGCTTTGCGCTTTTCCTTGTCGCTCATCTCCGAGCCGTCTTCTTTCTTTGCTTCTTTCTTTTTGAAGTGCTCCAGAAGCTGTGGAGGCATTTTACCTTTTGTCATTAGAAATTAGGCCTTTGACGATTCATCAATCCTTGTCTGAAGCCTGGACCGGAAATAATACCTGGTCGATTGGCATACATCTCTTGACGACCAGCCGGGCCAGGGGAAGATACATTGGCCTCTCCCATAACCCTAGGAGTACCTTTGAACCGAGCCATGCGCTTAACAGCATCTCCGGCCATTGGTATGTTTTGCTTGGCGCCCATGAAACTTTGTCGCTCCTTTAAGGTTATTCTAATATCCTTTATTCCTCCAACTGCATACGAGACCATACACTAAGAGAAGCCTCTTCCAAGGGAGTCTCGATCGGATCGTCTTTAAAAATAAACATTAACTCACGAATGGCACGGTCGGCGCCAGCCATAATTAATCCTTTGCGATCCTTTGCATTTGTGAACTCTTCTACCTGCGCAATTGCCCCACGTAATTCCTTTTGCATTGATGCAATACGCGCAACACCTGCATCGCGTTTTACCACATCTTCCTCTACGGCTTGACGCAATTTTCTGATATCCTCCTGCATCTCTTCGATTTCATAAAGAAGAGTTTTGCGGTGATCCGGTTTTGGATAATACTTGTTAACCCAAAGATCGCACGCAGTGATACTACCTTCGTAACCAAGGAACCTGGCGTACAGGTAAACCTCAATTACGGAGTAGTTATCAGATGCAAAAGCAGTAAATGATTCTTGGGTAGCTGAATCAAGATTGTCTACCCAATTATCAAAGAGCTCAATATCGATAAGCTCGTTGGGCTTGCTTGTAGTCTCTTGCTTCGTCAGCTTCGGAGAAACGCTGGGCTTGTTCTGCAGAGCCTCTTTGCTCCTCTGCACCTTTACCAATGGTCTCACGTTCTTGTTCACCAGCGGTCTCCATCTTCTTCTTGGAAAACTCGTAGGCCACACCAGCGGCTTGACGATACTTGTCTAGGTCAAACCAGTCGTCATAATTAGTATTGTAATCATCCAACTGTGAACTAGTCATCGTTCATCCCTTTAAAAGGCGGGCCTACAACATCCGTATCAGAAGTTGCCCATCATGCTAGCGAGACCTTGCGAGAAAATCTCACGCTGGCTCAAGCCGGATTTCTGTGCGGCTTGACGCTTTTTAGAAGCTTCCAGCCGGTTGAGGAGCTCTTCAAAGCGATTAATGTCAAAGTCACTAACCGTGCTCATCGGATCGACATTGCTATCAGTCATGATTCAAAACCAAAGGTAAAACAGAAGGATTGCCTTCTTTAAAAATATTATATCAGATTAGTTTAAAGTCAAGACCAGAAGCCGCTGACCAGGTTTGAATAAACAGAAGCATCTCTACTAATTTTGGAAATTTCTTTCTGGCCTTCATTTTTGAGTTTTTGAGTTTCTTTGTCAATTTCACCTTGAAGATTGGTAAGGCCAGCACTATACAAAAACTGGCGACTATCGCGAACATTCTGTAACTGCTCTTCTAACTCAGCGGCGGTACCGGTGAAGCTATCACCAAAAGACGGCATGGCGACGCCAGTGCGTTTGGCAAGGTCGCCAGCAGCGTCTCCACCCATTGTGGGCAGAAGATTTGAAGAGAAATTAAACGTTCGTTGCCCGGTTTTTTTACCGGCTTCGTCAACTGTTTGTTTACCGAACTTGGTGTCGTAATAATTATCGAGATAACTTTGGTTGTATTTGTCTTGATACTCAGTACTTTTATAGAGAGAGTCTCTAAGTTCTTGATTGGAAGTGTAATATCCTTGCTGGAAGCGCTCCAGGGCTTTTGATTTCTCTTCCTCGGTTGCCTGTCGGCCCAAGATTTCCTCATAAGCGGCACCAACGGCAGTAGAACGCCGTCCAGGGAGGAGTTCCTGTGTATAAAGACTACCGAGCTCAGCAATATCACCTTCAACAGGCGACATGTCATATTTAAGTGCGTAGTCACGTAACCGTGACGTGGCGTCTTCGTATCCCAGAAGACCTTGTCGCAGCTGTTGTTCAATACCTGTTTTTAAAGAGCCGTAACCAGCTTGTCCAGCTAATTTACGTGCGTTTTCTGCAGCTTCTCGATCTAAACGCTCTCGTTCGGCTCTTGCATCTGCAATAGATTCTTTGGATTGTTGGTATTGCAAAAACTTTGCAAATGTATCATCCGGAGGTGGAGATTTGTATTCAACCCTTGTGCCGCCGCCGCCCATAATCTTAACCCGCCAATGCTTCTATGTTAATACGCTTAATTGGACCAAACATACCGGTTGGTTGGGCCATGTATCCCGCAATCGTTTCTTGAAGGCGTCCCATGCGTTCTTTACGAGACAGTTCACGGGCTTCAGGTGACAATTCAAAGGCAGTTTGCCAGCGTGCCTGTTCACGTCCTAAACCCATCTGCTTGGGGAGAAATTCAGCAAACTCTGAACGCTTGGCCGCAAGTTGACGACCAAACTCAAGGTCAGCTCCAGTGCCAGCACCAAAGATGGTGTTGAACATCCCCATCCCGAGATTACCCTTCTGAATCTCTCGAGCGTTTCGAATAGCATCAGCTTGCGCCGCCATTTGGGCATTGGCAATGCTGGCTTGGGTCTCCGCTTGGTTACGAGCTCCAATCGCTCCAAACAAACCTTGGAGGCCCATGCCAGCGGCGGTAATACCAGCTGAGAGTGGATCAAACATACCAGATGATTTACCAGAGGAACTTGAACTGGTGCCACCAACCAAGGGTTGATCTAATGCAAAACCAGTCTTCCACCAATCCATTTATTCTACCTCAACTAAAGTAACGATACTGCTGGACACTTGCACCAGGTGCTCGGATCTCAGGGAAAGAGGCAAGAGTATTTGAATAAATCTGTGGAATTTGACTCATTCCTTGATAGAACATTGCAGCTCCAACCGGACCGCCAAAAGGATTAACAGCAGTTGCAATAGATTCCGGAAGTTTGGCCAATGTATTAAACATTAAACCAGTTTTTGCTTTTTCAAAAGCGTCTTTCCGCGCCATTTCAAGCTGAGCTTGCATGCCTTCTGGACTACCTGCCCAGATATTTTGTTCAACTTGTTTTTGAATCAAAGGCATAAGACCTTCAACAAGCTGCCCTTCGGGAGTGCGACTAGAAGTAGAAGGAGCAAATTGCTGCATTGCAGCATTTACATCTTCAGGTGTATAGCCTTGCTTCTCTAAATTTCTTTTATATTCCAAAAACTGTTGTGGCGTTTCAGGAGAAAATGCAGCCTTTTTCCTTGGCTGCAGTGCAGACCCATATTTACCCGCAAAATCAATAGCTGGAGCACCTTGACCAAAGAAACTGAAAGACATAATTACCTCAGCACCGCATTGGCATAAGGATTGGACGTGAGCATCGTCCGCAGTGTCGCACCGGATTCGCCTTGTGCACCAGCAGCAAGTTGACCGGCAGTGCCAAGAATACTCAGGCGGGCCAATTGATTACCTTGAGAAGCAAGCAATGCTTGTTGGCGCACCATGTCAGCGTTCTTCATTTGATTCACAATTGGAAGATTACGCTGGAGGTCCAGATATGCTTGATCAGAATAGAACTTACTCAAATCTTTGACAGCACTGGTTTCAATGCCGGTTGCAGTCCGGAAACGATCCAAACCAATTTCAGAAAGTTTTCCTTCCAAGGCAAGCTGAGAAACAATCTCTTCTTCCTTGCCTTTCGTTGGAATACCAGTTGCTTGTTGGCGTGCGTACTCAGCACCTTGAGCGGCAGCTTGGGGAGCAAACATACCGAGTCCCATTAAACCAAGACCGGCAACAGTCCCTGGAATTCCTCCTCGTCCAATAAGCTTGGTTCCAAGAGCCGTCAAGCCGCCTTGAACTGCAGCCCCACCCAGAGCCGCTGCACCGCCAACAAGGCGTCCTTCTCGAAACTCTTCTGCAGCGCCAAGTGCGCCAGGGAGTAAAGCAGCTGCTCCAGCGATCGGGGCCGCATATCTACCGAGAAACGCCCGGGCAGAGGTAAGACCTTGTCGAGCCGGGCCTGCGTAATAACCAGCAGCTGCCCTAGGGTCACGAACAGCACCACCTAAAGCGGTCAGTGGATCGTATACCGTAAGAGCCCCTCCAGTACCAACGCGTTCGCGGTTAGCCATTATCAACTGAAATATTTCTTTGTTTAAATTCTATCAGCACTTAAGTTTTGATATTCAGCAGTTGTTGGAAGTTTGGGGCGATTAGCTGCTGCAACTTGTTGGTTAACAGCATTACCCAATGCAACACCGCCGGTGGAGCCAGCGATGCCACCAACGATCCCGCGAATTGCTTTTTGGCGTGGAGTGCCGCCAGTCCTTGCTGCAACCGTTGCTGCTACTGGGCCTGCAGTAAAGCCGCCAACCATTGGAATCGTAACAGGGAAACCAAGGAGCCTTGCTTCTGGATAACCTTGTAAATTCTCCATGGTTCCTTTGGCGATGCCAAGACCCAACAAGCCTTTATCTTGGTATAAGAAATTCATGTAATTGGAATAACGTTGGGGATTCAAATCGGGAATATCTTCTTTTGCAGTGGCATACTTAAGTGGATCACCAGTACGTCCCAGGAAGAATCGTTCAAATAGCTCTTGAGTTGGTTGGCCCGTTTGACGGCGATCCTCCGCACCCTTTGGAGAGTAGGACTGTGCGTAACCCTTGGGCCTGAACTGTTCCTGTGGATTAGTAATGTCGTAAGTTCCAGCAGCTGCAATCGCTGGTGTTGCAATGCCAAGTGCTGCAACAGCCCTGGCAGTAGGAGACTTAATAACCTGTGGATTGACGCCTACTTCAACCAGTTTCTGTGCAATAGCTAAAGGATGGTTCCAGCGCCACCAATAGGTCCTAGTACCGTCATTGGCAAGATCAATCAAAGTACGAGAGACATACGCACCAGCAAATTGAGCAGGCGTTTGGCGTGCCGTGATACCACGGTTTGCCATCTCTTTTTTAAAGCTGGGATCTAAAATGCTTTCCCCATAACCAAGGCCTTTTTTCTTTGCCTTGGCAAACATCTGTCGCTGAGCAACGTCAGCAGTTTCGTAACCCTTGCGAACATCTTGGCCGATCTGTTGTAGCTGCTGAAATAAATTCATGATCAACCAAGTGGATTGCGCAGCTGTGCCAGGGCATCGTCATAGCCTGGCATTAAGGACGACATATAGTTTTGCGGCTTTGTGTAATTACGCAAAAACGTAGACTCCAAACCTTGCATTTGGAACTGTGTTCCAGGTGCTACAGCCTGTGGTACTTGCATTTGGTTGATGCCTGCACGTTGGGCCATCTGCTCCATGATCTGCTGTTCTTGGGAGATAACCGTAGGCTCAACCATTTGCGGGCGAGACAAAAGTGGCTCCACCAACATGGGAGAAGCAAGAGAAGCGCCAAGGTTTGCTGCTCCCTCTATAGAACCTCTTACAGTTTCTGGCTTGATTTGTCTGCCAAGAATATTGACGGGTTTTGTAATGCCTTGAGATAGCTTGCGTGCTGCAAGAGTAGCGGGATATGACGCAAGGAAGTCGGCAGCGCCATACGCAACACCAGCAACAGGACCGCCAAAGAAAGTGCCTAGGCCTGCAGACAGCGCACTCCCGGTACCAACACTTGTGGCAACATCGGGATTTGCCTTAACAAGTGTTTTTAATTTGCCCAGGAGCCCGCGCATTCTCTATTACCTTTTTACTTATTTTATCGACAGTTAGCTTACGGTTTTACCGGGGGACACGTTTGTTTCTACTTCGTTTTCATTGGCAGTTGTTTCACCTTTTTTTTCTTCTTCTTTTGCTTGTTGTGCTTTGACCAGACCTTGACGATCAAGAAGCTGTGCAACTGAAGGTTTATCCTCCACCTCGTTTTCGGCACGACGTTCTGCCATTGCCATTAAGAAGCCGTTGGGATCCGGATTCCTCATGCGTGGCATTGGGTTCTTTGCTGTTTTTCCTGGGTTTAAAGTTGGACTAAGTTTATATGCCTCCATCCACATCGGATTAAAATCCGGTTGATCTTGAGGGCGTTGCATGGTTCTAGCACGACCCTCATTAAAGTCGTAATCTTCTGGTCGATTAAAACGCCCCAAGCCAAACATGTCGTAGTCCGGCGTGACAGCTTCATTACTATCGAAGAAAGGCGTATTAGGAACAAAATTTAATCTTGGGTTTAACGTCAGTTTCGACGTTTGCACACGTTTTAATAAATCACTTGTGCCAAATCTAGATGGGTTCCAGGGATACTGGCCTGCTGCTGCTTTAGAAGAAAACAGATCATTGAAATCTAAACGCCTAGCTTTAGACGCATTTTTATCAAACGGATTCTGAACGTAACGGCTAAGATCTAACCGGGAATCTTTTGCCATCAGTCTTTAGAAACTTTCTTCTTTTTTAATCCTACTAGAGTTTTGCGAAGCCTTGCTTGCTTCACTGTTTTTTCATCGTAATTATCTGGGTTGGAAAGAACATTTTCCTGTAGTTGAGCAGATGTAATGCCTTTGCGTTTTGCTTTAGCAGTAAAAGCACCTTCTTTGATATCGGCGCCTTGAATCCACTTTTTATCTTTTTTCTTTTTGTCCGCCATTGGAAGTAAACGTGTCTACTATTTTTTCTAAGTATAAGATAAACAGTTAAATGGATCCCTTCTTAAGAGGTACAGATGCCAACCGAATGGACTCTGGAACACTAAAGATACTTTGAGCACTAGCTACAGGACCTTGGATGGTGCGTCCGGCAGGAAGCAGAGTTCCTTCAATGCGGCCACGACGTAAGACTTCGCTGACTGCAATACTCTGTCTTGATGACCGGCGACGATTCAGTTCATTTTCAAACGCTGCCTTGATTGTTGGTGCTTTTGCTTTTTCTGCGCCAGCAAGCAGTTGTTGATCTGTTAAGGAGCCAAAACCAGTCTTCTGTTGTTCCGCCATCCACTTGGGAACATACGTTGGCTGACGGCTAGCTGATTTTGAGTACTCGCCTGTGCTCTTGCCCACTGCGCCAGGGACATAGCTAACTTCTGGGCCGTACACACCGATGCCTGCTTCTCCGCCTTCAAGGCGTTTTACTGCATAAGGGTCAATGCGCTCTGGAACATCGGACTGCGCCAAGATCTGCATTTCTGCTGTGTAACTACCTGGGAAGTCAGTCATGACATCATCTGGTGCGCCTTTGACTAACACATCAGGTGAACCAAAGATTTGTCGAGTTTTTGGTTCATTCTCGTAGGTTTGATACGTGGGAGATGCACCACGGATTGCAGTGCCTGCTGCAGTAGAGGTGACTTCAGCCCCTGGTCCAATATTGGAAACACTACGCATGAGACGTTCGGGAAGACCCTCTTCCTCCGGCATTTCTACTACTCGTTCCACTGCAGAGCGAATAGGTCCAGCTGGTAGTGTTAAATCAACTTGACCTTGGGACTGTAGTTCACGGAACGCAGTACTACCCGGTTCCGCATTAGGGACATACTTGGTTGTCCACTCTTGTGCTAATGCACGCTCAAAGCGTTGAGTGCCAGGACGCAAACCACGTGCCTCAAGATTTTGACGCAAGCCGATCATTTCTTCCTTAGCCATGTCAGCTAACTCTTGAGAAGAAAGGCGACGGGTATTTTCTGCTTGGTCAACAGGTAAACCATCAGAAAGTTGAGAGGCAGCAACGTTAATTGCGTCATCGTTGAGGTAACCCTGCATTTGAGAAGGATCTGCCTGACCACGCATCAGTGCTTCGTTTTCTTCTGCAATGTTTTCTAATAACTCAACTTGGCTGAGATCTAAATCTTCGTTACGGGAAAGCTGCATTTTCATCCGACCAGTCATTTGGTCTTCACCAGACTGGGCGGCGCTTAATGACTGGTCTGCTAGTGATGCTGCTTTGGTTTGTTGAATAGTTGTTAAGTCTGGTCCTGCGGCCTGAAGCTGATCAATCAACTGCTCTGCAGTCTTTTTCAAATTGCTGCCATATGCACGGCCCATGCGAGTCTCTAGGTTGTATTTGCGTTTTGCTTGGAAATCACTTAATTCTTCCAGCAAACGATCAGTTGGATCTACAGGGACTGCGTTTTCAGTTGTACCAGGGGCTGGCATTGACGGTGAAACCGTTTCAGATACGGCAACTTCCTGCCTGATGACCGGAGACCTCTGCTTAGCGGCAGCGAAACGCTGTTCTTGTTCCGGAGTTAGGGGAATACGTCGTGGAGGAGGGGTAGTTGCTTGCGTACGTCCTGCAGCACGTTGGATTGCACTAAGATCTTCCGTTGTAATGGGCGCTGTTGCGGACTTTGCTGCAGATTTGGGAATTTCAAACGCTGCATTGGAACGACCACGCAAGAAACTGCGGGCAGCAAGACCCGCACCAACCGCTGCACCTAAGGCAAGGGCTGCAGTGCCAGCTGATTGAAGTGGATTTGACTCTTGTGACTGCGCTCTGAGTTGATTACGGCGAAATTCCAGGACTTCTGGGGCCATTTGTGCCCGTTCCTGCGGATCTTCGGGGACTGGCGCTCCAGTGGCGCGGCTATAGGCGTAAAAATCAGCAGGAGATAAAGCCATTAGAAATTATTTTGTACTTTGAAGCTTGATTACATTCTATAAGAAAAAAATTTAAAGAATAAAGGAGTTATATTGAGTAGATAACACCAACATCTAAAGAAATGGACGCTGGAACGCGCCAAAAGAGGGTAGAAGCCCTGGAGGCGATTAAAAATAAAGCGATGGAAATGGCGGTAGAGGGGAAAGATTCGTTGGATGTCCGTAATTTTGTTGCGGACGCAAAGAAGACGTTGGCATATGAGTTACCAGATGAAGAAGCGTTTGAAAAAGCTAAGCGTGTAACGTTAGCTTACAAGCGCCAAAAAGAAGGAAAATAAAATTTTTAGTAATTTGTTAATCGCCGGGGATAAAACCCCGGCTTTTTTGTGGCAATTTTGGGGCTAATTAGGGATATTACGTACAAAAATTAAATAACTAAGTATAAATACTCAAAAATGGTCCATGTATAGGCAAAAAGGGTACAAAATTACCTGACTCTTCTCACAACCATTAGCCGAAGTGGTATGTGTATAGAAAAAAAGAAAGGTGTGGGTGGTAGCACAAGTACCCTGACTACGTTAGGAAACGCTGACAAACCCCGGCTTCGTTCGCGGTAC
>Ga0208795_1000158_pt1 | contig 34357 bp, 58 predicted proteins | sample CB_VirMetaG_6_FD_184541 | JGI IMG/M metagenome (GOLD analysis project Ga0208795, IMG submission 184541) | Freshwater to marine saline gradient viral communities from Chesapeake Bay - CB_1508_2 Viral MetaG (SPAdes) (version 4) | ecosystem: Environmental > Aquatic > Marine > Coastal | place: USA... | reverse complement strand
ACCAATTACCAGCAGGTAAATTTGACCAAAGGGGGCTTTTAGTTTTATTATCTTGTCATGAACAAAAAACCACCTGAACTGCACTTAATTGATGGCACTAGACCGATGGGCAAGTCTACAAAAAACGTTAAGCCATTGCCTGAAGCCATCAAAAATAGAATACCCAAAATTGAATGGGCTGATGACCCTGCTAGTTTTGACAAAGACAAGTTTATAAAAGAGACATCAGACTTTTTGTACGATGTGTACGGTATTGGTACTGACTATGACAAATTAACTTTGCAAGTTTTGGCTGACCACGTTGAAACATACGTACAAGCGTCAATCGGAATTAAAAAAGCTGGCATTATTACAAAGTACAACGCAGGAGCAAACATTGGCGCAAGTCCGTTTCTACTTATACGAAACAAGACCACAACCTTAATTATTCAAATTATGAATGAACTAGGGTTAACACCACGTAGCCGATTAAGTTTAAGCACACCTGCGCAAGATGTAGATGTGTCAAAGTTCCTTAGAGGGCCAAAAGGGTGAACTGGCAAGACGGTGTTGTTTATGCAAAGGAAGTGGTTAAGGGCAATGTCAATGTATGCCGTGATGTCCGCTTAGCTTGCCAACGGTTCTTAAATCAATACGAGAATAGCGAATGGCAATGGGTGTTTGATGAAGACTTCCCACAACACGTATTAGACTTTGCTGAGCAATTGCGACATACTAAAGGCCATCAAGCTGGTCAGCCTATTGTGCTTGAGCCATTCCAAATATTCTTTATTGTTGCTGTCTATGGGTTTAGGAATAAAAAAGACCGAAACAAACGCATGGTGTCAGACGTCATTTTGTACATTCCACGCAAGGCGGGTAAGTCTACATTAACAGCCGTGATTGCCTTGTATGAGTTGGCATGTGGTGAAGCAGGTGCAGAGGTATTTACGTTGGCCACCAATAGGGAACAGGCAACTATTGTGTTTGACGCTGCCAAAGGTTTTATTGACAATATGCCTCCCCAGTTTGCCAAACTGTTTAATCAAAGCAAGTATGAGATTAAAAAGGTTGGTGACAGTCAATCGATGTTTAAAGCATTAAGCCGTGACACTAAAAAGACGGGTGACGGTAAGAACCCATCGTGCGTGATTGTTGACGAAGCTGCTCAGATTGTTGACCGTAATTCAATTGAAGTACTACATTCAGGCATGGTGGCCAGACAGAACCCGTTGCGTATTTACATCACTACAGCCTCATTTACTAAGGAAACCAAGTTTTACGAAGACATGAGTATGTATCAATCAATGCTCACAGGTGAGGCTACAGATAACCCAAAATGGTTTGGTCTTATTTATGGGCTTGACCCACAAGACGATTGGCGTGACCCTACAAATTGGGCTAAAGCAAACCCAATGCACGGCATAAGCGTATTTGAAGAAGCCATTGCACAAAGGGCTGAAGAAGCTAAATTTAAACCAGCAGCGTTAAATGAATTTTTATGTAAGACCCTTAACATCTTTGTTTCTGCCAATTCTGCATGGGTAGACCGTGCCTACTGGGATGACAAGAAAACAAACATTGTTCAGGGCAGAGAGCCAGAAGCCGTGTTCATTGGTTTTGACTTGGCGGCTACCCGTGACCTTAACGCTGTCTGTACGCTTAAACGATATGCCGAGCTAGAGTATGAGGCAGAATGGCAATTCTTTTTACCAGAAGAAGGTTTAACGCACGTTCCCAAGCATTATTTGGACATCTTTAGAGTCGCCATAAATTCAGGCATATTAAAGCTGACTGAGGGAAATGTTATGGATGACCGAGAAATTAGCGAATACATAAAACAACAATGCAGCAAATACGATGTTAAAGAAGTTGGGTACGATGCTTACAACGCAGCATCACTTGTGGCACGTTTACATGATGATGGCATACCCGTTAAGAAAGTCGGACAATCAATGGCCACACTTTCCAACCCAAGCAAATATGTAGAAAAGTTAATCTTAAACAACAACATTAAACACGATGGCAACCCGTTTGTAGGGTGGCAATTGGGCAACTGTGAAGTATACGAAGACGTGAACGGTAATATAAAGGTACGCAAAAACGAAGCCGATAAGTCAGCTAAAGTAGACGGTATTATTGCCCTAATAATCGCAGCACATTGTTCACTAGACAACCCATTTGTAAACAATACGTTTGGATTTCGTAGTTTTTAGTTTAAAATAGTTAAACAACTATTTATCTAGTGGGTAAAACAATGGGTATTTTAGACATATTTAAGAGTAAATCTAAAGCTCAAAATGAGGCGAATACCTTATTCGGCCAGACCCAGCTAGGCAATAATGTTATTTATCAGGGTCAAGGTGGCAAACAAACCGTTAGCCAACAGCTGTTATATGTGACCACAAGTAGTACGACCACAGCGGGTCGTGCGGTTGATATGTCTATGCTAACCCGTAACAGTACAGTAATGGCAGCGGTTGGCGTCAAGGCACGGGCATTGGCTCAGTTGCCCATTAGCATTATGTCTAAAAGCGATGATGGTACATTTGTTGATGCTTTACAGTCACCTAAAGTTGGAGCAAGAGACAGGGCTAAAGCTAAACAGGTTCTTAATTTATTACGCTCACCAAACCATTTTGAAAGCCAGTACGAATTTTGGTATCAATGGTGTATGTGGCAAGACTTAGCGGGTGAAACATTTACTCTTTGGTGGCGAGCCAAGCAAGATGACCCTATGCAGACACCGATTGAGATGTACAACTTAGACAGTACGCTTATTACTGTAAGGCTGACTGAAACACGTTACCCTGCATACACATTATCGACACCATCTTACGGTTTTAACAAAGATGAGCCATTATCAGCCCATCAAGTTATGCACGTTAAGGAAGCAGCGTGGCAAGGTAGCGCAGGATTCAATAAAGGAATACTAGCAGCCGAGTTAGTGGGGCTTGACCAAGACATTGATTTGTACGCAAACTTTGTTATGCAAAATGGCGCCAAGCCTAGCGGTATGTTTGTGACTGAACAGGTTATACCTGACGCAAAGTACAAAGAGATAGCAGGGCGTCTTAAAGAAGCTTGGTCTAGTATGACGGGTAGTCGTGCGACAGATATGTCAAAGCCTGGCCAAGGTATGTTGTTAGACCAAGGTATGAAGTATCAACCACTTGATATGCTTACCTTGCAAGACACGGAAACTAAAGAGTTAAAGAACCAAACAATGAAGCGTATATGTGGTTTGTTTGGCGTACCACCTGCGATGATTGGTATTGCTGACCAAAAATACAACAACACTCAAACAATGATGGATGAGTTTTACAAAGCTACGATGTATCCGATGATTATTAACATTGAGCAAAAATTAAACTATCATTTGTTTAAAGGCTATCCAAATCTAGTGGTGCGTTTTGATACTAAAGACTTCCTAAAAGGCGCAGCCCTTGACCAAATGAACTTTGCGGTGCAAGGCGTCAATGCTGGCGTCTTGACACAAAACGAAGCACGAGAATATTTAAATATTGCTCGCATAGATGGCTACGATGAATTGAAAGATGGTAAGCCACAAGATTTGTTACCCGGCAGTTCAGCGCAATCAACTGGTGGGGGTGGTGGCAATCAAACAAGACGAGCAAATATAGGTACAACATGACCACAATAGATAAAATGTGTAAATTATTACTTGCACAAATTAAGAAACCTAGTGTTAAACTACAAAAAACCGTAAAATTGCCGAAAATACAAGATAATAACCAGTCAATAAAACTTGGGGCAATAAATGAAATCAATAACTCTAATCTGCGAAGCTAAACTTGACATACCTAATCCCGCAGATGAGGCAATGCCAACAGGCGCAATAGAAGCTCGTGTAACTACTTGGGGCGCACGAGAAGGCGCAGATGGTCGCAAGTTTAATTACCAGCCAGAAGGTTTTATGGACTTTGCGAATGAATTTGCTAAAGCCGAAAAACCGTTGCCAATGTTTTTAAATCATAACGATGTTGGTATGCCGATTGGTCAATGGGACGAACTCATGTTTGACGATGACGGTATGTCAGCCAAAGGTCGCTTGTATTTAAACACTTCTGCTGGTCAAGACGCATATACAGTCTTAAAAGAATCACCCAATATGTTTGGTGGTGTATCGGTAGGTGCGTATGCAGACGAAGCCCGATATGTAAACGGCATGGGCGAAGAATTTGATATGGATGCAATGGATGATGAGCAAGACGCTTATTTCCAAATTACCAAAGGGGGCTTGCGTGAAATATCGGTGGTTATGTACCCGAATAATCCAGAGGCGAATATTCAGCAATTGGAATATTTTGATGCTGAAGGAAACGCAAATCCTAGAGCAGTTGAGAAGGTCTTGCGTGATGCAGGGCTATCCCGAAAAGATGCGACCACCGCATCTTCTATCCTTAAGAAAGTATTAGAAAAGCGTGACGCTACTAATAAACTTGAGGAAGCCCCAAAGCAGGGTGAGCCTGATGCGGTGGTCAATGAGGCCGATATACTCTTAGCATTAGAAGAACGAGAGTTATTGAAGGCACTTTCAAAACGTATTTAAAGGAATATCATGTTAGATAAAATTACCGAAAAGCTTGACGCAATTGAAGCGACAAACGTTGCCAAGATTGCCGAAGCACAAGCCGCAGCGGTTGCAGCCGTTGAAGAAGCTAAAGTGTCGTTTGAGGAAAAGGTGGCAGCATTAGAAGCTAAAATTTCATCAGTCAATGCCCCACCTGTTATTAAAACGTATACAAGCATTACGCAAGAAGTTAACCGTTCAGTAAAAGAGCAAATTAGCAATTTTTACAAATCGGGCGCAAAGGTTGAAAAAGAATTAACCATGTTTGCTGATGAGTCACAATATGACGCATACATGAAAGAAGCTTCAGCCTTAACGGGTGGTGGTGCTGGTGTTGGTGGCCGTACTGCTTATGACCCCGTTTTTGTTGCTTTGCGTTTAGCTAATCCCATGCGTGGTGTTGCTCGTGCGGTTTCGACAGACGGTTCTACTTACCAATTCCGTGCAAAGACTGGCAATGCTGGCGCAGCATGGGGTTATGCAATTCAGAACAACGGTTCAGCTACAACTCAAGGCACTAACGTTTGGCAACTTACACTTCAAGACTTAAACGTACAGTTCCCAATTCGTACCGCAGCACTTGATGATATTGATGGCTTAGAAGGTAATGTCGTATCTGACATGATGGCTGAATTTAGCCAAGCTGAAGCCTTTTCAATGATTCAAAACAACGACCAAGGCGCAACCTCATTGCCCTACGGTGGCTCTAACGGTCTACGTGGTTTAAATCAATATGCAGGTCAAGCAGGTACATACGCAGGTGGTAAAACAACCGTAGCAGCGTTTGGTACAAGTGGCACAGGTTCATCAAGCGGTTTACATAGCTTGGCAACTTATGACCAGTTGACTTCAAACGTCAATACAGTTGGCGCATCTAACGTGACTTACAAAGACTTAGTAAACTTTGTATTCTCATTAGCACCTCAATATCGTGTGCCTACATCTAAGTTTTTAGTTAACTCAACCTTTATGGCACAGATTCGTGGCTTAGTGGATTCACAAGGCGCACCAATCTTTAATCGTAACCAAGGTTTGTCGGTTGACGGTGTGATTGGCACGATGCTTGGCTTTGACGTTGTTGAATCTACTTACCTTGACTTGCCCTCACAGGCAGCAACAGGTTCAGCAGGTACAACTAGCTTGTACCCAATGTACTTTGGTGATTTCCAAAAAGGGTTTACCATTGTTGACCGTTTGAACATGATTCTGCGTAGATACGACCAGACGTTGCCAGGCTTTATCACTTTTTACGGTGAGAAGCGTTTAGCAACCTCAGTTGTTGACCCGTTCTCAATCGTGCGTTATCGCTCGACAGGCACAGCTACCTAAGTAGTGCAGGGGGGAGATTAAAAACCTCTCCCCACTTTTTTTATCTAATGGAAATGACTATGAGCATAATCCTTGAATCCGTAAAAGAAGCCCTGCTTGACGGCAAGGCAACAATCAATTTAAAAGAAGCATCTGCACTTACAGGTTCGGGTTCAGGTGTTGGTGGTCGGGTTATTTATGATGATGCTTTTGCATCAAAGCGTGAACATAACCCATTGCGTGATGTTGCACGAATAATTGAAACAATTGGTTCGGAAGAAGCGTTTGTTGTGAAGACGGGCAACGCTACACTAATTGAAAATAGTACAAATAACCCTTGGGGCTATCCTGTTAACAACAACACGGGTTCACCTAACATTGCAACATCATTTTGGCAATTACCCGTGCGGTCATTAAACGCAGGTGTGCCAATTCGTACCTCAGTTATGTCTGACATTAACGCTTTAGAAGAAGCTGTTGTAATGGACTTGATGCTTGAGTTTTCGCAGCAAGAAGCATTGTCAATGATGTTTAATAGTGACCAAGCGGGTAGCACAACAGTTAATTACGGTGCAACAAGTGGTTTACGTGGCCTTAACAGTTATGCAGGTAGCACAAGCGCAGCAGCGTTTGGTACAAACGGCTCGGCAATTACAAACGGTTTGCACACAATATTACAAGTTGAGCACACAAACAGTTCAAGCATTGTTTATGATGATTTAGCTAAATTGCAAGAAGCTCTACCATCACAATATTTGTATAAAGACACAACTGCATGGATGATGCACCCAAGCACCATTAGTTTATTGCGACAAATGAAAGCATCCACTTCTAAAAATAACTTTATAGAAGTTGGTAGTTATGAAGGTGGCGCAGTAGTTTATATATTTGGTCATCGTGTTATTCCAAACCCATATATGGATGTAATCGGAGTAGGTGGCTTTCCTATTTATCTTGCTGAATGGTCACAATTTTTTACGATTGCAGATTATTCCGAAATGACTTTAAAACGATTTGACCAGACAGCACCAGGCTTTATTTATTTGTTTGCTGAAAAACGTGTTTGCTCTACTGTGCGTGATGTGTTTGCAGGCGTTCGTTTGGTCGGTGTTTAATCATGTCTGATACTTTAGCTAACCCTTATTTAGGCACAAGTCGTAACCCGTTCAACTATCAAAAGGTTGAGCAGGTAAGCCGTGACATTGTGACCGAATGGTTAACGCTTGATGAAATCACACAACAGTTAAATTTGTTTCAAGACGAAAGCCAAGACAGCTATTTGTCTAGCCTTGAGTTAGCCACACGTATGGCAATAGAAGACTATTTGGGAATGAGTATTTTCCCTGTCACTTATAAGACTTACTACGGCACGTTTAACGGCATAAGTGGCAGTCAGGTAAGCCTAGACTTGCCAGAGGTGTCACAAGCTTTTCAGGGACAATCAGGCGTCACTATTCTTTCGGTAGAATACTACAGCGGTGACACACCACCAGTTTTGACAGCAGTTGCAACAACAGATTATTACTATGACCCAACAGGCAACAAAGTGGTTGTAACTGGTTTACCAAACACGGTAAATAATTTTATAAGTAACCCGATTGTCTGCACATACACTTGCAACGCTAACCCTGTTGCACAATATCCTGTTATAAAACAAGCTGGGCTATTATTATTGACGCACATTTACAACAATCGTAGCAACACAACAGAAACAAAATTAAACGATATTCCGTTTGGTGTAACGCAATTATTACGACCATACAAAGATTTGGTGATGTGAATGGCCATTGCTCGATACGAGAATATAGATGTAAACAATGTCACAAACAGCATCAATGCTTATGGTGAGCAAACTACGACTATATCTAAATGGTTTGCAACTAGAGCGCAAGTGTCAGACGTTAACAATAATTTGCGTATTTCAGAGCGTTATCGTGTTTATTCTGACCTAGTAAATTTGACATTAAGCTTTACGCCTAATACAAAACAAATAGTAGATGAACAAAACTTGTTTGCAATTACTTGGCGTGGTTATGATTGGCGCATTATTGATTGTCGTGAATCTAACGACAGAATGAATGTGACATTTATTTGTTACCGTAATGACCCGAGTACACCTGTATGAGCCAAAATAATCCAGCCGAATATGCAAAAGCTATTCAGTATCAATTAGCTAATATTGTTACGCCTATACCTGTTTACGCAAACTTTAATCGTAACTATGCAACGCAACCAAAGTTCTTAACGTGGAATCTGCGAAACGTGCATCAAGAGGTTTACACAGGTACGAATCAAAACAATAAAGGTATTGATAGACCCGTTTTTCAAATCTCGGTATTCACTCAGACTTTTGAAGATGCTATGACAATCAGTAATTTAATATTACAATCGCTACATGGCTATAGTGGTCAATTTGGTGGCGTAGCAGGGTTTTACATAAGTAAAGCTGACGTTGATTGGTTATACAACACATACGACAATGAAATAGGGTTGCAGCAGGTGATTATGGATTGCACCTTGGACATTCCAACATAATATAGAACTCATTTAATTTTATTAAGGAACGAAAATGGCTCTCCCTAACAAAGTACTCCCAGGCTTTAGTGCAGCTCTCTACGCTCAACCTACAGCTACACCTACCCCATTGACCACGGCACAATTATCTTTGGTTGCAAGTGTTGCACCAATTGCAATAAGTGGCAACCTTATAAACGTTGAGGCTGTTCCTGCATTCGGCCAAGATGATGCAATGGCAAACTTTAGCATTGCTGGGTCACGTCAATCAGATAAAATTCCAACGCAATCAGCACCCACAAGTTTAACCATTACAGCACCTTGGAATCCAAGCGATTCGCAATTGTTAATTATGCGTGGTGATGCTTATTCAGGTGTTATTGACCGTACCTTTGTTATCTCTGCTACTGAAGGCACAAATATTGTCTATTACGCTTTTAATGGTCGTGTTTCACAGTTTCAAATTGATGCACAACCAGGCGCAGAAGCAAAGGCTATATTTACAATCCACCCACGAGGCAACCAGTTCGGTTGGTCTAACAACGCATAAAGGTTTATTATGGCTATCCCATCAAAAGTATTGCCAGGCTTTGCTGTATCACTATGGATGCAATCGGGTGCAACACCCACATCATTTTCTACAGCTAACTTGTCTGTTTGGACAGGACAGGTCGCAACCATTGTCGGTACTGTTGCAAACGGCACAGGCGCAGCGGGTGTCCCTGTTAATGTTGAAGCCGTGCCAGCGTTCGGTCAAGATGACGCAATGGCTAACTATTCACTTGCTGGTTCACGTCAATCGGACAAGATACCTACGCAATCAGCGCCAACATCGTTGACAATCACAGCACCTTGGAATCCATCAGACGCAGGTTTACTTTTGATTCGTGGCGATGCTTACAGCGGTGTCATTGATAGAACTTTTGTAATTGCTGCGGTAGATGGTGCAAACACAATTGCCTATTCGTTTAATGGTCGTGTCAGCCAATTTCAAATTGATGCCCAGCCTGGTGCTGAAGCCAAGTGTGTATTCACAGTACACCCAAGGGGCAATCAATATGGTTGGAGCAACAACACATGAAATTAGCCGAAGCAATTAAAATACTGTCAACTACACATCGAAGTTTGGATACCGTTGCACTTACGTTAATTGTTGACGCTAACGAAGTGCATGAGGCATTAGCAAAAGCTGAAGCAGGTACAGTTGAGGAACTTTGCTTGCAACATTTGGCACGGGTAAACCCAAAACCAAAACCAAAGAAAGAGGCTTAAACATGAGTACGACAATACAAAACAGCAACGAGTTATTAAACTATCTTTTGATGCAAAGTAACTCGGGTATCAAAAATTGGTTTGGTTTCACGCAACAACGTATTACGGGCATTAACTTAGCGCATGAAATAGCAGCACGTCATGCTGACTGTATGTCACCCGAAGAAGTTACGGATTACGTTATGCGACTTAATAACTCTATCTATCACAAGCTCATTAAAGGTGATGGAAATGGCAACAATAGTTAAAGTAGAGTTTGAAGGTTGGGAAGAAACAACCGAGTTATTTAAACAAATCAGTAATGATTTTAGCAAGAAAGACTCAACCAACATTATGCGTAGTGCTGTGCGGTTATCAATGAAAACTGTTTTAGCAAAAGCAAGGTCATTGGTAGCAAAGGACACAGGCGCACTTGCCCACAGTTTACAAGTTGAAGCACGTAAGCCAAGAAAGCAAGACTTTAAGTCTAAATACATTTTGGATGGTGATGTGGTAATTGGTGCAGTCACCACAGCAAGCGGAAAGCAGTTAGCTAAAATGACATTTAAAAACAAAAAGACAGATAGTAAATTTAAGCAAGTAGGTATTGCCAGCGATGCACGGGCAACAGCATTAGAGTTTGGTACATCTAAGATGGCAGCTAGACCGTTTTTAAGAACAGCATTAGAAAGTTCGGCACAAGAAGTCACAGGCACACTTGGCAAATCGTTAGGTGTTGCACTTGAAAAATACAAAGCAAAACAAGCTAAGAGGGCATTAAAATGAACGGATTATCCAAAGCATTTAACTTGTCAAAAGATGAGTTACGCATCAGAACATTTGAGTTTGCAGGACACACCTTTAAGGTTCGTGTACCGTTAACCGTAGAACTTGATTCTATGAATGAACGCCTAAAGAAACCAGACCCAGAACTGGCTAAAAAATTCTACGATGAGATGACCAAAGACCTAACCGAAGCATCGGAGATGGTAGTCATTACTGACGATGATGTCATTTACGATGGCAACTCAATCAAGAAGTTTTCAAATGACAAGGCTGTTGTGCAAGAACGCATCACGTTAATGTTGCAATACTTAGTGCCAGAGGAAGACGGTTTTGATATGTCTAGCATTACGTATGAAATGATTGATGAACTATTTCCATACCCAATACAGCTTGAATTGGTTAAGTTAATTGGTGAAACGATTAGTCCGTCTTATAATCAAACAAAGGTAAAGTAATTGGGTCAGTCCGTAAGCAGGTTAAAGCATATCTAACAGCTCACGGTGCTGACCCTGCATTAGTAGATGAGGAAACGTTTGCCGACATATCGGTTATGTATCACGCAGGACTAATTGGCAACATTGGCTTGCTAGAAGTTTTAGGAAACCTAACGGCTGGACAGTTTAATAAAATGTTACCCAAAGGCAAAGCTGGCTATAAGTTGCAAGACATTATTCCTAATACGTATGATTTTATTTACCCACCACTAAGTGAACAAGACAAGAAAGCACAAGTAAATCAAAGTCTGTTAGCTTTTGCGCTAATGAGTCCAGGCGCACCGAGCATATTAAAAGGGTAAATAATGGCAAACATTGCACGTCTTGGGGTAGCACTAGGTTTAAATACTGCTGAGTTTCAGACAGGTTTAAAGGGTGCAATGGCGTCTCTTGACAAGGTTAAGAACGCTGCCGTTGTAGTCGGTACTGCTATTGTCGCAGCAAGTACTGCTTTTGCATACATGACCAAGCAATCTATAAACAATATGGATGCGCTTGCAAAACAAGCGCAAATGGCAGGTGTTACAACCGAAAGCCTGTCAGCACTTGCTTATGCGGCAGACCTTGCAGGGGTTAGCCAAGAAAGCCTTGTTACTAGTATGGTTCGGCTATCCAAGGGCATGAGTGATGCTGCTATGGGTACGGGCGAAGCCATCAAAGGCTTTAACGCACTTAAAATTGATTACAAAAGTTTACAAAGTACAGATGATGCGTTATTGCAAATTGCAGAACGGTTTGAACAATTAGCCGATGGCACAAATAAGACGGCTATTTCAAACAGTTTATTTGGGCGTTCAGGCGCAACGTTAATCCCGTTCTTAAACGCTGGCAGAGAAGGCGCAGAAAAGCTCAGAATAGAAGCAGAAAAATTGGGGTTAGTGCTGGCTGGCGATACAACCAAGTCGGCAGAACAGTTTAACGACAGCTTGACCAAATTGGGTAGCATTTTTAAAGGGTTAATAAACCAAACAACTACAGCATTACTGCCAATCTTAAATAGCATTACTCAAGAAATGTTTAATTCTTATCTTGAAGCTGACCAGTTTAGAGGTTCAATACAAGATATTATACGTACAGATTTACCACGGTGGCTTAATAAAATAGCCTATGGTTTTGCATTTACTGCTGACATAATCGGTAATGTCATAAACGTACATCGTGGTTTAGCTATGGTTTTACTTCACGCAGCTGATGTTGTCAGTTACGTGATGGCAAACATTCAATATTCAATGTCAGTTACTGATGCACAACAAGAAGCAGCTTTAGCAAAGCAAGCATCAACATTGGCAAAGCTAAAACAAAACGAACAAGACTTTGATGCGTTTCAAAAAGAAAGTTATAAAAATAGGTTAAGTTTTAGCAAAGCAATGGAAGATTTACAGAATAGTGCAATAGATAAACCAATAATAGAAATGGATTTAGTAAAGCCACAAGCACCTGCAATGGTTGACCCAAAGGCTGTTGACAAGATGGGTAATATGCTTAAAGAAGCACAACTAGTGGCTGCCGAGTTTGAGAGAGAGCGTCAGCACGGTCTTGAGATGCTTCAAATCAAAGCAAGCATGGCAGGTATGGCTACTAATGAAAAAAGAGTACAGGAGGCGGTTAACGCAGTCCTAGACGCCACAAGTGCCAAGTTACAGGAAATATCAGACAAACGGGAAAAGGCAGCGGGTCAAGGTGCAGATTCTGCAACGCTTAACGAGTATGACAGACAAGCATCAGAGGTTGAAAGGCTTGGCGGTATGTATGCAGAGATTACCCGACAGATGGAAGAGGCAACAATAGCATCACAAATGACATTTACATTTGGGTGGAATAAAGCGTTTGCACAATTTAGCGAAGATGCTCAAAACTATGGCGCAATGGCTGCCGATATGTTTGGCTCTTTAGTTAGCAACATGAACACGGCTATAGACAATTTTGTTGAAACAGGCAAATTGTCATTTAGTAACTTTGCAGAAAGTGTGATTCAAGACATTATTAAAATACAGCTAAAAATGCAAGCAAGTCAACTATTACAAATGGGTATTAAGTTTGCAATAGGTGCGTTTAGTGCGGGTACTGCATCGGGTGGTGTGCCAGGAGGTGACCCAGGCTCTTACTCAACATTTGCAAGTGGTGGCACGATTACAGGGCCAAGTATAGTGGGCGAGAATGGCCCTGAATTGTTTATCCCTGGCAGGTCAGGTGCAATCATTCCAAACAACAATTTGAGTGATGTTATGGGTGGTGGTGGTGTTACTTACAACGGCACAGTCATTCAAAACATGAGCGCAATAGATACTCAGTCTGGCTTGCAATTTTTAGCAAAGAACAAGATGAACATTTACGCACTTAACATGTCTGCTATGCGTTCGATTCCAGCGGGAAGATAATCATGAGTTTAAGTTTAATACTAGCCAATACTGAGTCACTTGGAATAAATGACCAAAGGTTTGTCGGTCAAGTAGTCAGTCGCAACCAGCAAATAATTACAAGTGAGATAATCACCGTTGTGCCGTTTGCTTTTGACATGAAGCCTATGAATTATTTGCTTTACAGTCAAAGCAGGTCATTGTTAAATGCGCTACGCATACCTGATAAATCATTAACTCAATATTTAAATTTCGGCTCAACTGGTTGGGTAAATTATATAAATTATCAAGGTGACTTGACATCAGGTCAGATAGCCACCTGTCAATGGCAAACAAGTTCATTAAATAAAAACCTTGTTTTAGGCAATTTACCAGCAATCAGTTCAAGTCTTTTTATAGTTAAAACAGGTGACTTTTGTCAAGTTGGGCTGTACGCTTACATTGCTACTGCTAATGTATTAAGGGGCAGCGGGTCAACAGTCACCATTCCAGTTCATCGAAACCTTATAACTACACTTGCAAGTCCGATTAACGCTGTCATTGGCCAATTTGGTACAACAGTTAGCATGGGTGGCTCTACGTATTCAGGCACAACGTTTCCCGTTGTTTTGCGTGAGTACCCAACTTATACATTAGTGCCCATGACAAATGATTCTTTTATACAATGGAACGGAAACTTTCAAGCATTTGAGAGCGTTTTATGAATGTCATTACACCTGTTGAAAATACAAACAACCTTAGATATGCTGACTTTGTACGTGTGACTACACCAGATGCGGTTTATCGGTTTGCCACTACATCTTCACCAATTACTGTAACAGCTGTTGACGCTGAAGCGTTTAGTGCGCTTGGCATTTTAATGAAGGTAGGTGATACACAGCGAGACATTAAAAGCACGGCAAATGAGACATCATTTACATTGGTTGGCATTGACACAGCGATGCTGGGTTGGGTCTTAGGTAATCAAATCAAAGGTAGTCAAATAGAGGCGTGGAAAGGTTTTTTTAATACTAATGGCGAACTGATTACTACAGGTGGCACGGGTGGACTGTATCAATTCTTTAATGGTTACATAAATTCGTTTTCAATAAATGAACAATGGATGGAAGAAGTGCGTTCGTTTGTCGGTGTGATAAGTGTGTCGGCATCTTCTACGCAACTCATCTTAAAGAACAGAACTGCTGGCAGGTTTACTAACGATAACAACTGGCAATTCTTTGCACCTAATGACACTAGTATGGATAGAGTAGCTTTTATTACAAACATCAACTACAACTTTGGTAAAGATGCACCTAGAAACTCATGATAAGACAAGCCACAATACACGATAAAGTTCAAATTATTCAGATGATGAAATTGTTTCGTAAAGAAGCAAATATTCAGCAATACAAAAATTTGGACAATGAGCCATATTGGAACAAGCTACTAGATACGATATTAGCTGGTGCTGGCATTGTGTTTATAGAAGATAACGTGGGCTTAATAATGGCATTGATAACACCGACAGTATGGTGTGACAAGACTTTATATATGCAAGAACTTGCGTGGTATGTAGTACCTGAAAAAAGAAACACAAGCGTTGGCTATCGGTTATTAAAGAAGTATGTTGAGTATGGCAATAAATTAAAAGCTGAAGGTAGAATTTGTTTGTTTGCAATAGCAAAGATGGTTACAAGTCCTGACATAAAGTATGGCAAATTTGGCTTTAGTAAATTAGATGAAAACTGGATTCAATAATGTTTAAAATTTGGGTAGCAATATTCCTCTCAATGTGTGCTGTACCTGCTTATGCGGTTGGCGTCACAATTGCTATGGCCATTGGCGGGTTTGCAACTGCGGGGGCTATGACGGCTGGCTATATGGCTTTAGCAATGGCTATCAACATGGTTGTTGCAACCATTGTTACAAAAGCGTTTTCCAATCAACCATCTTTTGATTCAAACGCAGGTCAAAGCCCAAACCCTGGTAATCGGCAACAATTGCCACCTGCTACAGATAATAAATTACCAGTACTGTATGGCTCGGCTTTTGTGGGCGGTCAAATAGTTGACTTATCTATCAGCGCAAACAACCAAGAGCTGTATTACGTCATAGCACTTGCAGAGGTAACAAATACAAATGCAGGACAGACAGCCGACACAATGACTTTTGGTGACATATATTTTGGTGGCAAAAAAGTACAGTTTCAAGGTAACGGCTATACGGTAGCAAGCCTATTAGATGAATCGACAAGCATTGTTGACACTACTGTCAACGGTAAGATTGAATTTTACCTTTATAGTAACGGCAGCAATACTCCTGCTAATTCACCTTTAACAGCAATACAGGTTATGCAGACAGCAGGTCTTGTTTATACTTGGGACTCTAGCAAGTTAATGACTAATTGTGCCTTTGCTATTTTGCATTTATCTTATAGTCAATCAGCCAATGTTAGAGGTATTGAGCCTACTAAATTTCAAATTACTAATAGCAGAAACTCAGCGGGTGATTGCATACAGGATTACTTAGTTAATACAAGGTACGGTTGCGCAATTGCGTCAACTCAAATTGACACAGATAGTTTAGATGCGCTAAACACCTACTCTAATGAAAGTTTTACATATATAAACAATAGCGGTGTGCCGTCAACGCAGCCAAGGTTTAAATTTAACGGCATATTAGAAACTACTAGAACAGTCATGCAAAACTTGCAAGACATGGCTACGTGTTGTGACTGCTTAATTAAGTACAATGAAATTACAGCAAAGTGGGGCGTCATAGTACAAAGCCCCGACTACACAGCTGCAATAAACATTAACGACAGCAATATGATTTCAGCAATACAAATTACACCAATGGATATTGCTTCATCGTACAACGTCATTGAGTGCAAGTTTCCCGATGTTAGCAATCAAGATGCTTTTTCATCCACAACTTTTGACTTAGCGCAAATTAACCCTGCGCTACTGTACCCAAATGAGCCTGTTAATAAATTGTCTCTTAGTCTGCCTTTGACTAACAATAGTGTGACGGCACAGTACATTGCCAATCGATTTTTAAAAGTCGGCAGAGAAGACTTGCAGATACAAGTGTCGGTAAGTTTTGTAGGTGTACAGCTTGATGCGGGTGACATTGTTACGGTCACAAATTCTAATTATGGCTGGACAAACAAACCATATCGAATTAACAAAATAGTGCAACAATTTAATGATGATGGCTCTATTGCTGTACAACTCAATATGTCAGAGTTTAACGCCACCGTTTACGATGATGTAAGTGTTACTGAATTTTTACCAACACCAAATACTGGTTTAGGTGACCCAACATTTTTTGGTACGTTAGCACCTGTTGTCACAGTAGATGTATTTCCAACGGCATTAAACCCATATTTCACAGTACGTGTGACAACGAGTCAGTCGGGCATCACTCAGTATGCAGAAGTATGGTATTCGGCTTTTTCTAATCCATTAGAAACGCAGATGTATTTTGCGGGCACAAGCGAAGTGCAATCCAACGGCACACCGTGGACAACCAATTTCCAACTTCCATTAGTGACGCTTAACATACCTGCTGGCAATTGGTACATATTTAGCCGTATGGTAAACAGCCTTGCCAGCTCCTCATTCAGCCCTGCAAGCACCTTATTGCAATGGAGACCCACCACATTTCAATATAGCGAAAAGTATTTGGCTATTGCGTATGGCACAAGCCTTGCGGGTGATGGTTTTAGTCTTAACCCTAGAGGCAAAACTTATTACGGATTACTGAACCAATCAAGCACATTTATAAGCACAGACCCAGCTGACTATACTTGGTACGATGCTGTGCCTGATTTTGGAACTGTGGTGTATCTGTTGTACGCTAATCGGACTGGAAGAAAGTTTAGTTTATCAACAGGTTTTGCTCAGTACGCTGCGGGGACAGCTCGATTTACGCCTACACAAGTATTATTGTATGACCCATCTTTGTGGGCAGCATTGCCTGATGAAACCAATTTAATTGACTTAGACCAGCGCACAGGTCAGCTACTGCAAACAGGCACAACCACAGTTGGAACTGGACAGGTAGCAATCACAAACAACACAGACGGCAACATCATTGCCAGCTTACAACAGTACCTAGACTTTGGCGGTGCTTACACACAAACGTCATCCGTAGCCACACTTACGATTGACATCTATGGCCGAGTAGTTGGCTTTGAAACACCTGATGATTTTAATTACACAGAGCAGAACTTTACAGCCACTAGTGGCCAGACTGTCTTTAGTGTTACTAGAGGTGCTGATTATATTTCTGGTCAATGCTGGGTGTTTAGAAACGGCATAAAGTTACAGCCTAGCCTATATACAGATACGGGTGGCGCAACAGGAACGGTCACTTTAGCCAACGGTGCTATAACAGGTGACTTTATTGCCATTGTGTCTTTCAAATCAGTAAATGCCTCTACTGGTGTGTATGTATCATTTACAGTCAATCAAGCTACGCTGACAGCTCAAGGTAGCTACACAGCGTCAGGGTTCACAATTGATGACGGCTATGAATTGTTGTTTTTAAACGGCACAATAATTAACTCGCAAGATTACAATTTGTCTGGGCAGACGATTACATTTACAGACAATGTAAGTGGCATATTAGAAGTCGTGCAATGGTCACCAAACAATCTAGGTGTTGCAACGGGAACGCCAGCTAATGTGGATGCGTTTACTATTATTGGTCAAACAATATACCCATTTAGTTATAATAGCTTGGCGTTTAATTTATACAGTAACGGTTTGTATTTGCGAGAAGCTGTGGACTTTACGACAGGTACTGGCACGTATACATTGCAATACACTCCAACTAACAATTACACTATTATGGTTCAACAAACTTTTGCTAGAACAGGGGCAGTCTAATGACACAAGCACTCAACCTTGCGATATTTGCTAACAAGCTAAACACGTCAGGCGCAACTGACAATACTGGCCTACAAAATTCTTCTATCACGGTGTCACCTGGCACAGGAATGTCAGGCGGTGGAGAAGCTGCATTGGGCAGTTCTGTCACTTTGACAAATGCTGGCGTCACCTCTATTGTGGCTGGTACAAATGTTAGTGTTTCAAGTGCAACGGGTGCGGTGACAGTTAATGCTACGTTTCCATCTAGTGTGTTAAGCCTTAACGGTCAAGCGGGTACAATTGTAAATACCGATTTAAATAGCATTGGCAGTTATATGTCGCTAATTTATGCCATAAGTTCACCTACTGCTGTTAATGCTAGCACCATAACTAACGTTAATACAACGATTGCAGGTTCAAGTCTACGTTACAACGCTGGAAGCCCACCAGGCATTGATGCTACGTCAACGAATTCAGGCTCAAGTGGAGTAGCAGTACCTTATGCGGGTGGTGGGTCAGCACCTGCTGGCACATGGCGAGCAATGAGTAGGTTAAGTGTTACAAAATATTATGATGGTACTTATTTTGCGACATGGACATCAGGTCTTTTTGTTAGAATTTCGTAAGGATAAAATAATGTTTACTATTCAATATGTTAAAAAATTACAATGGTGTGATGCAGAACATACTATGTTTTCGTGCAACGTGAAGTATTACGAATTCAACGAAGAACACCCATCTGGCATTAATGCAACGGATGATTACGCACACATTAAAGAGATTTGGGCAAAAGCGAACGCTGGGAAATATGGTGTCATTGCTGAATACGTGCCTATTGCTGAATAATGGTTTATCCAAATTCAACACCTGAATTTCGTATATATAAAAAACTAAACGGTGATGTTTTATTGCAAGTACGTTATATAAACATCACACAAGGCTACACTAGTAAGTGGCAAGACATACCTATAGTTGAAGAAATCTTGCCAATAGAAACAACAAACATTACAATCTAAACAATACAAGACATGATTAACCTGCTGTGAGTTCATAGCGGGTAATTCCAAGTAAAGGACAATCATGCCAGTATTTAACAAGGCCACACTATCGCAGGTGTCTGGTTTTGACAACCCCATTATTGCGGGTGAATTAGTCTACCAACAGCGCACGTTTTGGAATCTAGCATTTACAAACGGCACAACACCAGTCAGTTTGGTGGGCGCAACTATTGATGCTCAGATAATCAGACGCCAATTAAGCAACGTTAAAGACAGCAGGTATGGTCTGACGTTTGACATAGCAGATTATTCTCCACCACCCACAGCCGTACCATTAACTATCACTAACCGTGTGGATGCAAACGGCACGTTTACGCTTGTCATTGACTCATCAGCTTGGGGGTTGATTGCAAGTGACCCAGAGTTAGACATAGCGTCAATCAATGGTTCAGGGTTTAGTGGTCGCATTAAGATTGGCTACCCTGCCTTAGGTACAACCCCAGCGGAGGACAGCATTATATTCTTGCTGTTCCTTGTACGCTCTGACGCAATTGTGAATTGATATGGCAAACTTACAAATTACATCTACCCAAGCGAATAACATTGTTGTCACAGTAAATCGTGGCATATCAGGTGTAGGCATAGAAAGTATATCTATTGTTTACGAAGACCCACTTTATTACCTTGATTTTTTATATACCGATGGCACAAATGAACTAGTTGAGCTTCCTGCTATTTCGGCAGGTGTCACATCGTTTAATACTAGAATTGGTGCTGTCACGCTTACTTCTGCTGATGTCACTACAGCATTAGGCTACACACCGCCTACACCAAGCGGTACGGGTGCAACAGGCACATGGACTATAAGTATTAACGGTAACGCTTCTACTGTCACCAATGGCGTATATACAACCGACACGGGCACGGTTACTAACACAATGCTTGCGGGGTCAATTGCTAACGACAAGTTAGTTAACTCTGCAATAACAGTCAACGGCACGTCTACTAGTTTGGGCGGTTCTGTAAATGTAGGAACCGTAACAAGCGTAGGCGGTACGGGTACGGTCAACGGTATATCGTTATCGGGTACTGTTAGTTCTACGGGCAACTTAACATTAGGTGGTGCGTTAAGCGGTGTCAATCTAACGTCACAAGTAACAGGTACATTACCACTTGCTAACGGTGGCACAAACGCTACCACAGCACCAGACGCACGTACTAGCCTAGGTTTAGGCACATCAGCGGTATTAAACTCAGCGGTGGCATTAGGTACAGCAACGCTTGATGCAGGTGGCACAGTACCATTAAGCCAAATACCTGCTTCCATACAGGGCGGGTTAAATTATCAAGGTACGTGGAACGCAAGCACCAATTCACCTACATTGACTTCTAGCGTAGGGTCTAAGGGTTACTACTATGCTGTGTCTGTTGCGGGTTCTACAAACTTAAACGGCATTACTGATTGGAACATAGGTGACTTAGCTACATATAGTGGTACGGCTTGGCAAAAGATAGACAACACCGATGCGGTAACAAGTGTTAACGGTTTTACTGGCTCTGTTGTTTTAAGCACCACCAATGTAGCTGAAGGTACAAACGAATACTTTACTACTGCACGGGCAAGGTCATCAGTTAGCGCAGGTACAGGTATTAGCTACGCAAGCGGTACGGGTGTTATGACTAACTCAGCACCTGACCAAACGGTAGCATTAACTGCGGGTACAGGGATTACGACTAGTGGCACATACCCTAATTTTACAATTACAAACTCATTACCATCTTTGGGTGGCAATGTGGTGGGTGCAGCGTCAGCAACAGACAACGCAATTGCACGATATGACGGCACTACAGGCAAGCTAATACAAAACTCAACAGTCACAATTGGTGACGATGGTGCATTGACCCTTAATTCAGGCACAGCCAACGGTGTGACTTACCTCAACGGTTCAAAGGTGTTGACGAGTGGTAGTGGGTTGACGTTTGATGGGACGAATTTAACCGCATCATCTGGTTATATTTCTGCTAATAGCGGTCAGTTTACTGCTGGCCCAACAGGCTCAAACACAGTTTTTCTTGAGGGCGTTCAGCATATCTTTAGAAGAGGAAGCGCTGGAAGTTATCAAACGGTGCTTGCACTCGACACTTCTGGGAATGCAATCTTTTCTCCAAGCGGCTCAGAACAAATGCGCCTAACCTCCACAGGGTTGGGTATTGGGACTAGTTCGCCAACAGCTAAGTTAGATGTTAATGGAACTATTAGAGCTTCAACAGTTGAAGCAACTTCAGCAGATAGCATTAAATTGCCAGCCACAACTGCCAATATTGACATTGGTACGGCTTGGGGGGCGCATCTAATCAATTTTAGAGCTGGTGGAACGTCATTCTTTTCTATATCAACAACAGCAAATGTTACGTCTTACACAGGTGGTTTTGTTAGCGGTTTGTCAGCCCCAGCACCGTTTGGTAATAATGTGAATTATGACGTGCAATTTATTCGAAACAACACAGAACAAATGCGCCTAACCTCCACAGGCTTGGGGGTTGGGACGAGTTCACCTATCACTAAACTGCACACATCAGCGTATGCTTCTATTAGCGCAACAATTGACCGTGTTGGTGATTTTGGTCAGTCACTTCAGTTTGTCAGAAATGGTGTTGCTGGAAATGCCGCTTTAGGTCTTGCTAATGACAACTCTCTTGGTTTGTACACATCCAACACAGAACGCCTCCGCATAGACTCTGCAGGTAACGTAGGTCTAGGTGTTACTCCGAGTGCTTGGTTTGCTAACCGCAGAGCAATTCAGATTGGCGGCAATGCTGTTGGTGTTTATGGGACAACACAAGACGGATTAGATTTATATTGCAATGGATACAACGCATCAGGGACTGCATTCGACACATATGCATCAAATGGTTTTGCAACTAAATTGGCTTTAGATGCTGGTCGATTTCGTTTCTTTACCGCCCCATCAGGCACAGCAGGTAATGCTATCTCGTTCACGCAAGCGATGACGCTAGATGCTAGTGGTCACCTAATCGTCCCCGCAGGCATCACACTTGGCACAACAGCAGGTACATACAATGCCGCTAATACGCTTGATGACTATGAGGAAGGGACTTGGACGCCAGACACTAGTTACGCTACTTTTGTTGGCGCACCAAGTTCTGAGGGGACATACACAAAAATTGGTCGCACGGTTGTTGTACGTGGAAGCGTTGCTGGTGGTACATCTGTTGCCGTGGGCGCAACTGGCATTTTAGTAGGCGGTTTGCCGTTCACAACTGCTTTAGATTCAATCGGAATCATGGCGGCATCGACAAACACAGAAAGCGGTGGTGTCCGTGCTACAGGCACTTTTCTCGTTGCGACAAATAATATGACGCCTACCCCAAGCATTACATTTACGGCAACATATTTTGTTTAAGGAACACAAATGTCGCTTACTAAAGCAACTTATTCAATGATTAACCCAACCCTGAGTGGATTCTCAGGATAGAACAGGAGCATTAAAAATGTTAGAAAAGATTCAAGTAGTAGACCGTATAGAAGTGTTAGAGAACGGTTGCGTTCAAGTACGCACCAAGACAGCTATTATGGAAGACGGCAAGCAAATCTCAGGCACGTTCCACCGCCACGTTGTAGCACCGAATGATGACTACTCAAACGAAGACCCACGGGTACAAGCTATCTGTGAAGCGACACATACCGCAGAAGTTATCTCAGCGTACCTTGCATCACAACTTAACTCAGGAGTATAAAAATGATTAACTATAACTGGACTATCGACACTTGCGAGCATCTCGTATCAACGGGCTACATTACCGTAGCGCATTGGCGTTGTACAGCCACAGATGGCGATTACTCTTCATCAGTCTACAGCACAGTAAGTTTTGGTGAAGGTGACCCATCTATTCCTTACTCTGATGTAACACAACTTGAAGTGCTAGATTGGGTTTGGGCGAATGGCGTTGATAAAGACGTAACAGAAGAAAGCCTTGCTAGTCAGATAGAAGCACAAAAGAACCCCGTGCAAGAATCGGGCGTACCTTGGTAATAGTTTTGGGGTAAGCTAGTAGCCCTTTTTACTAGCATATTTTGGAGCATGTTATGGGAAAAAATGAAAAGACCCCACTAACAATTGATGGTGTTGAATATCAGTACGAAGACTTAACGCAAGAACAACAGGTGCTTGTTAACCATTGCTTAGATTTAGACCGTAAAATTTCATCATCTCAATTTAACTTAGACCAACTTATGGTTGGCAAGCAAGCGTTTATAAGCAGGTTAAAAGATGCTTTAAGCGAGCAGGGTGTTACAGATATTGCGAGTAATGATTTAACTTGATTTAAACACTTTGTTGGATTAAAAAAATGGAAGAGCAACGACTGGCACGTATAGAACAGAAACTTGACAAGTTAAGCGAGGCTGTCATAAGTCTTGCAAGAATGGAAGAGCGCATCATTACTCTATTTAACAGAATGGACACCTACGATACTAGACAGTTAAATATGGAAGACAGAGTGGCTGATATTGAGAAAATAAGTGTCAGTCGTGGCGCTGTGTTTAAACTTGTCGACAAGCTCATTTGGATTGTGGTTGGTCTGGTCACAGCCGTAGTCATTGAAGGCATAATGAAAAGATGAAACTTACAATTGTAGATGATGCAAAAGACTGGTCTAAGTGGTGGTCAGTACGACTGTCAATCATAGGCGGTGCAATACTTACATTCTTGGAGGCTTTCCCTCATGCTGTCGCAACTGTTATCCAAACTCTTCCCGACTCCGTCACGACCCAAGTCGGTGACGAAATCCTCAGAGTCATTGCCATCGTCTGCATCTGTGCAAGCCCAATTGCCCGAGTCATCAAACAGTCAAAACTTGTTGACGAAAGCAACAAAGCAGATTAAAAGACATGAGGGATTTGTAAGCCACGGTTATAAAGATAGCCTAGGCTTTTTAACGGTAGGGTATGGTCGACTGATAGACAAATCAAAGGGTGGTGGCATTAGTGAAGTAGAAGCTGAGTATTTATTAGCTAACGATGTTAATCATGTCTATGACAGCCTGATGCACAATTTGTCGTGCTTTACGACCCTTGATGCACCTCGGCAAGCAGTCCTACTTAATATGGCTTTTCAGATGGGAATCCACGGGCTTTTGCAATTTAAGAATACTTTGCGATTGATTGAAGTTGGCAATTACGATGGTGCAGCCGACAATATGTTGCAGTCCCTTTGGGCAGAGCAGACACCAAATCGTGCACAAGAAATGGCAACGCAAATGAGGACTGGTGTATGGCAATCTGGCTGAGATTTAAAGGGTACATAATAGTCGCTGCTGGGGCTGTATTAAGCGTTATAGCGATTTATTTAGCAGGGCGCAAGCAAGGTTATGACTTAGCAGAAAACGACATGAGAGAGGCTGATAATGCAAAAGCAAGGACAATTCAGGATTTGGCAGATAGGGTGCGCAGGGCTGACGGTGACAATGTTACTGCTATTGAACGGCTGCGGGTCGCTAAAAGGCTCAGAGACCTCTAGGACAATTTGTAGAGAGTTAGAGAGGGACTTGCCTACCTACTCTGTTAAAGACACGCCACAGACCTTAGAATCAGGCGCACGGTTCATTGATATATTTAACGCTGTGTGTGGTGTGGCGAATCCTCGATAAAGCACGATTTTCTGAGAATAAATAAACTATTGGGTCGCTAATTCCCAACGATTCGCCACAGGTAAAAAAGTATATCAAACGGTTTAGGTATTTTTCTCATATACTTTAGCTATCACCTTACGAAAATCAGCTAAGTACACTTCATCGAGTGGGCTGCCTACTGCTTGTGCTATCTCGGCATCAGTCAGCCCTACCCACTCACGCATAGGCTCACTACATTTTACGCAATACAGCGCATAGCCGTCTGACGCTTTGCAACCACACTCAGCGCAACCTTGCTCAATTAACTGCGAACAGGGATAACATAACTCAACAGTCATCAACAATGCGGTGGTTTTACAACCTTTAGATAGGCATTTCATTTGACAATCATCCTGTTAGATTCACAAAGCCAACAAATATCTAAGCATCATATGATTTGCTATAACAAAAAACCTAAAGATTGCATGTAATTTATTGGGTCTTTACTACTTTTCCTAACATTACACGACGGACACAAAATCTGTATGTTGTCAGGCTTGTGTTCACCGTTTTTTGCTAATGGTATAACATGGTCGACATGATATTTTTTTGATACATCTGTTCTGCAAATCACACATTTGTTTTTTTGTAACAACAACAATTGTTTAATAAAACCTCTAGGCAACCTGCCATAAGACCTGCTTTTTCGCCTTAAAGCAAATTCTCTTACTTTTTCTGGATTGTTTTTCCTGTAATTTTTTACTGATTCCCTAGCTTTACCAGAAGCCAATCTTCTAGCAACAGTTGCTTTTTGACCGCCTTTCCATTTTGGGTGTTCTACGCCTTTTTTGTATCCTTTTGCCTCCATTGTTTTTTTGTATGATGCACTTCTTTTCTTTATTGCTTCTACTGTTGTTGCAAACTTGGTTTTAGCAGTGTTGCATTTTTGAGAACAAAACCTACCGTGCCCTTGTTTAATTTGCATTGCTCGTGGAAAAAACACTACTCCACATTTTTCACATAATCGTTTTTTACTTTGTTTAATTTGCTCAAGCCTAATTTTTGAACATGCGTTCCCACAGGTCAAATACTTCTCATGTTTTGATAAAGGGAACCACATAGATTTTTCACAAATAACGCAATTAAAACGCAATTTGCTTGTGTTTTCTATAAAACGTTCTTCAAACCAGCCCATACAATAACTTTTTAATTGTTTCGTTTAAACAAATTTCTTCAGTCTTTTTGTAGACTTTCCAAATTCTTGATTGTCCATGTATACCATTAAAATTACTTCTGTGACAAGATGAGCATAAAGGAATACAAGTAAATTGTAAATGTTGAGTTATGTGGTGTGCTTCACTAGGGCCATGTTCATCGCATACAGAACATGGTAATTCTTTGACCTGAGCCAAGTGTTTTCGTTCTAGCGTAGATAATTTATTGTTCACGATTTCGATAGATTCCAGATGACACTAATGTTGTCCTGTAGAGTTTGAGAGGCTTTTTGACCACGAACTTTGGTAATTGACTCTATGTAAAGTTGACGGTCATTTAACTTTGGTAATTTTAAAACATGCCTAGCTTCACACCATGCTCGCCATTCCTCTGAGCTTGAATCAATTATCTCACCCAAAGGGGTCTTAACAGGGTTCATTGGTTTTCTGCTTGAAACGCTAGTACTGCATTAACAAAGTCCGAGAATTCCTCTTTAGAAAGCTCGGTGGTGGTTGCGTCAGCTTCAATTAACTGACCGTTCGGTAGTTCAATCATGCGACCAGGCAAGTACCTCTGTTTAAAGTAGACGTGCCACACTTCAGGGGTGAATGCCTTGCCGTTTAAAAATGTTGATTCTGCTATCTCGTGAACAGCAGTCCAATACAGCGAGTTTTGCTCGATAGTTCGATTTGCTTGTTTTATCTCAACCACATACCCATCTGGTGCTTGTGTTACCATTTGGATAACTTTAGACCTGTCTTTTGCAAGGGTAACTATTGCCTTTTTCATTTGCGATTGACTTTATAGGTAGCCATAAAGACTAATTTTTTGTTTTTTTCTTGCACCCATTTCCTGTAATTTATCCTGAATTGACGTCTTTTAACCTCAGTTATGACGTGTCCAGTTGTTTCTTTGTCAAACATTCTATCAACCGTGTGTTTTTGGAAATAGTCTTTATCAATATCTAAAAAATGTAAGTAAACATCAACGTCATCACTAAACAGAAAATCAAATGCACTTTGTACGATTGGGTTAAGTTTTTTACTTGACCTGTCTTGAACCATCATTGCGTCTAATACTGCTTGTTTAATGATTGCACTTAGTAGCCCTTTATGCCCATTGATGTCATCTTGCATGTCGCTTGCCTTTTGTCCAACCAAACGGGTCGTGAGCAGGTAGCAATTCTAATAAATTACCCATTGGCATATCGTTTGATTGATGTAACAACTGTTGCTTATCAGGTATTACGTACATCCATTTCATTGATTTACCAATGCTTTTTTTCCCTTTCATAATTAGCTTTTGTTGAATAAGCTGATTCAAAATGCAATGAGCTACTCCGCTACTTAAAACAAAGGTAGCCATAATATCCCTTGAAGTTCGTGGTTTATTACAATAATCAATTATCGGTTGTCTGTCTCTAGCTTTTCTCATTTGCAATCTCCACTTCGATTAGCTTTTCTATAAAATGCACGGCTTTTCTTAAATCGTTTACACCACCTTTTTTACGCCACCGAGATAGGTACTTGACAGCGCAGCCATCAAGAAAGCCTAACTCCCAGTCTGTAATAGCATCCCAAGGTTGTATCTCTGTCATGTAATGCGAGCCTTGAATTTGTTTGGCGTTTGCGTTCATACATCACCTCAGAATGGTATTAAATTATCTTCAATGTCAGCAAGTTCAACAGGTTTTGCTTGTGCAACTGGTTGGGGTGCTCGTTCTACTTGCCCACCGATTAACTCTAAATCATCAACTTTGCCGACAAGTTTCACACCTTGCCCTGACTTGCTTTCATAAGTTTGTATGTTGACATCACTTAAATAAGCAACAATCTGCCCACCTTTTTTTAGGTACGGTGCAAGTGATTCAGCACGTTTACCGAATAGGGTTGCATCTACCCATTGAGTCGCACGTTTGCCATCTGCTTGTTTTTTGCCATAAGTGAAGGCTAACGATAGGTTTGCAATTGCATCCCCGTTAGGTGAGTAACGGACTTCTACGTCTTTGCCAATACGAGCTACGCCATTTGCTTTCATTTTGATACCTTTTCGAGTGAGTAAACTGCAATGTTTTTGCCATTGTTTAAGCGTTGCATACGCTTTTCAATGTTGTGCCCAGCTTGTTTTAATCTATATATTCTTGCCGCTAAACGAAAGCAGCCAAACTTTTTTAAAGCGTCTATAGCTGTCAATTCGCCTTTTTTGAGTGCCTCAAGGGTCATGTCTTCTTGGCTCATATTTGCACCTGTGATTGCAATTGTTTAACTTTGGCGTCAACTTCAGCCAAAAACTTAATGGCCTCAGATTCTAGTTTGGCAATAAATTCTTCATCTCGATTGACACGAATGATTAGCAATTGCAACCCATCTGGAAATCTTGGGTCGAAGCTGCAAAAATCATTCCACTTGCGACCTGTTACAGACAATTGAGTTTGCATTTGTGTGTAGTAGTTTTTAGGCACTTCAAGTGATTCTAAATACTCTAAATGTGTAGATGAATTTGGGCACTTAAATTCAACCATGCCGTCATCATCAATCAAACCATCTGGTGAGCAACCAAACCAATCAATAGTTTGATGTCGGACAAAAGCCACTTGGTCTACAAATGAGTTGGTTTTCACTTCATACGCCATACGTGCAAGTGGTTCATTATCAATTCCCCATTGCATAGCTGAACTTGTAAAACCCTCAGTTTTGCAGTTAGTCAATCGTTCAACAACTAATTCGGCTCTCAAGTTTCTGCGTGAAGCAGATTCCCCAGTTTTAATTGTGGCAAGCATATCTGTTGTGCGTGATGCTGTCAGAAAGCCCGTTCTGAGGGCTTGCCATTCGGGTGTACCTTGCTCAATCATTTGTCACCTCCAACAGTTCTGCCTTGCGGGTGTCTTTTGCTTTGCTGAGTTGTGCAAGTATGCCTTTATTGTCACCAAACAAAGCGTAAGAGGCTGTGTAATGGGCTTTTAGTTCATCTAGTGTCTTACTAGCTTGTATTGATTTAAGCGCAATAGAGGCGTCTTGTGGAGGCTTAACAGGCTCTGACGAATCAATAGCATCATGCTCAACTATTTCTAGTGCTGTAACCCACAAATATCTGCGAATGTAAGTTTGCACAGCGCCAAGGTTTTGTACCTCATGACAACCCTTTAACGCTGCCGATGACATCGGGCTTGTAATCTGAATACTTGTGTTAGTTTCAATGTCAACAATTGATAATGTTGCCGTATCGTTTCCGTATGAAATGTAGCCACATAAGTCTAAGTCATTAAATATCTTTTGTATGTGCGGTACAAAATCAGCCAATTCAAAGTATTTGTAACCAGCAAATTTGTTATGACCAGACTTGCTCATTGATGTGTTTTGCAACTGGATTCTAGCTTGCATGAGTTTTTTGTGTACTGACATGATGGCCTCAGATAAAGTTAGCGGTAAGTAGGGTAGTAAAAGTAATAAATGCTATGACATATGCAACGGTTGGAATGCGCTTTGAAGCTGTGTGCTCACGGGCATATTCGCCACCGATTGATTCTCTAAGTGTGCGACCAGTCCAGTTAGGGTGGCTGAGGTCTGCAAAGTAACCGTAGTTGTGGTCTGATTTCATTTTTATTTCTCCTTGTGAAACTAAATATTAAACTTGTGTTGGAAATAAATACATAGGTGTTTACCCCTATTGCTAAAATTCAAACTCCTTTAATTGATAGCGGCCATTATCACCACGCCACCAGCCATGGACAATGACACGCCACCCTGACCGCAACATCTCAGGTAACGCTTCACATTCTTCAATCTTCTTGATTCGGCTACTCATATTGCTTTTGCTAGTGACTTGAACTGCAAGCGTTTCATTGTTGCCAATTGCCAAAATGTCTATTACTCCAAACAAATCCTTTTTTCGTTTAGTAAAGTGATTAAAAGACTCCACGTTAGCTGTCTGATAGCCGAGTTTGCGTAGGTGTGTGACTGTGCGCTGGCTTGGCGTCATTTCTTAAGCAACGATGTAAGCATAAAGTTAATCTGAGCCGAAACGCTCCTACATTCTTTGTCAGCCAACTGTTTAATTGCGGCTCGCATCTCTGGTGTCATGCGTATATTTACGAATACTGTTTTCATGTTTCTTCCTCATCAAAGTTAAAATTGTAATAAACAGGTGTTTTTTTACCCATGTATGAACCAGCTATGTTGTATTCAAAATACTCTACTGCACAGTCATATGTCATATTTTGTTTGTCTATTAACATTTGTATAATTTTTTCTGTGCTATATAAAGCAACTAACTCATTTTCACGATAAGTTACTCCAATGACTGCTTCATCAAAACCGTCAGCTAATAAAATATTTTTATCTAACTTTTCAATATGCAAAATTATATTTTGTTTTCTCATGCTTCCTCCTGATAATTGTGGTCATTGGTTACGTCTGTTACAAAAATATCGTCAGGCTCGTGGGTGTCTATCACATCCCAGTCTGTAGACGCCAGAGCGTTGTCAAAGGCATCATCTTCATCTAAACCACAGACCATAATTTCAACGGTCTGTAAGCGTTTTGCTCTTACTATGTATCTATTCATTATTTTTCTCTTTTAGTTTGGCTATAACTTTACGAAAATCATCTAGGTACACTTCATCAATCGGACTGCCAACAACTTGTGCTATTTCCTCATCCGTCAGTCCTACCCATTCACGCATAGGCTCGCTACATGCTAGTGCTTGGCGCAGAGGTTCTTGTGCGTCACATGCGGCGTTATATGCTTCATTTTCAATATGACCGTAATTTCCTTCACTATCTAGAAACGCTTGGTCTACTTTTACCAAAGCCTCCAACGCCATCTCTGCAGCCTGTCGTAAGTCAGTCATAATTCCACCTCTGATTCTGCAAAAGCTATTGCTGTACCCAAGCCATCAAACCTACCCTCTTCATAGTCATTGGTTTGGTCTTGTCGTGAGCGTAGAACTTTAAGGTTAGTGACAATGCGTTTGTTCTCCAATTTGTGACCTGCATTCCAACCTGTGCGGAAAATGCGATACTCAGGGCCTTTAATTGTAAGGTTGAACTCACCGTAAATTTCTAAAAACTTCTTTTCTATCTCGTTCATGTGTTTCTCCTTGGTGGGGGACTAGCCCCCGTTTGTGTTTAGTTAAGGTCGGAGATTCTTGCATTAGCGGTGCTGTACGCCCACGCAACCGCAGATTTTTGTGAGGTAAAGGACTTGCTACGTTGGCGAACACCAAAGTCCAACCACTCGTTTTTGACTAAGCGAGCGTTTTGCACATATGCACGAAAGTCTGTACCGTTATCAGTAAAGCGTACTGTGAAACCTACGAGGCGGTTTTTATAGTCTAACTTATCAGAAGGAAAATGTACTTCTGTAAGTTCGCTGTATTTTTGATTTGTCATTTTGTTTCTCCTTGGTTGTTGGTGTTAATCACCATGTACACATTATTACACATAAATTGATTCTTGTGTAAAAAATAACAAATATTTTTATAGGTACTTTCCCTAATATGGAACTAATCATATTTATGGTTTATAATTACGTTATCCCTTGGCAGGGGTATTAAACAGTAAGGTCTCACATGAATTTGCAGTAGGTTACTGTACCTATCTCGCCAGACCCTAAAGCAGGGTTGCAAATTCAGGTGAAGCCTTTTTTATTGAGGTTTACAATGATTTTATATAACCAATTAAGCTTTCACACTACGATTGAGGTTGGCAAAAAAAGGCACATAGTTATTGAACAATGGCGCAATATTCACGAAGATGAACGTTTACGTGTTCATCAATATACTGATTGTGAGTATAATGGTGACAATAAAATATTTCTAACTATTGAACAAGCAGAGTTATTTCTTCAATCATTGCCTACATTTATAGAAAAAGCCAAATTAGCTAAAAAACCTACAAGTAGAAAAATAAAGGTTCAAGATAAAACATAATATGTGTGTGCCTATATTTATAGGTATTTTTTTCTAGTATTGAAGATAGCGGTTTTATGCTTTATAATTACTTTATCCCTTGGCAGGGGTATTAAACAGTAAGGTCTCACATGAATTTGCAGTAGGTTACTGTGCCTACCCTGCCAGACTCTTTAAAAAAGAGTTGCAAATTCAGCTGAGACCTTTTTTTATTGAGGTTAACAATGCACTACTATCAATTTTACATAGCCGACTATCGCAAAGATACGTCACATTTAACCAGGCTTGAACACAGTATTTACCGTGATTTAATCGACTGGTATTACTTAGATGAATCACCAATATCTAAAGATATGGCTTTTATTTCACGCAGATTGAAGCTGTCTACAAAGTCTGAAATAGAAGCGTTCCACAATGTCATACAAGACTTTTTTACCGAAGATGACAATGGCTACCGTCACAAAAAAATAGATGAAGAAATTTGCGAATATCACAAAAAATGTGAGGTGAATTCAGCAAACGGAAAAAAAGGTGGTCGCCCTAAGGGAAAAATAACCCAAACGGTTAGCGAACGGTTAGCGAACGCTATGCCAACGGATAGCGAAACAGAACCCAATCAAAAGGCAATCAGTAATCAGTATTCAGTAATCAGTAAACATGAAACAGTAAACAATAAAACTACTAAAAACATATATAGCCCAGAGTTTGAAGAATTTTGGATTGACTATCCTAAACGTGAAGGTAAGTCAGCGGCATTTAAAGAATGGAAACGCATAGCACCTGATAAAGAGTTGCAAGACAAGATTACTGAGGGATTGCTTGAGTACAGGAAAAGTCGCAAGGTCAAAGAGGGTTTTATTAAAGACTGCGTAAATTGGTTGAAGGGCAAGCACTGGGAAGATGAAATACTTAACGTTCAGCCTATACAACGAACAAACGAATCTACACAATTAACATTTGCAGAACGGGACGCAATAAATAGGCGCAAGAAATGGGAAGAAATGACTGGTCAGCAATGGACTGATGACCATCAAACAATTGACCATTCGCCAATATTTTTAGGGATAGAACAATGAGCCTACCAACCCAAGCAATTGACCGCCTATTTCAACGACTCTCAGCCACTTATGGCGCACATTGGACACGACAATGGGCAGACGTACCTATGACTGACATTAAGACTGTATGGGCGCATGAGTTGGATATGTTTGCAGACAACTTAAAAGCTATCGGGTGGGCATTAGAGAATCTACCCGACTATTGCCCTAACCTTATGCAATTTAAAACGCTTTGCAAGCAATCACCTAGACCTGATTACAAACATTTAGAATCACCAAAAGCACCGCTTGACATTGTTGATAGCGAAGTTTTAAAGATGGTACAGGCGCTTGTAGAGCCTAAAAAGGATAAGGACTATAAGGATTGGGCTAGAAGTTTAAAGAAGCGTGACGATGCGGGTGAGGTCTTGAGTCCGCATCAGTTATGGTCTTACAAGACTGCATTGGAACTTATAACGAAATGATTAAGACTGCCGAAAATATCATTAGGCATAGAAAGACAGCTTCAACACTTAACAACTTTGCTAACCTGCAATATGGTAATGTCTACCCTACTGACATTGATGCGTTTATGGAGTTTGGCGGTAAAGTCTTTATTTTAATTGAGGGTAAGCAAGAAGGTGTTGAATGTAAGGGTGGTCAACGGTACGCATTAGAAAGGCTATGCGACAAGTGTGATGACGGTGTTAGTAAGTCATTACTTATTGTGTGTGAAAACAGATATGCAAACAACGAAGTAGATTTAGGGCAATCAATCGTGCGGGAATACAGGTATAAGCGTATCTGGTATAAATCACAAGTAAAGGAAACTGTACGCAATATGATTGACAGGTTCTTAAAGCATTGCAACCTGTGATAAAATTAACTATCTCCTTGCAGTTCTTTGCCTCACGCAGTACGTGGGGTTTTTTTTGAGATACATTATGCCAACAGTACTCACTAACCCTAAATGCTCAACATTAGGATGCGTTAACACTAAAGCTAAATACAGTACGCTTTGTGTTGAGCATGGTGGGCGAGACGTGTTTGATTACAAACGGTACAACAACGGTAAGCGTAAACAAAGCACAGCTAAGTACAACACAAGCCAATGGCACACACTTAGGCAGATACAACTGAGCCAATACCCATTGTGTGCAAGCTGTAGCACTATAGGCATAGTAACGGCAGCCAAGCACGTTGACCACATATTCCCTTGGCAACAGATAGGTGAGCAAGCATTCACCAATAACCTTTACCAAAGCCTCTGTGGGGGCTGTCACAGCGTTAAAACACAACTAGAGCAGTCAGGTGTATACAGACGCTATGGAACGCCTACAATCGACTATACGCAAGCCGACTACAAAAAGGCTATGGCAGATGCACACCGATAGCTAGAAACTTAAATAAATGGCTTTTTGATAGTAGA
>Ga0208795_1000155_pt1 | contig 34583 bp, 47 predicted proteins | sample CB_VirMetaG_6_FD_184541 | JGI IMG/M metagenome (GOLD analysis project Ga0208795, IMG submission 184541) | Freshwater to marine saline gradient viral communities from Chesapeake Bay - CB_1508_2 Viral MetaG (SPAdes) (version 4) | ecosystem: Environmental > Aquatic > Marine > Coastal | place: USA... | reverse complement strand
ATCAGGTCGTCCAGGTAGCAGCGCACGATATTGCGCGACACCCGCTCGGCTTCGCTCATCGTGTCGCAAAAAATGCGCTCGTGGCTTTTCTTGGGCTCGCAGTTGCGCCATTTGATCTCGATATATGCCATTACCATTCTCCCGTGTATTCTGGCGCAGGATGGAATATCCGCGTCTTGTTCCCTTCGCGCTCCATGATTCGGCTTCCGTCTGGGCCGATCCATTCCAGCCGTGATAGCTGCGCCTCAAAGGCGCGGTTTAGGATGCGATACAGCTTGAGAGCCTGCTCTTCAGTCAGCCCGCCTTCGCTGTGGCGGGAGCCGCCTTCAGAGTATACCCATCTTATCCGGTGATCAGTCTTCATAGCGATTTCCTTTCGAGCAATTTTCACTGGCCCACATTGGCTTTAAGTTCTCCAACGACCAGCACTCCTTAAACTCTTGATCCTTAGCTGTCTCGTAATTGAACCAAGAGACGGGCTTACGATGGTCAATATGCCACTCACCATAATTTTCCAAAGTCATTCCATCCTCGAATAGTGAAACCATGTGCGCAACAAGATCCTCACATGTGTAGCCTACAAGCTGCTCCCACTTGCGCCCCTTCTTCCTACCGGCAAGGGCGCGGTAAATAGCACTGCCCATTTGCTTACCCAGCCTAAACACTGGATCATTAGCGTAACGCTTCTTCGCTTTAACATTCTTTGTCTTCCGAGCCTTTTTAGCAGTTGCGCTGTCCTTCATTCTCTGACGGTATTCAAACTTCCGCTCCCTCTCTTTCTCAACCCACTTAGGGTCAGGCCTCATTCTTTTATCATATTCCCTCGCTCTCTTGCGATTATCCAGCACAACCTCAGGGTTTTCCATGCGCTTCTTCTGGTAGCCGCACTCCCTTTCCCTGCACTTTTTACACATACGAGTCGGGATGCTCTTGTCTCCACGCCGAGGAATAAACTGATCCGCGTCCTTGACTACCCCACATTTCGAGCACTTCCTGCCGTCCATTACTCATCATCCTCCTGCACCTTCTTGGTCAGGTGCTTAAGCAATGAAGCCCTCAGCATTGCCCTGTACTTTGGGTCATTAGCGTACCGCTTCTTCCGATACTGCCTGTCCTTTTCTGCACACTCAAGACAGTACCGCTGAAGCCCATCATCTGTCCTTGTGCTTGGCGCAAACTTGGACGCATCCAAACACTTGCAGCATCGCCTGCAAAACTTTTCCATATAGCCTCCCTTGAAATTGACAAAGGATAATATAACACACCTTGTAGTTTAATGCAAGCAGCCGACTCAAACTGCAAGATTCGATGATCAGTTCGCATAGCGGATGTCCTCCAGCAGACGGGCAAGCGCACGCGCCCAGCGGGCCTCCTGCTCCTGCTTTTGCATGATTCGGCTTTGCCATGCCTTGATCCTGCCAGAATCCTCGCCAGCCTGCCATGCCGTGTAGATCATCTCGGCCTCGCGCTCGCTGTCAAAGGCCAGCCCTTCGATCAGGCCGATGCGCTCCCACTTGATCAGCGTTGCCCCCGCAAGCTGCCAATGTCGGGCAGCCTGTACTTCAATTCCATGTTCGGTGTTCGCGAGTCTCGTGTCTGGGTTAACCCGATAAGGTCTCATGTAAGGTCTCATGCTATGCTCCTAATTTCCTGCTCATGCTCGTCTATCTGGTCGCAGAATGCAGGTAGATTATCGGCAAGCGCCTGCTGAACTTTAGCGTCCGGCAAGACTTCAATGATCAGCGGCGGCAGGCCGGGAAAGTAGGACATGAAATACCACTTGGGTGCGCCCGTCACGAACAAGCAGCCTTGCACCTGCATGATGTACTCATCTGGGCACTTATCGCCAATCAGGTACTCCATGTGCTTTCGCATACCCGGGCACTTCAGTTCCAGCCCAGCTTCCAGCTTGTCGGAATAGATCAGCCCGTCAGGACTCGCGCCGATTCGCTCGTCATCGGTCAGGCAAAGCCCTACTTCCGTCACCGTGTGCCCTGTGATCAGCTGGAAGGCCTCGCGGGCTTCCGGCTCAAGTTCTGTCCCGCGTTCCATCGCATAGGTGGTCGGGATTTCCTCGGCTTGCCCAAGCAGCCGCTCGCCCACCAGCTGGCACATATACCCATGAGCCTGTGTCGATAGCTTGCCCGTTTTCGGCGTGACGATCCTGCCAAATTGTGAAGCTGTGGGCCTTCCGGCACGATCCGCCAACCACTGTGCGCTTCCCTGTTCTGCATTGAGTGTCTTCATGCTCCCATCTCCTTTGCGATTCTGCGCCGCTTAGCCGCCAGCGCCGCCTCTGCCTTTTGTACATCGCGCTCCGTCATGGCCGTGGCATCACAGCCCAGCCACCCGAAAAACGCGTCCTGGTCGATCTGTAGATCATCCACGCCCTTGATAATCCGCGCCACCGAGTCAGGATCTGCCCAGCGCTGCCCAGCAGCCACGCCGTCATCATCCTGATCGGTCGCGGCGAGTCCCGTCATGGCGAGCAGCGTGTACCGTTGCAGATAGGTCACTGCCGAGCCGATCGCTTGGATTGCATTCTTGCTTCCGCTGTTGTCGGCAGGTGCTGAGAGGCTGGTGGACTCACTGTGCCCGAGCTCATGCGTAACCGTGCAGGTCACCGTCACTTGACCTCCAGCCTGATCTGTCCTCCAGCTGGCGGTCAGCCCGTGGTCGGACATTGCCGCGCTGATGGTGGCTGTAACATTCGCGAGCGTGGCGTGCTTGTACTGCGTGTTTCCGTACTTGACTTCGCGGTCTTTCCGCACCGTCGGCGGATGCGCCTTGAAGGCTGCCATCGCGGCGTGGTAGGCTTTCCGCGCCTCGTTGGCCTCCCAGCGCAAATGCATATCCATCAGGGCCGACATGGCCTCGACAGACCCACCCTGCTCAACAGCCAGCTTCAGTAGGTCGGCTGGTGTCGGGGCCGCTTGCGGCAGCCCCCCTTGTGTGATTGTGATTTCGTTGCTCATCTCCTGTTCCTCTCGCTTAGAACCAGTCATCATCATCATCATAGTCATCATCATCGTCTGGCTGATCCGGCTGATCCGGCATGAATGGCGGCAGCAGCGCAGCAGCATCAGCAGCCTCGATCATTGCCTGAATCAGCGGGCTGGGCTTCCGGTCTTCCGGCTGGTGGTAGTGGATTGTCTGTGTCATCTGTCACGCCTCCTTTTTGGTCGAGCTGGAGAGAGAATCAAAATCGATAGAGCTGGAATCAATGGCAAGGATCAGCTCGCCTTCCTCGTCGATAATGATAAGAGTCCCAACTTCAGGGTGGGCCTTGAATACTGCTACAACATCAACGGCAGGTTGGCCGCAAAAGTGTTGGATGATCAGGTCCTTGTGTGCTGTCTGTGCCATGATTCGGCTCCTTGTTTGTTCTGGTCATAAGATATGACGAAAAAAAGGGAAAGTCAAGAAAAATTTTGATTGTTTTTGCAGGCCGTCTCGAGCTGGGCCAGCCACTCGGCAGGAACCTCGCGATCATTGCCGTACAGCCGCCGGTCGAAAGCCGCCAGCGACACGCCCAGCAGCCTCGCCGCTTCTTCGCGGCGCAGGCTGTACAGGGTCATCAGGACCCGGATCTTCAGCTTATCGGTCATCGTCTCGTCTCCTTGTTTGTCATGGGCGCCTGGGCCTTCCAAGCGCCCTCATTCTTCGTTACTCAGATCTTCGCGAAGGCCAGCTTGATTGCGGCATTCATGAAGGCGCTCTTGTAAGCGGACAGTGCCTCCTCCTCGGTCACGAAGTGGCGGCCGCCAAGGCGTCCATTATTCCAGGCGCGGTTCGAGGCGTTGCGGTTGCATACTGCGATCGCATGGCGAAGGCGCGCAACCTCTACCGTCTGGCGACCGTTGCTGATCGTGATCGTGTTCGGGGTCTGGGCGGTGATCATGAGCTGCATTTTTCGTCTCCTTGTTTGTTGGTCATAATATATGACAAAAAAAGATGCGAGTCAAGGGAAAAATGAAAAAAATGCGAAAAAAGCAAAGCCCCTCCGAAGAGGGGCCAAGCCAGCAAGGAAACAGGAGACAGAATGGAGGTTGCGAGCGGGGGGGTGGAGCTTGCGACCTGCACTCAGTAGAGGCCGATCCAGCCCTCTCCGAACGAGTCGACATGAATATAGGTCTTGGCGATGGAAAAAGAAACAAGCCCAGCCACCAGCAGCGCCTGTAATATCGTGAACCTGTCGCGGCTGCTTACGGCGTGGATGTCGACAGCTTGCCCGAGCGGATGCCTGGATCGCCCCGCGCCGCCGACCTTCCGGTTGTGCTTTTCGCATCGGTAACCGGAATTGATGCGGAATGGGATGCCAGCGAACTCCCGCGCCACGTTCAGCTGGTGGACAAAGCCCTCGTCCATCTCGCACGCCCCGCAGCACGGGCACGCGAACTCTTCGCGCGTGAAGTATTCTCTCTCAGGTTTCATTGTCGGCCTCCTGTTCGCCTGGCTGGAATCCGATTCGCCTGGCCTGTTCAGCTGACAGAAGCTCGAACTCATAGACCTGCGTTTCGTTTCCGGCTGTCTCGTAGGTTATGCCGTCCTGCCGGATCGTCACGCCACGGATCTGGTCAGGAGTTTCCGGGCTGATCCGGTAGCCGACCACTTCGCCGATATTAAAGGCTGGCTGAATCACCGTCCCATCATCAAGAATGATCTGCATGAACCCCCCAGAATCGCCAGAAATGGGCCTAACAGCCGATTTCCGGCACTTTCGCGCCGAATACGCATCAGCGCAAGGTGAAAACAATGCGGCCCTTAGAAGCGTCCAAAATCAGCCAAGTCAAATAGGTGCCGGCCATGTGGTAGATGATGTCAGAATGGCTGAAGCCGTCAGCGGTCAGCACATCATCACGCCAATCGTGATAGATCGGGCCGGCCGGCTTGAAAGCATCACCTATCTCCCAGGCTGTCGCAATCGCCAGCGAATACCCGAACGGGTGCGCTGTGTGCCGTGTCAGCAGGTAGCTGGCTGATCCGCCCAGCACATGGTACTTGCTCCAGTCGTCGGCGACAAACTCAGTCTGGACTCGGAAGTCAGCAAGAGCAGCCGCGCTTCCGAGTAGGATTCCGAGTAGAGCTGTAAGAAAAAACAGACACTTTTTCTTACACATGGCGCTGGCTCAATTCGTAGAGCCTCATCGGCGTGATATTGTCGGGATCGAGCGGTGCGACCCAGTCAACGCCAGCCTCCTGGAGCACGCGAACCACGGCCTCCGAGCAGAATACGCGATCAGCTGACCTGTCCGTGTTGCCGCGCCGCCAGACGCGCAGGACATTGATCCACTCTTCGTAGGGCGTGCCTTCCAGCCGCTTGATTGCATCGCGGATCTCCTCGCGAAAGCCATGCACAGCCACAGGCACGGTGCGGAAGTGTTTGCCTTCCTTCAGGCCCTCCAGCCTGAAATAGTGCGGCCGGCGCACGAAGCCGGCCACGGCATCCGCCCCGTACAGGTAGACCACGCCCGCATCAATCATGGCAATCTCGACATGGTGCGGAATCCAGTCGGGCACAGCCTCGCGCCTGATCGTAGCGCCCAGCCAGCTGCCGAAGCGGATCAGCCCCGGAATGATGCCGCGCTTCCGGAAGAATACCAGATCGCCTGTATTCATTTTCCCCTCCCTGCGATATGCTCGGCTGCGTTCCCGCCGATCAGGGCCAGCAGCCCGCCCAGAATGCCCTGCATCAGCACATCCGACAGAAAGCCCAGCCAGCCTGCCAGCAGTAGTGCCAGGACGGCGCACAGGAAGGCCGTCAGCTTGCGCTGGCCGATCATGGGTGTTGCTCGTGGATCAGGGTTTTGATATCGCCGCGAATCTCGCGCAGCATCTCGCCGTTGGCTTCCTGCATTCGCTCGACCACTGAAACGCGGGTCTCAACCTGCGCCATGCGCTCCGGCAGGCTGTCGATCCTGATTTCATTCGTTTGCACGCGTGCCTTCAGGCTATACCAGGCAGCCACGCCAGCCAGCAGCAACGGAATGACCTGAAAAGCCCAGTGGTATGTTTGCTTCCTGCGATCTTGTTTCTGTGTCAACACATGATCCCCCGATCAAAATTCTTCTTCGATACGTCTTTTCAGATTCACCACGCCAAAGGCCACCTCTTCCTGCTGGTAGTCGTCATCCGCGAAGCGGGCGAAAGCATAATCGCCAACGGTGGTGCTGGTCGAGTCTGGCGTGAAAATGAAGGGCAAAGCAGGGCCAGCGGTCAGACCGTAAACAGCGTTGAAGGTGGTCGGATTCACCACGCCTGTCGATAGGTCGGATTGGTTTACCACCGTGTCGGCAAGGTAGGACAGCTGGAACTCCCAATAACGCCTGCCGGGATGGATCGCGGCATTCTCACCAACGGTTATATTGTTCGTCCTGAAGGGCACGCCAAATGGCAGGCTCTGACCGTCCGATCCTGTCGTCCAGCCTGCAACATGATGCCTCGCGCCGCCGAAGGTCTCCAGCACCTTGCCTCCGTCGTGCAGGATGCCTGTTTTCATGCCGATATCAGGCCCGTGTGGCGCGGTGCAATGCTTGCCAAGCATGATGTTGCCGATTTCAAGATCATCAATCCAATTAAGCGGAAGTTTTGCTTGGAAAACGATGTAGTAGTACCTGTAATTCTGTGCCGAATCAAAAAGAAATATATGGCTCCCGTTCTCATTAAATTGCTTTGCTGTTGACGCTGTGTAATCTGAAGCATCACCAACATATTCACTTGTTGCAATGAGCGTTGCTGACGTCCATGTAACGCTTGAGTTTGAGCCTCTTATTGAAAATATAGCGTTGGCACCTGACCCAGAAAGGTTGTGGTTCAACAAGGCCACATAATCAACCGTTCGCTGATTATCTTTTAAGTCGATCTCGAAAACAAGGTCATCCCCAGCTAAAGCACCGTTCGTGGCAAACACCCCGCGGACACTTGGCTGACCATCGAACGTCCTCAAATAATGTGACCCAGACGCCGTATTGATATATCCAGACCCGATAACCTGTGACACAACACTTGTCTCACCGCGGTGCATCAAGTGCTGAATCACGCACGGGTAGATTCGTGGCTTCAAACGCCTGCCGTATGCCATTATCCAACCTCCCGCGCTTTGATGCTGAACTTGCCCTGCGACCTGGTTACATCGGTAATCATGTAATAGGCCGCGTCATTTTCAAGCTGCACAATGTCGCCTATCTCAAGCGTGAATAGCTCAGGCCGGTACAGCTCGCAGCTGATCAGCCGCTTAGGTGCGCCGAAAACAAGGTCTGTGATCGTGGCATGGCTGGACACGCTGTCCACCAGATAGTCCAGCTCGATCTGTTCGATGTTCTCAAGCGAGTCAAAATTGAACTTGCTCCTGTCGCTGTTTGTCTTCGTGTAGGCTGAAAGGTAGCGCGAATCATCAGCCGGATGCCGCTCGTACTTCAGTTCCTGCTTGCTCACGATTTCCGAGAACGGCGTGAGGCTGTACTGGATAGCACTTGTGTCACGGCCCGGCGTGATCGTTGCCGATACATCGCCGCTCGAGTAGCTGGATTTCACGAAAATATACTTCGGATCGCCATCAGCGGCCCAAGCGAAGATAAACTGCCCTTCGTACTGTAACTGCTCAAGCACTTTCCGCAGCTCTTCCGGCTCATGCAGCCACAGCCTGCCAGACCATCCGCTCCGAGCCGTGTCGAGAGCCGCGTATCCGTCCGGCGTGCTGGTGGACAGCCCCGCGAAGCGGATCAGCATATCTCTGTGGATTTCTTGAATTGTATCACACGCGCCGGAAGACCAGCTTTTCGCGAAACCGTCAGCTCCACAGTACAGCGTATCAACGCCCTCGACGGCACGCGCCTGCGCTGTTGCATCGCCTGACGTGTCGATCTCAACCTCGGTCGTGATGATCACGTCCCAGATACGCACCGTGATGTTGACAGTCCCGCCAGTGTAAAACGCCCCGGCGGCTCTAATCTTAATCCATTCAGGGGGCGCATCGCCCGTAGTCCCGCCCGTGAAGGTGTAACTCTGCTGACCGCTTCCGACATTCATGTTGGTTGTGCCGGATATGCTCGAATCGCTTGCGCTTATTTGCATCGTGCCCGTCGGCGTGCCGCTGGATGCTGTGGCCGTCCACACGACCGTGACCGTATAAACGCCTGTCATCTTCAGCGATAATCGCGGAAAGTTAAGCGGGAGGATGCCTATATCACCGCTGCCAGGCGAAACAGTAAGCACATCGTATGCGTATGTATAGATCGTGTCCGCTTGCCGCTTGTAATCCGTGGCCTTGTGCGCGTCTGTGAAATTGTTTGTCTCGCTTCCCTCGTACTGCTCCGCCTTAAATTTCCACGCGTGGCGGAACAGGGTTGAGGCTGGCATCGCATATCCGCCGCGATAGCTTGCGCTTGCGTCAGTCGTAGCATCGCTCGAGTCCGTCACAGGCACGAGGCTGTCAGTCGATTCCTCATAAAAGTGCAGTTCGCCGCCAGAGGCTATACTCTGGTGGACAAGCCCGAAGGCCTCGCCGCCAGTCCGCGTGTCAACCTCAACAGGCCATAAGGCAAGCGAAGCGCACAGCGCCTCCGAGCCTGGTGTGCTTGCGTTGGCCGTGTAGTCGCCGTACACAACCGGAAAGTATCGCCCGCTGTCAGCCTGCGTGTTCGGGATGCTCAGGAAATCCCACGGCTGATTCGGCTCGATGTCAAGCTGTACCTCGGCGGCAGTCCAGCTGATCCCGCGCAAGCGGCCTGTGTAGATCTGCGTGGATTGCGTAAAGTTGCCGTTCAGGCTGCTGTAAATTCGCACCTCGTGATTCACGAAAACGCCCGCTGCCGTGTCGCGCTCAGACAGCATATCGGACACCAGCTCGCCGTCGATCTTCACATTGGCAAGCGTGACCGATACATTGCTCGTCTTGCTTGTGCATTTCGCCAAGTCGATACTCTCGCGAATCGAGCTGATGCTCGTAACGATCGGAAAGGCGATCGTCCCGCCGGTGGTATGGATTGATGTGTCCGCAAATTCGATATAGTCGCTGCCCGTCCCGTAGTACAGGCGCACCCTCCAGTTGTCCTGAATGTTGCCCATGCGCTGGGCATCGCGGATCGTTCTCACGCCAGATTCCTCCGCAGCCTGTGCGCCAGCCTGTCAGCCAGTTCGGCAACCGTGCCCTGCTCGACAATGCCAGCCTGCAGGTTGATCGTCACGCCACCGCCGCGCGGGCCTTCCAGATTCGGTGAACTGGTCGGCGTGATCTGCACCCTTTCGCGCCCGCCGGGATTGTCACCGACCATAATCATCTGAGGCCCGCTCGTCACGAAGTCGCCACCGCGGGCAAACTTCTGCGCCTCGATCTGTGCGACATTTGCGAGGCCCATCGTGACCGTCGCAAGCATTGCCGGGATCGTCCACGGCGGGCCGGGCGGGTTGTTCAGTGCCTTGTTTGCGGCGCTGTATGTGTTGATGATCGCCTCACCTTGTGCCAGCCGCTTCGTGAGTGCCGCGTTCCCGCCTGCAACTTTGTTTAGCTGGGCGAAGCTCCCGAGCAGGGCTCCCGTACCGCTCACGATCGCATCTCGCTTTTTCGCCAGCAGTGCAGTCGCCTCAGCTTGTTTTTTCGTCTCGTCCGTGACCAGCCCTAAAGCCTCAGCCGCTTCTGGGTACAGTCGGATAAACTCGGCGATATGCTCTTGTTCTTGCTCCATTTGGCCAAGGCGCAAGAATGTCGCCATTTCATACTCTTCCCATGCCGAGAGCAGCTCGTCTGGCGGAAGTGGTATTTCCGAAAGCGGGCCGGGCTTTACCTTGTTCGTCTCTTCATTCATTGACGCGATCAGGGCCGTGAGAGAAGCGACGCGATCTTCGGCCATCTGAAATGCAATATCGTCCCGCAGTGACTCGCGGAACTCTTCAAAGGTCAGCCGGGCGACATGGAACGCAAGTAGGTCTTCTTGCGACGGCGCAGGCGGCCCCACGAACGTATCAGCCGCAGCCCGCATTTTTTTGATCTCGTTCGCGGTGTCGATCGCCTGCTGGTCAAGCTCTTTCATCGAGGTTGTGACTCCGGCGAGCCTTGCGATCAAGTGATCACCTGCCGCGTCCGCGATTACCATCGCGTCACCGAGGATATTGATCGGATTGTCAGCCCATCTGCCAAGAACAGACGGCACCTCGGCAAGATTCACAAGCAGATCGGTCAACCCCGCACCGATCGGCTCCAGCATATCACCCCACGCGTTACTGATCTGCTCGAGTTTACCGGCCTGCGTTTGCGCCACCGCCTCAGCTGCGCCACCAGCCTTCTTGATGAGCGCCTCGAGAACGGATGTGAACCGCTCCATTGATCCAGCTGCGCCCGTGACCTCAATACCGTATCGGCTCAGCGCATTAGTGGAGCTGCCAAATGATTTGCCGACAAGCTCAGCCGCGTTCACCAAGTCCATCTCTTGAAGCGTCGCGAAGTCTTGCGTCACCTTGATGAGCTTCTTGATCTGCTCTTCATCCCGCGTGTAGGCCGCGAGCCGCGCCATTGCGCTGATAGTGACCTCGTCGCCGAAGGTGGTAACTTTTTGAAGTTCGCTCGCATAATTCCGCAGCGCCTTTGTGCTGCCCCGGAAAGCAGCCGAGAGCCTGGCCTCTGCCTGCTCTTGAACCTTTGCAAGCTCAATGGATTTTTTCATCCCGGCTAAGATCGCGTTCGCGCCAAAGTACGCCGCGCCAGCTGCCGCCGCCTGCTTGGCAAGCGAGCCGAGTCCGCGTGACACACCACCCAGCTTTTGCGCTGCCTGATCCGCGCCAGTGACGCCGACCTGAATCTGGTATTTACTTGTTGTGGCCATTTCGACCTCTCATGTGATTCATCGCTGCGGCCTCTTCGTTTTCGATCACGATCACAGCCTCGGCGAATGCGTTCGACATCTCATCCAGCGTGTGCGCTGCTGGCGTGTGCGTTGCCCGGATCAGCCTAAAATCTTTCATCCATCGCAGCGGGTCAGGATGGAGGAACCAGTGAGCAGACGCGAAAAAAGGAAGCTGCGTGAACAGCGCGTGCCCAAGCGGCCAGCCATTCGACGCAGCTTCCGATTCAATCCGCTCAACCTCTGCCCACACTTCGCGTTCATCGTATTCGATCACCTTTCCAAGTGTCGGGCTTTGCGCGTGCCATCTGCCTGCCGCTGGCCATTCGGTATCGGGCACCCCGCACACGCCACACCATACCGACAGCAGCAGGCAGATTCTCAGTTTCCCGGAATCCCTCCGATGTACACATGCGCCAGGTGCTCAAGCAGGAACGACTGCTGGAAGATAGGCAAGGCTGTAAAGGTCGCGTCATCGCCCAGCCCGCTAATCTGCTCGACGAACTCCTGCACCTTCACGAGCACCTCGTCGTCATACTCGCCGCCACGATACAGGCACCGGACGAGAGCGGCCAGCTTCATCACCTCTTTCCGAGTAGCTTCCCGCACATCAAAGGAACCGTCAAAGTTCTCAAGCTTCGGAGTAAACTCCATCTGTCACCTCTTATGCGTTCGAGCCGACAACAACCGTGATTGCGTCAGCCGAGCCATCAAAAGCACACCGGAAGGGCAGGTCACGGAACACGCCAGCATCCTGCCCAAAGTTGTAGTTGGCCGAATCAAACACGCAATTTGCCGTGATCGATAACTCGTTCGTGGCATCTCCGCCGTTGAATGTCAGGTCGAGCCGTTTGTCAGCCGAGCCTGCTGTCGGGTTCGCGAGCGCATAGTCAATCAGGTTTGCCGTGTTAGCATCGTACTTCACGCTGATCGAACCTGTGGCAACATATCCCTTGCCGCCAGCTGCGCCGACCGTGCAGCCCTCAGCGTGCCCGGTCACGTTCGCTCCCCAGAATGTCGCGCCGTTGTCGAGCGAAAGGCTGAAATTATTGGTCACAATATCACTCAAGGCGATCTGCTTGGTCGTAAACCAGTTCGTCGAAAAGTACGCCGTCCCTGCTGAAGTCCAGTCACCCGGCGTGAAGGTCGAGGTCGTGCCGAGCACCCGCCCGCTAATGAAGGTAGCGCTGAAGCTGGCGCGGCCACCGTTCGAGCCTGCGTCCCATGTGATCTCAAGGGTCTTCAGGAACGCGCTGGTCAGCTGCTTTCCTTCGCCGCTGATCGGGTCGTGCAGGGCCAGTGTGAAAAAGGTCTGATTGGCAGGGTCGCCGATTACGCTGGTGGACGAATCCCAAGCGTAGGTGTCCTCGCTCGAGTCTGTGCTCTTGTTCTGGAAGACGCCCTCAAGCAGCAGCTCAAGCACGGGTGTCGTTAGGATGCCTGACACGGTCACGGTCGTGATCGCGCCAGCTGTGGTCTTGTAGATGTCGCCTACGCTCATGACTGCGCTTCCGTCGATGCGCGGAGTCTCGTCCGTCACGACGGCTGTGGCTGTGTCCAGCGTGGGCGGCTCGGTGATGTGCAGCTCCTGAAAGCTCGACTGTGTTGTGATCGCCGTGCCGAATGTAGTCTCTTGGGCAATCGCGCACCTGAATTGGGTCTTGCTGTAGACAGCTGTTGAAATTGCCATTGCGGCCTCCTACTCGATGATGTGTGTCACGGCGCAGCTCCACTCGAAGGCCACTCGCGCCAGCCCGTTCTCGTTATCTTCATCGGTCTCAGCGCTGTAATCGGTCGCGCCAATCTGTCCATCGTGCCAGCGGTATCCCTTAGCTGGCGTGTAGTCTTTGTTTTGCCGGAGCAGCTCAAACAGCCGCTCCATGAAGTTCGCCCGCTCGGTCAGGGCTTTCTTTCCGCTGGCTGCGCCGACCTTCACGATATAGGCAAAGTCGATCGTGTATCTGCGCGTTGTCGCGCCAGCGGCCTCTTCAACCAGCTCCTCACGGAAGTGTGACAGCTCAAGCCAGCTTGCGCCCTTCGGCGGGTCCGCGTCAAAGAGCCTTAGGGTTGTGTGACCGCGAAACTCAGACGACAGAATATCTGTCAGCGGGTCGATCACATGAGTGCTTGCGATATTCGAGAATGTGATCGCCATCAGATGCGCCTCAAGCTAATCGTGCGCCGGCCGGTTCCGGCTTCCGGCTTCCCGCCCCTGACCTCTACTTCCCACTCATCAGCGGCAACATACACGCCCGCCGTGAATCGTGCGTACATCCCCTGCCCGATGTTCTGATATTGGCAGTTGATCACTTCAGAATCAACTACCTGCGTAGTTTTCAGACCATCAGACCCAGCCACATAAGCCGAGTACGTAACGGTCGAAGTGCTGCCCTTCGTAATCGTGCCGCCTGTCTCGATCACCACCTTAATCGCGTCGAAGGACACGGTCGGCATCCCCTCTACATCCGCAATCGTGCCGGTCGTGGTAGCGTCCATGCTGACAGCGTTCACGATGCCCTTGCCTGCTGCCGTGCTGGTCTCGTTCCAAAGCGGAATCCGCCCATCACGCACCATGTCAAGCAGGCCAGGCTCGTTCGGATTGCCGGGGTTGTAGACCATGCCGCGAAGCTGGGCACCGCGCTCCATGTCGTGCGGCTGGATCAGGTACGAACAGGCGAGCGTGGCTGTGGCGCGAATGATACTATCATCGTACTCTCGCAGGCTCTCGGACTGTGCGCCTGTGCCTGTGCGCTTGATGATCGGCTTTGAGACATACGATCTCACGAAGTCGCTTGCGTGTGCCACAGCCTCGGTCTTGACATCGCTCCACTTGCGCCCAGCCTCAAGCCTGTGCGTGGTCGCCGGGTCGTTCGTTGAGTACAGGTACACGACGTCCGCGTCTGAGTCGTAGTACCAGTCACCGTCGACGCGCACATCCGGCTGACTTGCCTCAGCATCGCCCAAGTCTTCACCGTCCCGGTACAGCTTCGTGACGTGCCCGCAGTCGTAGCACGCATAGACCTTCGCCACGCTTGTGACCGCCCAGCCGCCCAGCTCGCGCTTCACATCATAGGAGTCGATCACAGGCTCGACGGCCTGCAAGTCGGTCGTGATGTTGCAGTAGCTCTCAAAATATGAACTCATCGGAGACTCCAGAAAATGAAGTTGCCAGCGAAGGCGCCGACCACGCCAGCAGCCAGCCCGGCGAAAAGGTACACGATCACACCCACCGACCAGTCGCCCGTCAGAATCTGGCGCAGGCTCTTGACCTCGTCATTCAAGGCGGCCAGCTCACGCCTAAGCCGCCGGTTCTGCTCGTGTAAGTGCTCGAGTGTCATGCTGGCCTCACCTGACTCTCACCACTTTTAGCGTGTCCTGCGCCTGCGCTTCCCATGTCCCGCTGCCGTTCGGGTGCGTTCCATTCAGCCAGATGTCAATGTTCATCGCGTCTGCCGCTCCGTCGCGGGTCAGCAGGTAGTCAAGCTCGACGCCCGTAATCCCGAGCGCTCGGCAAGTCGTCAGCGCGTCCATAGGACTCTCGAATCCTGGGTTGTTGGAAGCGATCACAGGATCAGTCGAAGTCGGCGAGTAGCCAATTCCAATGAAGCCTTCAGGCGTTGCGGCGGAATAAGTCAGGCCACCAGTGCCACCGAACTTGTACTCGTATGTATCAGTCGTCGTGAAATTGGTGGCCTTGAACCAGTTCGTCGAGTCGGCAGCATCAACCACGTCTATATCAGTGTATCCGCTCGAACTGATTAGCCTGTAAACAGTCCCGCCGCCCCAATAGTTGCTTTGGATCGTGGCCGAGTCATAGACCTGATTGTCGTCCCATGAATTCCAATCAGTGGTACTCACCGCACTGCCATAAGTGCCAAGAATCAGGTTGTCCTGGAATGTGATACCATCGCACGGCGTGTCATCTACTTGGCTGCTCATGTCGAGAACGCCCCACGAGGCGTCATCAAAGATAAACGTATTCTGGTAGATCGCTCCGTCATTTGCGGAGCGCAAGCTGAAAACCATCGTCCTATTGGCTGTCGAAGGCAAGTCGATGGCAGTCAAGTCATACAGGTTGTCATAAATATGAAAGGTTCCGGTCTTTACGACAGTCAGCATGATTGTTGTGACGCCCTCAGCTATCTTAGTCGTTGGCCGGAAAATGTTGTCATAAACACGAATGTTCTCTGCTGCGGTCGCGTCTGAAATATCAGCACTTCCATCAAGGCCAAGCACGAGCATATGCGGGCTACAGCACATCTCGCCCCAGCTCGCGCCACCAGCACCGAGGAACGTGTTCCCTGTGACGTGTGCATAGTTCGTCCTGACCTGGCACTGCGTGGTGATATTCTCACCCTGGAATGTGTTGCCGGAAATGACCGCACTCGCGCCTTCAGCTCCACCATGTGCGACGTCATCTCCATTCATGCCGACATAGAGCTTCACATCGGTGAACGTGCAACCAGAAACCGTGATGTCTTGCGCAATACCGGATGGTGTCTCGATCTGAAGCCCTGCGTATAACATCACGGAGTCGGTCTGGAATGTGCAGTTAGTGACCGTGATGTTGCCGCCATATTCGATCTGCACCGAGTGGTAATAACCATTCTCGAATGTGCAGCCGTCAATCTCAACCTCGCCGCTTTGTGCGCCGGTGGACTTGCTATAGTACAGCCACGCCGTGCCACCACGGAAGGTTGAGTTAATCAGACGGACTGGAATGTCATGCGCGATCTGGAGGCCATAGTTAGTGTGACCCGGGTAGTTTACTTGATTTCCATCAAGGTCTTCATATTGGAAGGTTGACTCCTCGATGCGGATCGAATCCGTGTCCGACCTGGTGGCACTGAGCGAAGGGTTGCCACTTGTCACGCCGCGCAGCTTTTGCGTGATCCCTGAAACAAGCATATAGCCAGACCCGCGCAGCTCCACGCCTGCACAGTTGTTCATAATCATCGTGCCGTTTCGCAGCACGAAGTCATTCACGTAGTCTGCGTCGATCACATGGTCGCTTGGGCCTGTCAAGTTGTATGTGCCGGTGTAGCCTCCGAAGTCGATCGTCAGGTTTGCCAGTGAGCCGGGAGTCGCTCCAACCGTCATTGAGTCGGTGTAGCTTGCGATACACAGCAGTGTATCTCCTGTCGAGGCTGCGGAAATAGCGCCCTTGAGGCTCAAATGATCAGCCCCAGCATGGCCGAAGGTCAGGACTGTTGCCTGCGCCGTGCCGAAGGCCAGCAAGCAATAGATCAGAATGGTTCTCAACATGGTGGACTCCTAAAATACTTTCCCGAGCCTGAGCGTGTCCTGCGCTTGGCTTTCGTATGTCCCGCTGCCGTTTGGGTGCGTGGCGTTCAGCCACAGCTTCAGGTTGAGCGGGTCTGCATCGCTGGTGGCCGACCAATCAAGCGTGATAGGCAGGGTCGCGTTGTATGCCGCCGTGTCTGCTGCCATCGTGGTGCTGTCCCGAATCGAAGCGAGCGCGTTGATCGGCGTTTCGTAGCCTGGCTCATTCACGTTAATGACGAGCGCCTGCGCCGTGCCAAGCACCAGCAGGCAGACTGTCAGGATGGGTCTCAACATGGCGCAGGTTCCTTTTTTGGCGTGATACAAAGCAGCAAGGGGGGCCGAAGCCCCCCGCTTAATCAGGCAGATCAGGGATTGTTGAAGTTCACGATACCCGTGTCGATCATCTTGGTTGCACCGTAGTGCAGCGCGTATCCGATGCCGTCACCGATATGCGTCGGAACCGGCACGGGACCCTTGACCCGGATGCCGCCCTGAATGGCATAACCGACCGAGCGCGGATGCCAGATGGTTGCCGTCTCATCACCCGCGCCGCCGTCGCCGTCCCAATCATCAGACACATAGATCGGCATTCCGAGCAGGACACCTTCAGCGCCGCTGGCCACAAAGCTCTGGTTGCCAAGCTCGGCTGCACTCGTGTACTTCGTGCCCCAGCTGGCAACGGAAAGCTCGAAGGCTTCCGGGCTCATGCCGAAGGCGCACTGCTTGATGTCCACACCGGCGATCTTCAGCTTGCGGTAGGCGATCAGGACATCCGTCCAGAGCACCGTGTTGTCGGTGGCGAGCGTCACATCATTGGTCGTGGCACTCTGCACGATGCCGGCAAGGTAGGTCTCGAAAGCCTTCAGCAGGACATAGCTTGAATCCATCGCGTAGGTGTTCAGCAGATCAAGGTTCGTCTGCAGCTGGGCGATGTCCTCAAAGAGGAACGCCTCGGCGGCAGTCTGGTTGACCGTGATCGTGCCCACGCTCTCGGCAGAGCTGTAGCCCGTGTATTCGAGAGCGGTCTCGGTGCTCTTCGAGTCAGCCGTACGTGCGCCGATCAGCGGTACGCTGACAGCCTTTGCGCCGGGTGCGAGCAGCGAGCTGTAATCCGAGCAGTAGTTCGAGAGAGTCTTGGCACTCTGGAAGTAGCCCTCCATCGCCGGGGCGAATACGGTCGGCAGCCAGTTGGCCAGCTGAGTCGTTCCGTGGTAAATATCAGCCATTGTTCAGTCCTTTCTTTAGCGTCCGCGAAGGATCGCCTCGTTTTCTTTGAGGAACTTCAGGCCGTGCTTCGCCACGCCTTCCCTGATCTGGTCAGGTGTGAGCGATGTCGAGCCGCCCGAAGAGCCTGGCTTCGCGGCGACCACCGCCGGAGCCTTTTGTTCCGAGAGCCTTGCAACCAGCTGCTCCAGCTTGGCAAGGCTCAATCCATCAGCCAGACCTTTGTCGTCATCCGTCAGCTTCGAGATTAACGCCTCGCGGCGATCGGTCTGGTACTGATCCCATTGGCTGGCCTTTTCCTTGGCGGCTGAAAGTTCGGTCTTGTACTTTTCGAGCACCGTCTCGAACTCTCCACGCTTGGCAGCTTCGGCCTCTTCCCGCGCCTGCTTTTCAGCCAGCAGGCTCTGAAGCTCGGCCTCGGCAGCTTTGCGCCTTTCGTTCACCTCGTCAAAGCGTCCCTTTGGGATCATGACGCTCTCAGCAGCAGCGTCAGGCTGGGTCGTCGCAGGTGCGCCCTGCGGGGCGGTGGTCTCGTCCATTCTCAACCTTCGGAGTTAGGTTATTTTCCAATCCGCACAGTTTTCTCGAACCGTGCTTCCTTTAGTGCCTTCTCAATGCCCTCATGAAAGCGATTCTTGACCTTTTCCGCAACAGGTGCGGCGAGCGGGTTTTCCCTCGTGCTGATCGCCCTTCCCATTGCCGCGTTCTCTTCGACCTTCCAGCCGAATGCAGGCCAGCCGATCGTCACGCCGTGGTTTGAGTATGCGATCTGCTGTAAGTCGTTCATCATGTCGCCAGTCAGGCGCAGGTTCGGCTTGGCGCTGTAATCGGCTTGGCGCGGGATTCTCGGCTCGCCTGTCGTCTTGTTCTCTCGGTAGGCACGTGAGTATTCCTTGAACCTGCCACCCACACCCTCGCCTGAACTCGTCAGCTGGCGAATCTCGCGGATCACGAACGAACCCAGCTCGCGCCACCATGCAGCGCCCAGCGTGACCGTATCCTCCAACCGCTTAGCCATCAATCAAAGCCCTCGCGCCTTCTGGGTCAACCTCGGTCGCCTCGCTTTTCCTGATCCACTGGTGTCGGCAGTTGTAGCCGCCACCGTCGATGAACGCATTTCCGAACCTGTCCTCAATCTCGTCCCTCGTCAACTCGCCCGCTGCCATCATCTCAAGGCACTCGTCACGCGTCCGGTCATCAGCTGGGCCGCTGTACACATAGAGCGTTTCGGGCGGCTCGTTCTCAGCTAAGACAGCTCGAACACTCCGGCTGTATGTGTTCAGCGTGGTATTGACAAGCGCCTCGACACGATCAGGGCGAAGCACGCCTTGCACGGCTTCGCGGATCAGGTTCGCCGGCCGGCCGGCGAGTACATTGCGCGTCAGCTCGGCCATCACGTCCGCAAAGTATTTGTCGCTGGCGGCCAGAAACGACCGCTGCGAAGTGACCACCAGCCCCTGCAGGCTGCCAGTCGATACCGCGCCAGCCGCCGACAGGTTGCCGAGCACGTCGCGACCGAAGGAACCGAGCACGCCATCGACAGCACCAGCCCAGCCGCTCTCCAGCTTCAGGCGCTTAAGGACTGCCGGGTCTGCCAGCTGCTCAATGATTGCGGCCTTGCTCGCGCCCTGCTCCACCAACGCCGTGACCAGCCTCACCAGCTTGAGCGCAGCCTTCTCGCTCTCGCGTGAAAAGGACGCAGCCCTCGCGTCGATCATGTCGGTAAGCTTGCTCACTCAGCCCCGCCGAGCAGGTCGGCAAGACTCAGCTCGCCGCGCTGCTGGATGGTCGGCTCTTCCGCACGCTCGCGGGCAATCGTCTCCAGCCTGTCGCGCAGCATATCGTCCGAGGCATCGGGGTCAATCTCGCGCAGGTAGTCCAGCTTGGAGGCCAGCCCGTTGCCGTACTCCCACTCCCATCGCTCGCGTTTTTCCGTGTCGCTCATCGGGATATGCGGCTCGACAAAGTTCACGCCGTACTCTGGCGGAACCGTCATGCCGACAGACTGGAGGATGATCGAGTCGATCTGGAAGCGCGTGCGCTCGAACATCCGCCAGCGCGCAAAGTCGCTCATGATCGCCTCGGTCAGTTCGACCTCCAGCAGGCGCTGATGCTCGCCGCTGGTGGCCCTGCCCTCACCAGCCCACTTCAGGCTCAGGTGATGCGCGAAGGCAACCGACTCCAGCTCTGCCCGCTGCGTTTCGATAAGCTGCCCCAAGTTCGCGCCAGCCGTCGCGAAGCTGAAGGTCTCGCCCGGCTCGAGTGACAGGATTTCCCACGGGTTCAAAAGCTGCGTGCCGTCGAGCCTTGCGTCTGTCCACGGCTGGCCAGCACCCTGAAGCATGAATGCCTGACGAAGATAGGTGCCGAGCACATTGAAAGCCGTCTGCGCGTCGAGCACATCCTGCGCCATCGGTCGCCACCAGCTGGAGCCTGCCGCGCCACGGTGGGCGAACACGACAGGAAGCACGCCATAGGGATTCACCAGGTCGGTGTTGTCTTCCGTCGGGGCCATGATCAGGCCGCTCGAGCTGACACGGAAATGAAGCTGATCCGTCCAGACCGCCCACTCCATATCTTCGCGCTTCGCCCCGGCATTGTGCAGCGGATAGACCACGCCGATAGGTTCAGGGTTCTGCGGAAGGAACAGAGGCTCGAACTCGATCAGCGGCTCGTGATACAGCTGGCCGTCTTCTGTCGTGCCGATCAGCAATGCCATTGAGCCGAGCAGGTAGGTCAACCGCTCAAAGTGCGTCATGACCTCATCGAGGTTGTCAAGCCGCTCAAGGTAGCGCTCGTCTGCTACGCGTTCCGGTGTGTCACGATACACCCCAGCCCGAGCGTCAATGATCTTGCCCGCCACGGCCTGCACACTAAAGGGAACCTGCCGGTCAATGCCGGGAGGAAAATAGCGCGCCACATCCTGATACAGGTCAACGCCCCGGTACTGATCGACAGCCCGCCAGCGCTGCGCCTGCTTGCGAGACTCGCTCCCTCCGCCAGTTCCCGCGTAATTCTTGAACGCGCCAGCAATCAGTTCAGGTGTGGGCAGCGCGACGATCATGATTAGCCTCCAAAGCGAGAATGACGGACAACCTGCCGTCTGTGGATCGGATACATATACTCAATGGCGTAACTCGCAGCGTCCAGCGCGTGCGGGTCACGGTTCGCCTTGTCTATCCGGCCATCGACCGTGCGCTTCGTGCGCTCGCAGTCATCAATCAGATGCTTGCACTTCGGGTCAATCGTCATGTGGACATTGCCGTCAGCGTCTTGCAGCATCCGGTTCCAGCTGTTCAGGCGGTCAACCTGTTCCGGAGCCGCCTTCCGGCCATCGACCTTGAATCCGTGATCCGTCAGGATCTGGTAGTCTGACTTCGGGCCGCGCACACTGCGGCTCGCGCCGCTGGGATCGGGAAAGATTCTCGTGACATGTGGATACTTTTCCCGCAGCATCCGCGCCATCATGGCCGTGTGGGCGTTCGTCGGGATCACAAGCTCATCATAGTAATGCACACGGTCAGCCGCAAGCTCTCCACCGATCACAGCGACCATCGGCTCGACGTTGAAATCAAGCCCAATCCAAGACTGCGGGCCGGCCGGCACTGTTTCAGTTTTCAGCACATGACGCGCCCTGTCGAAGTTCCAAGCCGCCCGGTTCCCGCCAGTCTCGAAGCTCGCCTCGTATTCCTGTGCGTACAGGATCGGATCCATGTCCCTCCGGGCCGCATCGACCTCGGCAGGATCCACGAAAGGCGAGTCTTTTGTTTTATAGATCCAGCTCGCCCAGTCGCCCTCGTCAGGGTCTTGGCCGAGCCTGAAAAAGTCGTACATCCGATCATATCCGCGCGGGCTGCTGGTGAACAGCGCAGGGCCCTTCGATTGCGTCAGCATCGGGCGAATCACCAGCTGCCACATTTCCTGCTTGCGCCACAGCGCGAACTCATCCAACCAGACACGCGAAAGCCCGACACCCGGCAAGCCATCCGGATTGTCCGCGCCGTGGAGCTGGATCGCGCCACCGTTTGAGAACGTCGCCTTCAGCTCGCTCACTGACAGCTGGATGTCAGGCATCTGGCGTGAAAGCCAGACCAACAGCGGCCAAACATTGCGCTTGGCCTGCACGCGGAAAGGGCTGACGTGCCAGCGCAGCTCGCCCGGCTGGATCGGCTCAGAGCACAGCCAGGCAAAGCCTGCATGAGTCTTGCCCCACCGCCTGCCAGTGACCAGCGCCTTGAACCGCGCAGGGTTACTCAGCAGCGTCCGGATCTGTGGTGTTGACGAAATCAAAGACCTTAATCGGCTCCGATATTGTGTGCTCGATAGTCTGCGCGTTCGGCACCTTGCCTTCAGTCCGCTCTGCGATAAACTGCACGGCCCAGCTGTTGCCCTTCAGCGCGTACTGGTAGACGGAGCGCATCACAGCGTCAAGCTTGGTCATGGTCACGCCGCCAGCCTTGACCTCTTCAAGCCCGATCTTTTCGAGAATGTGCTCGATCCGGTAGCGCTTGCGCTTGCGCCCCGGCGAGCCGCTGTTTCCAACAGCGAAGGTTCCGTCTGGGTTCCGCTCAGGCATGGACGGCCTTCTTTCCAGTGAGATTCTCCCATCGCTTGACGATCACGTCGCAGTACTGCGGGCTGATCTCCATGCCGTAGCACTTGCGGCCCAGTTGCTCGGCGGCGATCAGCGTGGTACCTGAGCCGAGGAATGGGTCGTAAACTTTGTCGCCTTTTGATCCAAAGTCGCACATAGCCCGTGCCGCCAAATCTACTGGGAAGGTGGCTTTGTGCTCCTCTTGTTGCTTTGGCCGAGGGATTTCCCACTTTGCCCATCGCGGTTCATTCTCACCTTGAGTCGTCGTATACTTTGCCCCTTTGGACAGCACAAACACGAGTTCCCAATTTCGTGAAAGAATGCCTTTCGATGCAGAGGGGAATCCGGCTCCTTTGTCCCAGCAAATTGTTTCTTTTACGGAAAGCCCGTGAGTTCCTGCGAACATCGTTCTTCCATACCCTGACCGGCAGTTAGCCGTATACATAACATTCCACACAACAGGAGAATAATCAGATTCCAAGTAAGACGATGTGAGAGCAAGCACGTTGTTGCAAAACTCTACCCATTCATCCTCTGACCTGTCGTCGCACTGGTGGTTGTAGAACTTTTTTGTTTTGCCGTTGTAGTCTGTTTTGTATCCTCCGTCCTTGCTGTTATACGGCGGCGACGTGAAGCACAGGTCTGCCTTCGCCCCGTCCATCAGCCGCTCAACATCCTCTGCCTTCGTCGAGTCGCCGCAAAGCAGCCGATGCTCGCCAAGCAGCCACAGGTCGCCCGGCTTTGTGATCGGCTCAGCAGGCGGCTCCGGCACCTCGTCCTCTGTGATGTCACGATCGCTGTTCCCGGCAAGCCCTTCAATCTCGCCAACATCAAAGCCAGTCAAGTCAAGGTCGAAGCCATCGTCCGCCAGGTCGCCAAGCTCAAGATTGAGCAGCTCGTCATCCCATCCGGCATTGAGCGCCAGCTTGTTGTCCGCAATCACATAAGCCCTCGCCTGTGTGTCGGTCAGGTGCGATAGGTACACAGCCGGCACGGTGTCGAGGCCGAGCTTCCGCGCAGCCATCACGCGCCCATGACCCGCAATGATCGTATTGTCATCCTTCAGCAAGACAGGATTGACAAAGCCGAATTCACGGATGCTTGCCGCTATCTGGGCAACCTGCTCGTCCGTGTGTGTGCGTGCGTTCTTCGCGTACGGTATCAGGTCTTTAGTCGAAACTTGGCTGATCTCGTCAATCATGGTTTTTCCCGTCTATAATCGGTGCCTGCACTATGTCTTTCCACGCCCTGAAAGTCAATAGGGGCCGAAGCCCCCAATGTCAGAACGGCAAGTCTGCGTTCGTTTCAATGCCCTGTGGTGCTTCCGGCTTCGCAGGCTGCTCAGGATACCGGAGCCTGTCCGCGAGCCGCTCTACGTCGCTGTCAGGGGTATTTACTGGCATTCCAGCCTTCGGGGCCAGCAGGAGCAGGCCGTATGCGTTCGCGTTCAGCTTCCAGCTCTCGCGCTTCTGGCCGTCCTTTTCCCATTTGTCGCACTGCATCCGGCCCTTGACGGCCACGCCAGCACCTTTGACGAGCGCGGCTTTTTGGTTCTCATACGGCTCCCAAAGCACGACGCGGAACCAGTCAGTCTCCTTGTCCTTGCCACGGCTGACGGCAACGCTAAACTCGGCGATCTGCTTGCTCCCTGCCTGCCGGAACTCGGCGTCGCTTCCGATGTGTCCTGCGATCCTGATTTCATTCTCGTACGGCATATTCCAGCCTCCTATTTGATTTTGCGCCGCTTGAACTTCAGGAAGTCAGCGGCCAGCTCGGTGTCTGTGAATACTTGAACGAGCGCGGTCTCGCGCTGTGCGTCCGGGTCGATTACCGTCACCACGCTGGGGCTGATCTGCTGCGGGATCATGCCGTGCGCCTGCGGATAGTCGTCCGCGATCTTGTAGCTGCCGACCTGAATGCAGTGGCTGATCAGGCCGCTTGATGGATCCACCACCTGCTGATAGCCTGAGATGTGCCGATGCCCGGCGAGCAGGATGTTGTCACGATAGCCCATCGTCGCGGCTTTACTGATCGAGTGCGCCGTGTTCCACTGGCTGTGGCCCTTGAACTGGTGGTGCGCGCGCATCGTAACCTGGCGCTTATTCGGGAAGGTTAAGGCCATCCGTGCCTGGTGCGGCTTGTAGATTCCGCTTGCAGACTGCATAAACCAGCGCAGCGGGTCTGTCGCGCCGCTCCACATATCATGGTTTCCGCCGATCATGTAGACCATGTGTTCCGACAGCTGTTCAATGAACCACTGGGCCAGCAGGACAGCCTGCCGTGCTGTGGTAGTTTGGTCGGCAAACAATCGCGCCAGCCTGCCAACCCAATTGTTCGTAGTGTCACCCAGATTCCCACACAAGAGGCCGTCCGTCTGCTTGACGAGCGCCATGTCACGCTCAAGCGCTTTCAGGTCGGTGCCGTCGTCGTCAATGTGTGGATCGCCAAAGTGCAGGATGCCTACCGGGCCTTGCAGCTTGATCTGGATGTCAACGGCCCGCTGCTGATATGCGCCCAGCTTGCGCTCGGTGACCTTCCGCTTGTAGGTCAGGATGTCTTGGATGTCGATCTCGCCGTCTGGCGGCTGCTGGGTCTTGAAGTCTGGGCTGTACTCTTCCAGTTCTTTCAGCCAGCGTTTGATGGTGGTTCTCGGGATGTCGAGTTCCTTGCTGATTGCCCGGCGTGACATCCCTTTTTCGATCATGTTTTGCAACAGGTTCAGGTCTTTGTCGCTTCTCATCTGCCCCCCGTTTTTTCGGAATATACGCCGAAGCGCTTACAGATCAAACACCTTCCGCCCGATTGCTTCGAGTGCCTCGTCAACACTACGGATTACAGCCACTTGACCCTTCCACTTTTCCGCCCATGCACGCTCGTCATCGGTCAGCTGCTGCTTTGATGGTGGCTTTTCGCCGTCCTTCACCTCGAAGAGCAGGTTGATTTTGCCGACGCCCACCAGCAGATCAGGACAGCCCCGCCCGACCATGTGCAGCGGCTGGACGCTTGCGCCAGCCTTTCGCAGGGCTTTGGTGATTTCTGCCTGGTTCGCGTCAACTCTTGCGGCTCTACGCATCGCCATCCTCATCCACTTTTATCGTGATTAGTGTCGGGGTATACTCTCTTCGAGTGACTTCAACTCCCAAGAAATCTGCCAGGTTTTCCAATGCTTCAAGCTTTGTTCGACCTTGCCCAAAATATGTCCTCTCATCCACCTTGAACGACGCTCTGTAAATACAGTCACGCTCAAGAGCCTCAGTTATCTCCCATCGTCTCACGTTTCACCTCCTGCCTGATCACTTTGTCGGTTTTGAGAGCTTCGTAGATGTCGGCGTTCTGTTCCGCGTGGTCTGCTGAGATAGCCTTCAGAAGCCTCCACAAGTGCAGCTTTGCGGCTATGATCTCATCCGTTGTCGTTCTCATCAAGCCCTCGCCTGTTCATTTCCTCGCGTATCCAGCTCAGGTAGATTCTCAGCAGCTCGTCCGGCACGCCGATCAGCATCATGCTGAACTCGTCCTCTGTCAGCGGAGACAGCTCAAAGTTTCTCGGTTTCATTTCGCCCTCCTGTTGTCGTTTATATGATCCGGCGCGACTCAAGCGCCAGGTTGTTGTTGGTAGGGACGGGTCGGCAAACCCGCCCCAGCGTCAGTGAATCGGCCACGCTCTTGAACATCATCATGGCCTCTCTAACCAGCCTTGCGCTGGCGGTCACACACCCATAATCCAGCCTTTCGTCATTTTGTTGATGGTTAAGAGGCGGTCGGGTATTGCGCCCGAACAGCGGCCCGTGATATTCCGCTGCCTGCCCTTTGCAGCCGCCTCGGTTATTCATGTATCAGTCTTCCGCTCATCTCATCGTATGCCATGCCCTCCGGCACGTCCTGATGACGCACCCTGCCACCATTGCAGGTCGGGCAGCGGTAGGCAACCAGTGTTGCAGTCGGCTTGTCGAGAGCCTGCGTCTGCATCGCCCCGCCCGTGCGCCAGACCGCCACATGGCGCAGCGTTCGCATATAGTGCCAGCCCTTGCCATCGCAGGTCGGGCAGCTTCCAGACTCTTCAACGCGCTGCTGCTTGCGCTGCTGGTAGGCATGGATGCGCGCCTGTTCAAATGCGGTCGGCAAGTTCGTTTCCTTGCTATATGCCAGATCCTTCAAGGCTGACCGGATGAACTCGTCCGTTTGATTGTGTCCGATTTCGCGCCATGCGTAATCCACCAGCGTCTCGTCCAGCTGGCGCGTCCGGCCCTTCAGCGTGAGCGCCTTGCCCAGCGCGATATTAAATTCCTGTCTCGTCATGATCCCTCCCTTAGAACGGCAGCGGGCCGTTGTCTCGTTCCGGCAGCTGTGTCCCTTCGTCCTGCCATCCGCCAGCATTCAGCCAGGTCGCCGGATATGGGATGTATTGCCCGTTCTCTCGGTGCCATTCAGGGTCTTTAGCCTGCTTGTTGACGGCCTCGATGATCTGCTCTTTGAGCTGCTTGCCGGGCCTCAGCTTTTTCCATGCCTTGAGTGCTGCTTCCTTCGAGCGCTTTTTGGGATATGCGCTCCAGAATTCGTCGAACCCTTCCGCGCTTTTCGCCTGCGAAAGCGCAAGAGAGTCTCCTCTTTCCTCTTTCCTCTTTCCTCTTTCCTCATTCAGAGCGTATTGGTACGCACCTTGGTTAGAAGCGCTTTCTACCAAGGTTATACTCGCTTCGCTCCTTGGTGGTAATTCGCTTGCTGCCTCGTTTGGGTGTGGGCGCTGGTGTTTCGTGAAGTTGTTGATTTCAAAGTACTTCACCCCATCAACCTCATAATGGCAGAGGAACCCGGCCTTGGTCAAGGCAGAGAGCATTTTGGGAATATCGTAGTCTTCTGCTGGGAAGATCGCCATTTTGATCTTGATCGGTCGATCTTCAAAACGCCCTTCGCGGTCAGCAAAACACCACAGCCCGATGAATAACAGCCTGCAGGCAGGATCAATCTGCACAAGGTTCTCGTTCAGAAAGAATCCCGGCTTGATGTTTCGCGCGCGCATGGCTACCTCAAGCTCTTGGCACGAATGCCCATTTTCGCGGCGTATTCCAGCACATCCAGATCAAGGTAGCGGCCTCGCTCGTTGCGCTGCGGGAATTCTGGATCGTTTGCCCGCCAGCGGTAAAAGGTCGGAGAACTGCAGCCAAGCATAGCCATTGCTTCAGTCGCGCTCATCCAGGTTCCTGCGTATTCGTCAGACATTGCTTTTCCTTTCTTTGTTGCACCATTGTAGCAATTGATGAGCGATAAAAGAAGCCATCAGGCAATTTCCCGCGAAAAAACTTCCTTGACCAGCGGCCCAACGCCGATAGCCTTTGCGGCATGGATGCGGACGCTGATCAGGTCGTCCAGGTAGCAGCGCACGATATTGCGCGACACCCGCTCGGCTTCGCTCATCGTGTCGCAAAAAATGCGCTCGTGGCTTTTCTTGGGCTCGCAGTTCCGCCATTTGATCTCGATGTATGCCATTACCACTCTCCCGTGTATTCTGGCGCGGGATGGAATATCCGCGTCTTGTTCCCTTCGCGCTCCATGATCCGGCTCCCGTCTGGGCCGATCCATTCGAGCCTCGCAAGCTGCATCTCAAAGGCGCGGTTCAGGATCCGATATAGCTTAAGCGCTTGCTCTTCCGTCAGCCCGCCTTCACTGTGGCGTGCCCCGCCCTCCGAGTATGTCCATCTTATCCGGTGATCAGTTTGCATAGCGGATGTCCTCCAGCAGCCTCGCAAGCGCACGCGCCCAGCGGGCCTCCTGCTCCTGCTTTTGCATCATCCGGCTCTGCCATGCCTTGATCCGGCCTGAGTCTTCACCAGCCTGCCATGCCGTGTAAATCATTGCAGCTTCGCGCTCGGTCGAATATGAAAGCCCTTCGATCAGCCCGATTCGCTCCCACTTGATCAGCTTCGCCCCTGCAAGCTGCCCATGTCGGGCAGCCTGCACTTCGATACCGTGCTCGGTGTTCGCGAGCCTGGTGTCTGGGTTGATTTTGTACGCTCTCATGCTATGCTCCTGATTTCCTGCTCATGCTTGTCGATCTCGTCGCAGAATGTGGGGAGATTATCGGCAAGCGCCTGCTGAACTTTAGCGTCCGGCAAGACTTCAATGATCAGCGGCGGCAGGCCGGGAAAGTAGGACATGAAATACCACTTGGGTGCGCCCGTCACGAACAAGCAGCCTTGCACCTGCATGATGTACTCATCTGGGCACTTATCGCCAATCAGGTACTCCATGTGCTTTCGCATACCCGGGCACTTCAGTTCCAGCCCAGCTTCCAGCTTGTCGGAATAGATCAGCCCGTCAGGACTCGCGCCGATTCGCTCGTCATCGGTCAGGCAAAGCCCTACTTCCGTCACCGTGTGCCCTGTGATCAGCTGGAAGGCCTCGCGGGCTTCCGGCTCAAGTTCTGTCCCGCGTTCCATCGCATAGGTGGTCGGGATTTCCTCGGCTTGCCCAAGCAGCCGCTCGCCCACCAGCTGGCACATATACCCATGAGCCTGTGTCGATAGCTTGCCCGTTTTCGGCGTGACGATCCTGCCAAATTGTGAAGCTGTGGGCCTTCCGGCACGATCCGCCAACCACTGTGCGCTTCCCTGTTCTGCATTGAGTGTCTTCATGCTCCCATCTCCTTTGCGATTCTGCGCCGCTTAGCCGCCAGCGCCGCCTCTGCCTTTTGTACATCGCGCTCCGTCATGGCCGTGGCATCACAGCCCAGCCACCCGAAAAACGCGTCCTGGTCGATCTGTAGATCATCCACGCCCTTGATAATCCGCGCCACCGAGTCAGGATCTGCCCAGCGCTGCCCAGCAGCCACGCCGTCATCATCCTGATCGGTCGCGGCGAGTCCCGTCATGGCGAGCAGCGTGTACCGTTGCAGATAGGTCACTGCCGAGCCGATCGCTTGGATTGCATTCTTGCTTCCGCTGTTGTCGGCAGGTGCTGAGAGGCTGGTGGACTCACTGTGCCCGAGCTCATGCGTAACCGTGCAGGTCACCGTCACTTGACCTCCAGCCTGATCTGTCCTCCAGCTGGCGGTCAGCCCGTGGTCGGACATTGCCGCGCTGATGGTGGCTGTAACATTCGCGAGCGTGGCGTGCTTGTACTGCGTGTTTCCGTACTTGACTTCGCGGTCTTTCCGCACCGTCGGCGGATGCGCCTTGAAGGCTGCCATCGCGGCGTGGTAGGCTTTCCGCGCCTCGTTGGCCTCCCAGCGCAAATGCATATCCATCAGGGCCGACATGGCCTCGACAGACCCACCCTGCTCAACAGCCAGCTTCAGTAGGTCGGCTGGTGTCGGGGCCGCTTGCGGCAGCCCCCCTTGTGTGATTGTGATTTCGTTGCTCATCTCCTGTTCCTCTCGCTTAGAACCAGTCATCATCATCATCATAGTCATCATCATCGTCTGGCTGATCCGGCTGATCCGGCATGAATGGCGGCAGCAGCGCAGCAGCATCAGCAGCCTCGATCATTGCCTGAATCAGCGGGCTGGGCTTCCGGTCTTCCGGCTGGTGGTAGTGGATTGTCTGTGTCATCTGTCACGCCTCCTTTTTGGTCGAGCTGGAGAGAGAATCAAAATCGATAGAGCTGGAATCAATGGCAAGGATCAGCTCGCCTTCCTCGTCGATAATGATAAGAGTCCCAACTTCAGGGTGGGCCTTGAATACTGCTACAACATCAACGGCAGGTTGGCCGCAAAAGTGTTGGATGATCAGGTCCTTGTGTGCTGTCTGTGCCATGATTCGGCTCCTTGTTTGTTCTGGTCATAAGATATGACGAAAAAAAGGGAAAGTCAAGAAAAATTTTGATTGTTTTTGCAGGCCGTCTCGAGCTGGGCCAGCCACTCGGCAGGAACCTCGCGATCATTGCCGTACAGCCGCCGGTCGAAAGCCGCCAGCGACACGCCCAGCAGCCTCGCCGCTTCTTCGCGGCGCAGGCTGTACAGGGTCATCAGGACCCGGATCTTCAGCTTATCGGTCATCGTCTCGTCTCCTTGTTTGTCATGGGCGCCTGGGCCTTCCAAGCGCCCTCATTCTTCGTTACTCAGATCTTCGCGAAGGCCAGCTTGATTGCGGCATTCATGAAGGCGCTCTTGTAAGCGGACAGTGCCTCCTCCTCGGTCACGAAGTGGCGGCCGCCAAGGCGTCCATTATTCCAGGCGCGGTTCGAGGCGTTGCGGTTGCATACTGCGATCGCATGGCGAAGGCGCGCAACCTCTACCGTCTGGCGACCGTTGCTGATCGTGATCGTGTTCGGGGTCTGGGCGGTGATCATGAGCTGCATTTTTCGTCTCCTTGTTTGTTGGTCATAATATATGACAAAAAAAGATGCGAGTCAAGGGAAAAATGAAAAAAATGCGAAAAAAGCAAAGCCCCTCCGAAGAGGGGCCAAGCCAGCAAGGAAACAGGAGACAGAATGGAGGTTGCGAGCGGGGGGGTGGAGCTTGCGACCTGCACTCAGTAGAGGCCGATCCAGCCCTCTCCGAACGAGTCGACATGAATATAGGTCTTGGCGATGGAAAAAGAAACAAGCCCAGCCACCAGCAGCGCCTGTAATATCGTGAACCTGTCGCGGCTGCTTACGGCGTGGATGTCGACAGCTTGCCCGAGCGGATGCCTGGATCGCCCCGCGCCGCCGACCTTCCGGTTGTGCTTTTCGCATCGGTAACCGGAATTGATGCGGAATGGGATGCCAGCGAACTCCCGCGCCACGTTCAGCTGGTGGACAAAGCCCTCGTCCATCTCGCACGCCCCGCAGCACGGGCACGCGAACTCTTCGCGCGTGAAGTATTCTCTCTCAGGTTTCATTGTCGGCCTCCTGTTCGCCTGGCTGGAATCCGATTCGCCTGGCCTGTTCAGCTGACAGAAGCTCGAACTCATAGACCTGCGTTTCGTTTCCGGCTGTCTCGTAGGTTATGCCGTCCTGCCGGATCGTCACGCCACGGATCTGGTCAGGAGTTTCCGGGCTGATCCGGTAGCCGACCACTTCGCCGATATTAAAGGCTGGCTGAATCACCGTCCCATCATCAAGAATGATCTGCATGAACCCCCCAGAATCGCCAGAAATGGGCCTAACAGCCGATTTCCGGCACTTTCGCGCCGAATACGCATCAGCGCAAGGTGAAAACAATGCGGCCCTTAGAAGCGTCCAAAATCAGCCAAGTCAAATAGGTGCCGGCCATGTGGTAGATGATGTCAGAATGGCTGAAGCCGTCAGCGGTCAGCACATCATCACGCCAATCGTGATAGATCGGGCCGGCCGGCTTGAAAGCATCACCTATCTCCCAGGCTGTCGCAATCGCCAGCGAATACCCGAACGGGTGCGCTGTGTGCCGTGTCAGCAGGTAGCTGGCTGATCCGCCCAGCACATGGTACTTGCTCCAGTCGTCGGCGACAAACTCAGTCTGGACTCGGAAGTCAGCAAGAGCAGCCGCGCTTCCGAGTAGGATTCCGAGTAGAGCTGTAAGAAAAAACAGACACTTTTTCTTACACATGGCGCTGGCTCAATTCGTAGAGCCTCATCGGCGTGATATTGTCGGGATCGAGCGGTGCGACCCAGTCAACGCCAGCCTCCTGGAGCACGCGAACCACGGCCTCCGAGCAGAATACGCGATCAGCTGACCTGTCCGTGTTGCCGCGCCGCCAGACGCGCAGGACATTGATCCACTCTTCGTAGGGCGTGCCTTCCAGCCGCTTGATTGCATCGCGGATCTCCTCGCGAAAGCCATGCACAGCCACAGGCACGGTGCGGAAGTGTTTGCCTTCCTTCAGGCCCTCCAGCCTGAAATAGTGCGGCCGGCGCACGAAGCCGGCCACGGCATCCGCCCCGTACAGGTAGACCACGCCCGCATCAATCATGGCAATCTCGACATGGTGCGGAATCCAGTCGGGCACAGCCTCGCGCCTGATCGTAGCGCCCAGCCAGCTGCCGAAGCGGATCAGCCCCGGAATGATGCCGCGCTTCCGGAAGAATACCAGATCGCCTGTATTCATTTTCCCCTCCCTGCGATATGCTCGGCTGCGTTCCCGCCGATCAGGGCCAGCAGCCCGCCCAGAATGCCCTGCATCAGCACATCCGACAGAAAGCCCAGCCAGCCTGCCAGCAGTAGTGCCAGGACGGCGCACAGGAAGGCCGTCAGCTTGCGCTGGCCGATCATGGGTGTTGCTCGTGGATCAGGGTTTTGATATCGCCGCGAATCTCGCGCAGCATCTCGCCGTTGGCTTCCTGCATTCGCTCGACCACTGAAACGCGGGTCTCAACCTGCGCCATGCGCTCCGGCAGGCTGTCGATCCTGATTTCATTCGTTTGCACGCGTGCCTTCAGGCTATACCAGGCAGCCACGCCAGCCAGCAGCAACGGAATGACCTGAAAAGCCCAGTGGTATGTTTGCTTCCTGCGATCTTGTTTCTGTGTCAACACATGATCCCCCGATCAAAATTCTTCTTCGATACGTCTTTTCAGATTCACCACGCCAAAGGCCACCTCTTCCTGCTGGTAGTCGTCATCCGCGAAGCGGGCGAAAGCATAATCGCCAACGGTGGTGCTGGTCGAGTCTGGCGTGAAAATGAAGGGCAAAGCAGGGCCAGCGGTCAGACCGTAAACAGCGTTGAAGGTGGTCGGATTCACCACGCCTGTCGATAGGTCGGATTGGTTTACCACCGTGTCGGCAAGGTAGGACAGCTGGAACTCCCAATAACGCCTGCCGGGATGGATCGCGGCATTCTCACCAACGGTTATATTGTTCGTCCTGAAGGGCACGCCAAATGGCAGGCTCTGACCGTCCGATCCTGTCGTCCAGCCTGCAACATGATGCCTCGCGCCGCCGAAGGTCTCCAGCACCTTGCCTCCGTCGTGCAGGATGCCTGTTTTCATGCCGATATCAGGCCCGTGTGGCGCGGTGCAATGCTTGCCAAGCATGATGTTGCCGATTTCAAGATCATCAATCCAATTAAGCGGAAGTTTTGCTTGGAAAACGATGTAGTAGTACCTGTAATTCTGTGCCGAATCAAAAAGAAATATATGGCTCCCGTTCTCATTAAATTGCTTTGCTGTTGACGCTGTGTAATCTGAAGCATCACCAACATATTCACTTGTTGCAATGAGCGTTGCTGACGTCCATGTAACGCTTGAGTTTGAGCCTCTTATTGAAAATATAGCGTTGGCACCTGACCCAGAAAGGTTGTGGTTCAACAAGGCCACATAATCAACCGTTCGCTGATTATCTTTTAAGTCGATCTCGAAAACAAGGTCATCCCCAGCTAAAGCACCGTTCGTGGCAAACACCCCGCGGACACTTGGCTGACCATCGAACGTCCTCAAATAATGTGACCCAGACGCCGTATTGATATATCCAGACCCGATAACCTGTGACACAACACTTGTCTCACCGCGGTGCATCAAGTGCTGAATCACGCACGGGTAGATTCGTGGCTTCAAACGCCTGCCGTATGCCATTATCCAACCTCCCGCGCTTTGATGCTGAACTTGCCCTGCGACCTGGTTACATCGGTAATCATGTAATAGGCCGCGTCATTTTCAAGCTGCACAATGTCGCCTATCTCAAGCGTGAATAGCTCAGGCCGGTACAGCTCGCAGCTGATCAGCCGCTTAGGTGCGCCGAAAACAAGGTCTGTGATCGTGGCATGGCTGGACACGCTGTCCACCAGATAGTCCAGCTCGATCTGTTCGATGTTCTCAAGCGAGTCAAAATTGAACTTGCTCCTGTCGCTGTTTGTCTTCGTGTAGGCTGAAAGGTAGCGCGAATCATCAGCCGGATGCCGCTCGTACTTCAGTTCCTGCTTGCTCACGATTTCCGAGAACGGCGTGAGGCTGTACTGGATAGCACTTGTGTCACGGCCCGGCGTGATCGTTGCCGATACATCGCCGCTCGAGTAGCTGGATTTCACGAAAATATACTTCGGATCGCCATCAGCGGCCCAAGCGAAGATAAACTGCCCTTCGTACTGTAACTGCTCAAGCACTTTCCGCAGCTCTTCCGGCTCATGCAGCCACAGCCTGCCAGACCATCCGCTCCGAGCCGTGTCGAGAGCCGCGTATCCGTCCGGCGTGCTGGTGGACAGCCCCGCGAAGCGGATCAGCATATCTCTGTGGATTTCTTGAATTGTATCACACGCGCCGGAAGACCAGCTTTTCGCGAAACCGTCAGCTCCACAGTACAGCGTATCAACGCCCTCGACGGCACGCGCCTGCGCTGTTGCATCGCCTGACGTGTCGATCTCAACCTCGGTCGTGATGATCACGTCCCAGATACGCACCGTGATGTTGACAGTCCCGCCAGTGTAAAACGCCCCGGCGGCTCTAATCTTAATCCATTCAGGGGGCGCATCGCCCGTAGTCCCGCCCGTGAAGGTGTAACTCTGCTGACCGCTTCCGACATTCATGTTGGTTGTGCCGGATATGCTCGAATCGCTTGCGCTTATTTGCATCGTGCCCGTCGGCGTGCCGCTGGATGCTGTGGCCGTCCACACGACCGTGACCGTATAAACGCCTGTCATCTTCAGCGATAATCGCGGAAAGTTAAGCGGGAGGATGCCTATATCACCGCTGCCAGGCGAAACAGTAAGCACATCGTATGCGTATGTATAGATCGTGTCCGCTTGCCGCTTGTAATCCGT